>ERZ501064.138-NODE-138-length-20243-cov-9.066574_pt1 | contig 20243 bp, 12 predicted proteins | sample MGYA00510851_ERZ501064 | MGnify/ENA primary metagenome ERZ501064 (study PRJEB25958, sample SAMN03398529) | human skin metagenome | study: EMG produced TPA metagenomics assembly of the Human Skin Microbiome Metagenome (human skin metagenome) data set. | reverse complement strand
CCCGCCTACAACCGACGCACCATGCGACTCGACGACGCCGCCTGACCGCTGCCGCCACAGACCACCAGACTTTCGCGTAGCACCTTCCGCACCCGGGCCACACCTGGGACCGCATCAGTCCCTTGACAACTCCACAGTGACACTCCAGTCGGCTCCGTTCCCGGTCGGATCGTGGACCGGGAACGGGGCCGTACTGTGACACCCTCGCCGCTACTCCGCCCTTGCACCTGGACCACATGCGGGCTGACGGCCGCCGTGAACTGCCAAATGGGCTGCCGCCCCGTCAGTGGGCCGCGATACTTCCGACTGCGGCAAATCGATGTCCGGTAGCGCACCCTGTTGGGCAGCTTCACCTGCAGGCCGAAGTTCCTCTTAGACAACTGCGCCCAATGGAAAGACCGGCATCGCTGTATGCCCGTGCCCCCGACATTGAAGCGCTCCTTCGGCCGAACGTGCGCTACTGACAACATACGCAACCGATCCGAGGAAGCGTGGCTGCCCCACCCCCGGCCGCAAGGCTCAACCGAGGAGCGCAGTCGACCTCGACCGGCGGGACTGTCTCGCATACCTGCCCCGACTTGTGACCGACAGACTGCAACTCGACTCCCAGACCTCGATCGAAGTCTGCCGGTCGAGTTGAAGTTTGCCGGTCGCCGGACCCTTCGTGGCTCGTCGCTGCGCTCCTCGCACCTCAGGGAGCAGGGGCTGACGCGCCCTCCGCAAGCTCCGGACGCACCTCAGGGAGCAGGGGCTGCCGCGGGCACACCGACGACAACCGCCTGCTCATCACGCCGACGTCAGCTGACCGCGAGCCACGCCGCGAGTCCGAGCCCGCACACCCCGACCACGATCCGGAGCGGCCCGGGCGGCAGCCGTTTCACGACAGGCGGGCCGCACCACCCGCCGGCAAGACAGCCGACGGCCATGGCGAGCGCCGCCCACCAGTCGACGGGACCCCAGATCATGAAACCGATGGCAGCGATCGTGTTGGCGATGCCGAGGAACAACGACTTGGACAACGCTGCGCGCCACAATGGTTCGCTGGTCACCACGAGCATCAGCGCGAGGATCATGATGCCGGCGCCCGCCCCGAAGTACCCGCCGTACACCGAGATCAGCGTCAGGCCCAGGATGAACACCCAGGGACGCTCGACGTGCGAGGTGGCCCACCGCCGCAGAACCGGTTGCGCCAACAGGGCGATCGCGGCGATCGCCACCAGGAACGGCACAACGGCTTCGAACGCCTCGGCCGGCGTCGACAGCAACAGCACCGCCCCGACCGTGCCGCCGATGAGCGAGGCGATCGCGCCGATGATCAGCCGCCTGCGGTCACCGTCGAGGAGGGAGCGTCCCGACTGTGCGGTACTGCCCACCCCGACGGCGACCAGCGCGACCGTGTTCGTGACGTTGGCCGCGATCGGACTGAGTCCGACCGCGAGCAGTGCGGGATAGCTGACGATCGAGGCCAGCCCGGTGATGTAGCCGATCAGGCCGGCGCCGAAACCGGCGACGACCAGTAGAGCGAGCTCAGTGAGCGAAATGACGCGCCCCGGTGAGGTAGAGCGTCACGCCCGCCTCGTCGGCCGCCTCGATCACCTCGTTGTCGCGAATCGAACCGCCCGGCTGCGCAACGGCTTTCACCCCGGCCGACAGCAGTACCTGCAGTCCGTCCGGGAAGGGGAAGAACGCGTCCGACGCCCCGACGCTCCCCGCCGCCCGATCGCCGGCGCGTTGCACGGCCAGATGTGCGGAGTCGACACGATTGACCTGGCCCATCCCGACGCCGACCGACGCCCCGTCGGAGGCCAGAAGTATGGCGTTGGACTTGACCGATCGACATGCCCGCCAGGCGAATTCGAGGTCGGCGAGGGTCTGGTTGTCGGCCGGCGGGCCCGCCACGAGATTCCAGTTGGCCGGATTGTCGCCGTCGGCGTCGAGGACGTCGCGCTGCTGCATCAGCAGTCCGCCCGACACCGGCTTCGTCTCGATCCCGGTTGCGGCCGGCGGGGTGGCCACCAGGACGCGGATGTTCTTCTTGCGGGTCAGCACCGAGAGCGCGCCGTCGGCGAAGCCGGGCGCGACGATGACCTCGGTGAAGATCTCGGCGACCTGCTCGGCCATCGCCACGGTGATCTCACGATTGGCGGCTATGACACCGCCGTAGGCGCTGACGGGATCGCACGCGTGCGCCTTGCGATGCGCCTCCGCGATGTCGGCGCCGATGGCGATGCCACACGGGTTGGCGTGCTTGATGATCGCGACCGCCGGGGCATCGAAGTCGTAGGCGGCGCGCCACGCGGCGTCGGCGTCGGTGTAGTTGTTGTAGCTCATCTCCTTGCCGTGGAGCTGCTCGGCGGTCGCAACCCCGCCGGCCCCGGCGTTACCGACATACAGCGCAGCCGGCTGGTGCGGGTTCTCGCCGTAACGCAGCACCGCGGAGCGGGTCCAGGTCGCACCGGCCCACGCCGGGAACTGCGACTCGTCCTCGGGCGCAACCACACTCGACATCCACGACGCGACCGCGACGTCATAGTCCGCGGTGTGCCGGAAAGCCTTGGCCGCAAGCTTCTTCCGGTCGACGAGCGAGAACCCGTCGGCCGCGAGGGCCTCGGTCACCAGCGAGTAGTCATCGGGATCGACCACGACGGCGACCGACGGGTGGTTCTTCGCGGCCCCACGCACCATCGACGGGCCGCCGATGTCGATTTGCTCGATGCACTCGTCCGGAGTCGCACCGGACGCCACCGTCTCGGTGAACGGATAGAGATTGACGACGACGAGATCGAATGCGGCGACGCCCAGTTCGTCGAGCTGAGCCACATGATCGGACTTACGGGTATCGGCGAGGATGCCCGCGTGCACCTTGGGGTGCAGGGTCTTGACGCGGCCGTCGAGGCACTCGGGGAAGCCCGTCAGCGTGGACACCTCCACGACCGGCACGCCCGCGCCGGCGATGGTCTTCGCGGTGGACCCGGTGGACACGATCTCCACTCCGGCAGCATGCAGTGCCGTCGCGAGATCGGCGAGACCGCTCTTGTCGTAGACACTCACCAGCGCGCGCCGAATCGGTCGGCGAGAGCTGTCAGAGCTGGGTGCGTTCACGGGATGCGGGCCTTTCGTCCATCGATGACTACTCCTCTGGTGACCAGTGCGGTCACCACGTCGGCGAGCAACACGCGCTCGACCGTCTTGATTCGCTCGTGCAGGGTGTCGGCGGTGTCGTCGTCGACGACGCCGACCACCTGTTGCGCCAGAATCGGGCCGGTGTCGACGCCCTCGTCGACCAGATGCACCGTCGCGCCGGTGACCTTGACGCCGTAGTCGAGCGCCTCGGCGACCCCGTGGGCGCCCGGGAACGCGGGCAGCAGCGCTGGATGACTGTTGACGACGCGCCCGCCGAACCGGCCGAGAAAGGCCGGGCCGAGGATCTTCATGAAACCGGCGGTCACCACCCACTCCGGATCGATCGCGGCCACCTCGTCGGTCAGCGCACGATCCCACGTCGCGCGGTCGGCGTGGTCGGCGACGCGGCAGGTGATGAGCGGGATCTCGTTGCGCTGCGCGACCTCCTGCGCCCGGCACGTGCGGTCGACCACGATGGCCGCGACACGGAACGGGGCGCCCTCGGCACCGGCGCGCGCGATCAGTGATTCCAGCAGCGAACCGGTGCCCGACGCCATCACCACCAGCGGGGTGCGACCAGGTGCCGTCGGGGATGTCACGTCGTCGAGACTAATCGCCGCACGTTGGGCCGCCCGCGCCGGGTGGCGCCGCCGGGGCGCGCCCGGGAAGCGCGCTGTCAGCGTTGCCGCGAGGTCCCGTGCGAACCGGGATGGAGGTCGTGATCCACGTCGACGGCGAGGTCCGCCACGTCGAGATCATCGTCGTACACGCGGTTCTTCACCGGCGCGCGCCCGGATGCGGCGTCGAGATCGGAGTCCTCCGGGTCCGACTCGGCGACGTACTCCGCGTCGTCGTCCGCGAGGTCAGCGTCCCCGAAAACACCGTCGTCGAACTCGCCGTCGTCGTACTCCGCATCCTCGTACTCGCCGTCCTCGAATTCGTCGTCCTCGACCTCGGAGTACTCGGCGTACTCGTCGTCCTCGTCCAGATCGGTGACGATGACGTATTCGTCTTCGTAACCGAGGTCGAGGGGATCGTCGAAGTACTCATCGCCGACAGCGAGACGTGCCGCTCGGGTCGACGGCAGGAAGGCGTAGACGAGCACGATGAGCAGGCCGACGACCGCGATCCAACCCAGCGTGAAGACCCCGGCCGCCGACACCGTCACGACGACCTCGCCGAACTCCCCCAGCGTTCCACCCGCCGAGACGGTGAGAACGGCGACCACCGAAGCCGCGACCGCCGCGGCGACACCCACCGAACGCACGTGGGCCATGGGATCGAGGTCGCGGCATCGCCAGCCGACGAACGCGGCGACCCCGGCCGGCACGAGCAGTCCGACGAATCCCCATGCCCCGGCACCCGGCCCGTCGGGAAGGACCGCGAGAACCGGGACGGGCGGGACGGCGTCACCGCGGACCGTGAACAGGTCGACGGTCGTCGCACCGATCTGGACGTCGGAACCCACGAGCACCGCCATCGCGGCGACCATCACGTTCGGGAGGTAGAGCATCGACAGCAGGGTGAGTCCCAGGAACCCGTCGAAGTCGTAACCGGTCTCGATCAGTTCACCGATCTGCCCGTGCCTCATCAACATGCGCAGACACACCAGCACGGCTCCGGTGACCAGTAGCAGCAGAGCCGCCACCAGCCCGTACCGGAAACCGCGACGATCGGCGTGGGTCACGCCCCCGCGGACGGCGAAGTCGCGTCGTCGGCTCCACACGACACCGGCGGTAGCCGCACCGCCGTGGACGCCGAGGGTGTAGAGGAACGCCAGCAGCGCGTTGGGCGTCTGCACCGGCAGGACCGACCCGCCATCCATGACGACCGCCAGGGACATCGCGGTGATGAGAACGGGACCGATCACCGCCGAGAACACGACGGCGCCGAGGTCGAACAGGTCGTGCCGATCGCGTTCGTTCGAGTTCGTGCCACCGGCGACGGCCCGGGCCGTCAGCCAGGCAGTGCCGGCAGCGACCGCGAGCGTCGGCAGCAGCGGCAGCACGCCTATGGTGACCCCGCTGATCGTGACCGGCACCTGGTGGATGGCCAGCCAGCCCGAGGCGATCGCACTCGGCAGTCCGGTCAGGCCGCTGCCGGCCAGCAGCAGCACCGAGAGCATCACGACGATCAGCGTCACCAGCGCTATCGCGGGAACGGTGAACGCGACAACCGCGAGCTGCCGGGCCGAGCCCTCGGCCGCCGTGCGCTGCGCACGACGTGATCGCCGCAGGTTACGCAGCTGCGACGCCAGATTGTCCGTGGTCGGGTCCGACTTGAGGGAGGGCATCGTCATGAGCCTGACACGGTCCCGGCCGAGGCCGTCGTAGACGCGCCGAGCGGGCTGCGAAAGGGAGTCAGCTCACCGTGTGGCTTCGACTCGGCTCGTCGCTGCGCTCCTCACCGGCTCAACCAGCGGGGGCCGGCTTGGCCGACGGCGAAACACAGAGCCCCGTCGACCGATGGTCGACGGGGCACTGTGGGGTTCTGTCAGTTGCCGCTGCCGGTGGGCGGTTCCGGCTTCTGGAAGACCGTGGTCGAGTGGTCTCCGGCCGGGGTGTCGGTGCCCGAGGGGCCAGCGGATCCACCGGGCGCGGCCGGGGATGCGCCCGAGGCGCCGGCCGCGTACTGGCCGGGTCGGTAGTCCCCGTAGCCCGACTCGCCGTGACCGGAGGCCGATGCCGACGATTCGCTCGCACCGCCGGAGTAACCGCTCTGACCGGCGGTCGACGCGCCCGACGACTGCGAGTAGGCCGACGGGTCGTAGTTCGCCGACGACTGCTGGCCGTATTGAGCCTGCGCGCTGCCGGTGCCGTAGGCGGTGGTCTGCGCGTCGCCGTAGCCACCGGTCTGCTGGTGAGCGCCGGTGTCGGACTGCGCGGCCGACGAGCCGGGGGCCACCGCTGCGGTTGCCGAGCCCACCGCGGGCGCCACCTTGATGACGCCGGCGTCGACGAGCAACCACACGACTGCGAGGACCGCGGACAGGAGGGTGAAGATCAGCAGCACGATCGCCCCGGCACCGTTGTCGTCGATGTTGAGGAACTGGAACAGCGTGATCAGGAACGAGGTGATCGCCAGCGACGCCACGATCGGCGCCGCAGGCACCTTGATGCCCGGGATCAGCGAGATGAGCGCCAGGATTCCGGCAACGCTGATCAGCGTGTACGGCGCGTTGTACTGGGTCTGGAACAGCTTGAGCGCGAAGTCATAGGTCTCGGCGGCGGACAGGAACCCGCTGAAGAGGACGATGAGGCCGAAGGCGCCGATCGCGGCGGCGAGGAGAACCGGGGTGATGGCCGGCAGTCCCTGACTCGGCGCCTTGGTCGGCTGCGGGGAGTATCCGTACTGACCGTAGCCCTGCTGGCCCTGCTGGTCCTGGCCGTATCCGGGTTGGCCGTACCCCTGCTGGCCGTATCCCTGCTGGCCATATCCCGGCGCGGGGCTCTGGCCGTAACCCGGCTGCCCCTGGCCGTAGGACTGTCCGCTCTGACCGTACTGCTGACCCCCGTACTGCTGACCCCCGTACTGCTGGGCCTGACCGTACTGGTCCGAGCCGGGCGCGGGGCTCGCCTGCGGACCCGTGTTGTGCGCGCCGGACTGGGGATATCCGGATTGATTGCCGTACTGGCCGTAGGACTGGCCGGACTCGGGCTGCTGCTGCCCGTAGCCGCCGGGTGGGTAGGTCATGACGATCTCCTGGTCGGGTCGGTCGGTCAGGATCAGCGGGTCGCGTCGAGGTGACGGCGTCCGGCCGTCGCCCCCCACGAGCGCAGAACTATCGACCACGCTAGTACACATACCCGCCGGGTCCGATGACCCTTGCACATCGGGGTCGCCCCGCCGGGCCAGAATCCCGCTCACCAGCGATGCGCGCGCCCTTGCTCGGCGTACCAGTTGATCAGCGCGTAGTCGTCGACCGCCTTGGGGTCGATGTTGACCTCGGAACGGCCCGCCAGAATCGCGGTGACCGGAACCTCGAGCTTCTTTCCGGTCCGGGTGTGCGGAATCCCGGGGGCCTCGATGACCTCGTCGGGCACATGGCGTTTGGAGAGGCGGTCGCGGACCGCGCCCGCGATCCGGCCGATCAGCGCGTCGTCGAGCGTCGCGCCGGGGACCAGGGTGACGAACAGCGGCATCCAGTAGGCGCCGTCCGGTCCGTCGACACCGAGCACGAAGGCCTCGGCGATCTCGTCGAGCGCTTCGACGACCTCGTAGATGTCGGCCGATCCCATCCGGATCCCGTGGCGGTTCAACGTTGCGTCGCTGCGGCCGTGGATCACGAGCGACCCGCGTTCGGTCACGGTCACCCAGTCGCCGTGCCGCCAGACCGGCTTCTCCGGATTCGACGCACCGCCCTCCCATTCGTGGGCGAAATATGCCGCGCGGTAGCGCGCACCGTCGGGATCGTCCCAGAAGCTCACGGGCATCGACGGCATCGGCGCGGTGACGACGAGTTCACCCACCTCCCCCACCAGCGGGCGTGCGTCGGGCGACCAACTCTCCAGTGCCACACCGAGGTAGCGCACCGACAGCTCCCCCGGGACGACCGGTACACCGGTGGAGCCGCCGGCGAATGCGGACACGATGTCGGTGCCGCCGCTGATCGACGAGATGGGCAACCCGGACCCGACGTGGTCGTCGACCCAGGTGAAAAGATCTGCGGCGAGCGATGATCCGGTACTCCCGAGAGTGCGCAACCGACCGAGGTCGTGCCGGCGACCCGGTTCCAGACCCGCCTTCCGCGAGGCCTGCAGCTGACCGGGACTCGTGCCGAAGTAGGTGACGTGCTCGTCGTCGACGACCTGCCACAGGCGGTCGGCGTCCGGGTACAGGGGCGAACCGCTGTAACAGACGATCCGCGAACCGCAGAGAAGTCCGGCGACCTGATAGTTCCACATCATCCAGCTGAGGGCCGTCTGCCAGAAGAACACGTCGTCTGCGGACAGATCGCCGTGCAGGGCACCGGCTTTCAGGTGCTCGAGCAGGACTCCCCCGTGTCCGTGCACGATGCCCTTGGGGCGTCCGGTGGTGCCGGAACTGAACAGCACCCAGAGCGGATGGTCGAAGGGCACCTTGACGGGGTGGAAGTCGCCGGGGTCGCTGGTGACGGCGTCGGCATAGTCGAGGGCCGACGAGGACTCCTCGGTCGCGCCGATCGTGATGTGCGCGACCAGGTCCGGCAGTAGCCCGGCGAGCTCGGCGCTGTCGGCGCGCTTGTCGACGACCTTGCCGTTGTAGCGATATCCGGCGGCGGTGAACAGGACCTTGGGTGCGAGTTGGCCGAGTCGGCCGGCTGCCCCCTGCGGGGCATAGTCCTGGCCACATCCGGACCAGATCGCGCCCAGGGATGCGGTGGCCAGGAAGGCGATGACGGCCTCGGGGATGTCGGGGAGGTAGGCGGCCACCACGTCCCCCGACCCCACTCCGCGCGCACGCAGGGTCGCGGCCAGGCCCGCGACCTGCGCCGGCAGTTCCGCCCACGCGATCTCGGAACGGTCACCGGCCTCGTCGATGCCCACGATCGCGGCGCCGGGCAGGGCGGCGTGCCGCAGGATCTGATCGACGTAGTTCAGCCGCATCCCGGGGAACCAGACCGCACCGGGCATCCGGTCGTCGGCGAGCACCGCCTCGTCCCCGGGGCCGAGCGGCTCCGCGGCGAGGGCGTCGAGGTCGAAGAATTCCCAGACGGCACGCCAGAACCGGGCCGGGTGTTCCACCGACCACGACCACAGATCGCCGTAATAGTCTGTGTCGGTCTCGAACCGCCCGGTCTCGAAACGCTCGGCGACGAAGCGGCCGAACCGGTCCATCTGGGTGCTCGTGACCCGCTCCGCAGTCCTCGACGTGCTCATCGCAACTGCTCGAGGATCGAGACCGCCTCGTCGCGCATCGCCACCTTGCGGACCTTCCCGGTGACGGTCATCGGGAACTCCTCGACCACATGGACGTACCGCGGGATCTTGTGTCGCGCGATCTTGCCGGTCGCGAACTCGCGCAGGTCGTCGGCGGTGAACTCGGTTGCGGTGTCGCGCAACCGGACCCAGGCCATCAGCTCCTCGCCGTATTTCACGTCGGGCACCCCGATCACCTGGGCGTCGAGGATGTCGGGATGGGTGTAGAGGAACTCCTCGATCTCGCGCGGGTAGATGTTCTCCCCGCCGCGGATCACCATGTCCTTGATGCGCCCGGTGATCCGGACATAACCGTTCTCGTCCATGTCGGCGAGGTCGCCGGTGTGCATCCAGCCGTCGGCGTCGATGGCCTCGGCCGTCTTCTCCGGGTCGTTCCAGTATCCGGTCATCACCGAGTAACCGCGCGTACACAACTCGCCCGTCTCGCCGCGCGCCGAGGTCTCCCCGGTTCCGGGATCGACGACCTTGATCTCCAGGTGCGGGCCGACCCGCCCGACGGTGGTCACACGCAACTCGAGGGGATCGTCGACCCGCGTCTGCGTCGACACCGGCGACGTCTCGGTCATGCCGTAACAGATCGACACCTCACGCATGTGCATGCGGTCGACGACCTGCCGCATGACGTACTCGGGGCACGGCGACCCCGCCATGATGCCGGTGCGCAGGCTCGACAGGTCGATGTCGAGCCCGTCGTCGAGCAGGCCGAGTTCGGCGATGAACATGGTGGGCACGCCGTAGAGGCTGGTGCAGCGGTACTCCGCGACCGCCTCGAGGGTGGCCCGCGGGTCGAAGGCCGGCGCCGGAATCACCATCGCCGCACCGTGACTCGTCGCCGCGAGGTTACCCATCACCATGCCGAAGCAGTGGTAGAAGGGCACGGGTAGGCAGATCCGGTCGTCGGCGGTGTAGTTCAGCAGTTCGCCGACGAGATACCCGTTGTTACCGATGTTCCGATGTGACAGCGTCGCACCCTTCGGGAAACCTGTTGTGCCCGAGGTGTACTGGATGTTGATCGGGTCGTCGGGTGAGAGCGACGCAGCGATCTCGTCGACGCGTGTGAGCTCGTCGGCGCTCGGCTCGACACACAGCGCATCCCAGCCGGGGGATTCGAACAGGACCACTTCGCGCAGCTCCGGGCACTGCGGCCGGGCCTGTTCGAGCATCGCCGAATAGGCCGAGTCCTTGAAGCTCTCGGCGGCCAGGACGACGCTCGTCCCGGACTGCTGCAGCGCGTACTCGATCTCGTTCTGCCGGTACGCGGGATTGAGATTGACCAGCACGGCGCCGATCTCGGCCGCGGCGTACTGGGTCAACACCCATTCGAACCGGTTCGGCGACCACAGCCCGACGCGGTCGCCGACCGACACGCCGAGTCGTAGCAGTCCGGCCGCGAGCGCGCGTACGTCACGGTGGAACTCGGTGTATCGCCATTCCCGCCGTGCGGCGGCGTCGATCAACGCGGTTCGCTCGCCGTGGTCCGCGACGGTTCGGGCCAGGGTGGCTCCGATGGTCTCGGTGAGCAGTGCCGGTGTCTCCTCACCGCGCGTGTGTGCAGGCTTCGGGTGCGCCTCGGTGCTCATGTTCTCGCTCCGGTCTGTTCTCGGGGGGTGGATGCCCGGATGGTCGGGGGCTTCGTCAGTTCTCGGGGGCGGGATCGGTACGCGTACCGCTCACACGGGACAGGACGACCTCCGCCTGGCGCAGGACCGGCCCGTCGATCATCTGACCGTCGAGGCTGAACACCCCGCCCGCGTGTTCGGCCGCACCGTCGAGGACCTTGCGCGCCCATTCGACCGCCTCGTCCGACGGCCGGTAACCGTTCCGGATGTGATCGACCTGGGACGGATGGATGCATGCGGTCGCGGTGTAACCCAGGGCCACCGCGTCGCGGACCTCGGCGACGAGTCCGTCGACGTCGGAGATGTCGAGGTGCACCGAGTCGACGGCGAACTTCCCGTACGCGGCGGCCGCGATGCGGACCATCGACCGGACCCAGCTCGCGACGTCCCGGTACTCACCCGGCCGGGGTTCACCCGGACCGAACCGGCTCGACGTGCCGCCGAGGCCCGCGACGAGATCCTCTGCCCCCCACATCAGTCCGATGCAGTTGGAGGTGGCGGCGATGTCGCGGGCGCGGGTCGCGCCGAGCGGCGTCTCGATCAGTGCGATCGTCTGGAACGCGGTGTCCAGGATCGAGGACACGTCCTCGGCCTTGGCCTGCATCACCACCCGGTAGTTCGTCTCCGAGACGGCGGCGAGATCGCGCCGGTAGTCGCCGGTACCGGCCGGGTTGATCCGCACGATGGTGCGGTCCGGATCGACCGGATTGGCGACGAGGGCTTCCCGGGCTGCGGCGCGGTTCGTCGGCGACACCGCGTCCTCGAGGTCGAGGATGACGACGTCGGCCCGGTCGAGGGCCTTCTGGTATCGCTCGGGACGGTCCGCCGGGCAGAACAACATCGCCGGCCCGGGCGGCAGCCACGCGTTGGTGAGCTGCCCCGACAGTCCGGAACCCGCGACCGGGCCGCCGGGTGGGTCCTCGAAGAACATCGTCGTCACTCCGTCCGTTGCCTGCGCACCAGCGTTGCTCGTGCGGCGCGGGCGACGACCTCGCCGTGCTGGTTGCGTCCGATGTGGGTCAAGTTCACCACGCCCTCACCCGGACGCGACCGCGATTCGCGTTTACCGGTGCACTCGGTCTCCGCGTACAGGGTGTCGCCGGCGAACAACGGCGCCGGGAAGGCGACCTCGCTGAAGCCCAGGTTCGCCACGAGGGTGCCCTGGGTGAGTTGGGAGACCGACAATCCCACGATCGTCGACAGGGTGAACATGGAGTTGATCAGGCGTTGCCCGCCGAAACCCGGCTGCTCGGCCGACCAGGCGGCGTCGAGGTGGAGCGCCTGCGTGTTCATGGTCAGCGTCGTGAACAGCACGTTGTCGGCCTCGGTGACAGTGCGTCCGGGCCGGTGTTCGTAGATCGTGCCCTCCTCGAACTCCTCGAACCACAACCCGCGCTGTACGATTCGACGCCCGCCGGTGGTGTCGCTCATGCGAACCCCAGCTCGCGCGCGATCAGCATGAGCTGCACCTCGGTCGTGCCCTCACCGATCTCGAGGATCTTCGAATCGCGGTAGTGCCGGGCGACGGGATATTCGTTCATGAAGCCGTACCCGCCGTGGATCTGCGTGGCCATCCGGGCGTTGTCCATCGCCGCCTCACTGGCGATCATCTTGGCGATCGACGCCTCCTTCTTGAAGGGATTGCCCGCCAACATCTTCGCCGCCGCGTCGTAGTAGGCGGTCCGCGCGACGTGGGCGCGCGCCTCCATCCGGGCGATCGCGAAGGACACCGACTGGTACTCACCGATCGCCTTGCCGAAGGACTGTCGCTCCTTGGCGTACTTCACGCTCTCGTCGACGCACCCCTGGGCGACGCCGGTGGCGAGGGCTGCGATGGCGATCCGCCCCTCGTCGAGGATGGACAGGAAGTTGGCGTATCCGCGGCCGCGGACACCGAGCAGGTTCTCCTTGGGAACGCGTACGTCGGTGAAGGTCAGCGGATGGGTGTCCGAGGCATTCCACCCGACCTTGTTGTACGCCGGCTCGGCGGTGAAACCCGGCGTGCCGGACGGCACGATGATGGTGGAGATCTCCTTCTTGCCGTTCTCCTTCACCCCGGTCACCGCGGTCACCGTCACCAGTGAGGTGATGTCGGTCCCCGAGTTGGTGATGAACTGCTTGCCGCCGTTGATGATCCACGAGTCACCGTCGTCCCGGGCCGTGGTCGCGGTGGCCCCGGCATCCGAACCCGCCCCGGGTTCGGTCAACCCGAAGCCGGCGAGCGCCGTGCCCGCGGTGAGTTCGGGGAGGTACTGCTCTTTCTGCTCCTCGCTGCCGAATCGGTAGATCGGCATGGCGCCCAGACTCACCCCGGCCTCGAGGGTGATGGCGACGGACTGGTCGACCTTGCCGAGTTCCTCCAGCGCGAGCGACAGGGCGAAGTAGTCGCCGCCCATGCCGCCGTATTTCTCGTCGAAGGGGAGACCGAACAGTCCCATCTTGCCCATCTGGGCGACGACGTCGTATGGAAAGCTCTGCTCGGCATCGTGTTTCGCGGCCACCGGCGCCACCACGGTCTGCGCGAAGTCGCGGACCGTCGCGATGAGGTCGGTGTACTCCTGGGTGAGTTCCATGTGAGTGTTCTCCTGGGAAGGTTGTCGACGGGTGGTTCAGGGCCCTTCGTGGCTCGTCGCTTTCGCTCCTCGCACCTCAGGGATCAGTAAAGGCTCGTCGCTTTCGCTCCTCGCACCTCAGGGATCAAGGGGATCGCCGGCGGTGACGACGGCGAGGATCTGTCCCGCGTCGACCTTGTCCCCCACCTTCACGGAGATGTCGACGGTGCCGTCCACCGGCGCGGTGAGTGCATGTTCCATCTTCATCGCCTCGACGACGACGATCGACTGGCCGGCGGAGACGTCGGCCCCGATCTCGGCGGCGACGGCGACCACGGTGCCCGGCATCGGGCTGGTGATCTCGCCGGCGTGCTCGTCGGCGGCCTCGTCGAGCAGGGGCTTCGCGAGTTCGAGGACCCAGGTGCCCGACGGCCCTCCCACCCACCAGCTCTCCCCGACGCGAACACTCGACCACGACTGCGTCACCCCGTCGACGACCAGGCGGTCCGAGCCGCGCCCGTCGCCGGGCTGCGCCGGCTGGTAGACCACGTGCCCGGTCCACGACGCCTCGGCGTCGTCGTCGAACGTGACGGTGGCGGTTCCCGAGACGGACCATTCGTCGGCGGCATCGACCTGGATGGCCACCGTCGAATGCCGTCCGCCGGCGACGAGGCGGGTGCGGACCGGAGCGGATCGACCGACCCGCCATCCGACCGCCGAGGACCAGACGTCGTCGGCATCGCGAGCGCCGATCCGCGCCAGACCCACGAGCACCTGTGCCTCGGGAATGGGCTCCGGCGCAGCGTAATCGGTGACGAGGCGGTCCAACAGTTCGGTGTCGAGGTCGGCGTCCACGACCGCCTGCTGACGCAGGACGAAGCGGCAGAAGTCGATGTTGGTGACCACGCCCAGCACGCGCGTGTGGGCCAGTGCCTGGTCGAGACGTTCGAGCGCCTCCTCCCGGTCGGCACCGTACGCGATGATCTTCGCGAGCATCGGGTCGTAGTCACTGCCGACGCGCAATCCGTCGAGCATGGCCGAGTCGACGCGGATGCCGCCACCGGCCGAGGTGTCGGGATGGACGAGATGCTCGATCGTGCCGCCGGTCGGCAGGAAACCGCGGGCCGGGTCCTCGGCGTACACGCGTGCCTCGATCGCGTGGCCGCTGAGGGTGATCGTGTCCTGCGTCAGACCCAGGACTTCTCCGCGGGCGACGCGGATCTGTTGTTCCACGAGGTCGACTCCGGTGACGAGCTCGGTCACCGGGTGCTCGACCTGCAGGCGGGTGTTCATCTCCATGAAGAAGAACTCGTCGGGCCGGTGCGCCGACACGATGAACTCGACCGTGCCCGCGCCGGTGTAGCCGACACTGCGCGCGGCATCGCACGCGGCCTCACCGATGCGAGCACGGGTCTCGGCGTCGAGCAGCGCCGACGGCGCCTCCTCGATCACCTTCTGGTGCCGCCGCTGCAATGAGCACTCGCGCTCGCCGAGGTGGATGACGTTCCCGTGCTGATCCGCGAGGACCTGCACCTCGATGTGGCGCGGGGTGTCGACGAAATGCTCGAGGAACAGCGCGTCGTCGCCGAACGCGGCGGCGGCCTCGCGGCGGGCCCGCTCCAGCGCGGCCGGCAGCTCCGACGCCTCGGCCACGCGATGCATCCCCTTGCCACCGCCACCCGCACTGGGCTTGATGAGAACCGGGAACCCGATGTCGGGTGCCGCGGCGATGAGGTCGTCGTCGGTCAGGCCGGGGCGCGACAGACCCGGCACCACCGGCACGTCGCGAGCGGTGACGGCGGCCCGGGCCGTGATCTTGTCTCCCATCGTCGCGATCGCCTCCGCGGGCGGCCCGATGAAGACGATGCCCGCCTCCGCCAGAGCGGCCGCGAATTTCTGGTTCTCCGAGAGGAATCCGTAGCCCGGGTGGACGGCGTCGGCACCGGTCTTGCGTGCCGCGTCGACCACTTTTGCGATGTCGAGGTAGCTCTGGGTGGCGGCGGCCGGGCCGATGTGCACGGCGACGTCGGCCTCCCGGACGTGGCGCGCCTGCGCGTCGGCGTCGGAATAGACGGCGATACTGCGGATTCCCATGTGGCGCAGGGTGTCGATCACCCGGCAGGCGATCTCACCACGGTTGGCCACCAGGACGCTGCGGATGGGTCTGGTACTCACGGTCGAAGTCCTCGGGGTAGGCGGAGCGGCGTCGGCATCGGCGGTCACATCCGGAAGACGCCATAGCGCGGATCGGCGAGCGGGGCGTACCGGGCGGTTTCGAGGGCGAGGCCGAGCAGTGTCCGGGTCTGCGCGGGGTCGACGATGCCGTCGTCCCACAGCCGGGCCGTCGAGTAGTAGGCATCCGACTGTTGTTCGAACTGTTCGCGGATCGGGGCCTTGAACGCTTCCTCGTCCTCGGTGGACCATTCCGCGCCGGATCGCTCGATCTGGTTGCGTCGCACCGTTCCGAGGGTGTCGGCGGCCTGCGGTCCGCCCATGACCGAGATGCGGGCGTTGGGCCACATCCAGAGGAATCTGGGCGAGTAGGCGCGTCCGCACATCGAGTAGTTGCCCGCGCCGAAGGAGCCGCCGACCATGACGGTGAACTTGGGCACGCGTGCGCACGCCACGGCGTTGACCATCTTGGCCCCGTTCTTGGCGATGCCGCCCTGCTCGTAGGCCTTGCCGACCATGAAGCCCGTGATGTTCTGCAGGAACAGCAACGGGATGCGACGCTGGTCGCACAGTTCGATGAAATGGGCTCCCTTCAGCGCGGATTCGCTGAACAGGACACCGTTGTTGGCGACGATCCCCACCGGGTGACCGTGCAGGTGCGCGAACGCCGTCACCAGACTGGTGCCGTAGTTCGCCTTGAACTCGTTGTATTCCCCTCCGTCGCACAGTATTTCGATGACCGACCGGACGTCGTACGGAGTTCGCGGGTCGGTGGGCACCACGTCGTAGATGTCGGTCTGCGGCCGCACCGGCTCGCGGACCGGGATCGTCTCCCACTGTGGCGCCTCGCGGGGCCCGAGGGTCGCGACGATCTCGCGGACCTTGGCGAGCGCCTGCTGGTCGTTGTCGACGAGGTGGTCGGTGACACCGGAGACCGATGAGTGCATCGCACCACCGCCCAGGTCCTCGGCGGAGACATCTTCTCCGGTCGCCGCCTTCACCAGCGGCGGGCCCGCGAGGAAGATGGTGCCCTGATTGCGCACGATCACCGTCTCGTCGCTCATCGCCGGGACGTAGGCCCCGCCGGCGGTCGACGACCCGAGCACCGCGGCGATCTGCGGGATGCCGGCGGCGCTCATGGTCGCCTGATTGAAGAAGATCCGTCCGAAGTGATCCCGGTCGGGGAACACCTCGTCCTGCTGGAGCAACATCGCGCCGCCCGAGTCGACGAGGTAGATGCACGGGAGCCGGTTGGCCGCCGCGATCTCCTGCGCACGCAGATGCTTCTTGACCGTGACCGGGTAGTACGTGCCGCCGGAGACCGTGGCGTCGTTGGCGACGATCATGCACTCGCGACCCGCGACACGCCCCACGCCGGCGATGACCCCGGCGGCGGGCACCTTGCCGCCGTACATCCCGAAGGCCGCGAGCGGGGCCACCTCGATGAACGGCGACCCGACGTCGAGCAGCCCGTCGACCCGGTCCCGCGGGAGCAACTTTCCGCGAGCGACGTGGCGATCACGAGCCTTCGCGCCGCCGCCGGCGGACACCTCTCGCAGGCGTTCGTCGAGCAGGTCGAGATTGCGCTGGTGTGCGGCCCGGAAGCCGTCGAGCGTGCTGGTCACCGTCGACCCTTCAGTTAGTGGCTATTAACTGAAAGTGATCGTACGCGATGAAGTGGCCCATGTCACGCCCCGGTTCATCCACCGCGTCGACATGACCTACGTGACGCGCATCACGTCTTCTCGTACTGTTGTGGCAGGCCCACCACCCCCGGGCCGACACAACCGATGCGCCGACACCCCGGAACCCCGGACCGGCCACCGCACATAGAAGGCCAGGTGACCCCATGACCCTCGCAGACGACCGCGCTCGCTCCGAGCACGTCCCGACCCCCGGCACGCCGCCCGAGACGGCAGCCACCGGGTTCTCGCTCGACGACCGCTACACCCGCGAGTCCGGCGACATCTACCTCACCGGCATCCAGGCCCTGGTACGCATGGTCCGCGACCGCGCTCGCGTCGACCGCCGTTCCGGCCTCCGGACCGCCTCGTTCATCTCCGGCTACGAGGGCTCTCCCCTCGCCGGTTACGATCTCGAACTCGCCCGACGGCACGAGCATCTCGCCCCGTACGACGTCATCCACCGGCCCGGTCTCAACGAAGAGCTCGCCGCGACCTCGGTGATGGGTTCACAGCTCGCCGCACAGGTCATCGGCGGTGCCGAATTGACGCCGTCCGCGGACGGGCTCCCCCGCGACGGCGTCGTCGGATACTGGTACGGCAAGGCGCCCGGTCTCGATCGCGCGACGGACGCCCTGCGGCACGCGAACCTCATCGGAACCCATTCCGCCGGCGGCGCGGTCGCGCTCGTCGGTGACGACCCGGGCGCGAAATCCTCGACGGTCCCGTGCGCGTCGGAGATGGCGCTGGCCGACCTCTACATCCCGATCCTCTATCCGGCCGATTCCCAGGACATCTTGGATCTCGGTGTCCATGCGGCGCTCATGAGCCGCACCAGCGGGGTCTGGACCTCGCTCAAGATCTCCGCGCACGTCGCGGACGGCGCGTCGACCGCACGCGTCGACCCGGACCGCATAGTGCCCGTCTTCGGTGACCTCGGGACGAGCCCCCACGTGCCCAGCGGACGACTGCTCGGCGCCCACCTCATGGAACTCGAACAGAATCAGCTGACCACCCGGCTCCCGCGTGCGCAGGAGTACGCACGGCTCAACGGCCTCAACCGGATCGTGGTCTCGAGTCCCGACGACCGCATCGGCATCGTCGCCGCGGGAAAGACCTACCTCGATCTCCGGGAAGCACTGCGACTGATGCGGATCGACGACGACGATCTGCGCCGGCTCGGAATCCGCATCCTCAAGCTCGGCATGGTCTACCCGATCGAGCGAGAGATCCTGAATCGCTTCATGTTCGACACCGCCACCGGTGATCTCGACGAGGTCATCGTGGTCGAGGAGAAGCGCGACTTCATCGAGACGATGATGCGCGACATCCTGTTCCGCCACCCGCGGGCCCCGCGCATCGTGGGGAAGGTGCACGAAGACGGATCGACCTTGTTCTCCCGCTTCGGCGAACTCGACGTCGACGCGGTGACCCGAGGACTCGCCGACCGTCTCGCCCGCCACGGGGTCGACGCCGCGCGGATCTGGCTCGACCGCAAAGCCGCTCGCCGCACCCGCATCGAACTCCCGTTGGCGGTGCGCACGCCGTACTTCTGCTCCGGCTGCCCCCACAACAGTTCGACGAAGGTCGCCGAGAACACCCTGGTCGGCGCCGGCATCGGTTGTCACGCGATGGTGTTGCTGATGGATCCCCGGCAGGTCGGCGACATCGCCGGGGTCACCCAGATGGGCGGCGAGGGCGCGCAGTGGATCGGCATGGCCCCGTTCGTGTCCGCGGACCACTTCGTGCAGAACATCGGCGACGGAACCTTCTCGCACTCGGGGTCGCTGGCGTTGCGGGCGGCCGTGGCGTCGGGCGCGAACATCACCTACAAGCTGCTCTACAACGGCACCGTCGCGATGACCGGCGGACAGGACCCGGTGGGCGGGATGACCCTGCCGCGGTTGACGTCGCTGCTGCTCGACGAAGGTGTCAGCCGGGTCGTGGTCACCTCCGACGACCCGAAACACGTTCGTACGCTGGGACTCCCCGACACCGTCGAGGTTCGCCACCGCGATGACCTGCTCGAGGTACAGACCGAACTCGCGGGCGTCGCGGGCGTCACGGTGCTCGTGCACGATCAGCACTGCGCCGCCGAGAAGCGCCGCAAGCGCAAGCGCGGCGCCATGCCCACCCCCACTCGTCGCGTCGTGATCAACGAACGCATCTGCGAGGGGTGCGGCGACTGCGGCGAGAAGTCGAACTGCCTCTCGGTGCACCCGGTCCAGACCGAGTTCGGACGCAAGACGCGCATCGACCAGAGTTCGTGCAACCTCGACCTCTCCTGTCTCAAGGGCGACTGCCCGTCGTTCGTCACGGTCACCCCGGGCACCGACCGCATCCGCACGCGCGCAGCCGATCTGGCGGACACCGTGTTGCCGATGCCCGCGGTCCCCGCCATCCGCGACACCTTCTCCCTGCGCATCACGGGTATCGGCGGTACCGGCGTGGTGACCGTGTCCCAGGTCCTGGCCACCGCTGCCGTCCTCGACGGCCACTCGGCCCGGACCGTCGACATGACCGGGCTCGCGCAGAAGGGCGGCGCCGTGGTCAGCGACATCAAGGTGGCCCCGCATCCGCTGGAGCAGGCGGCGAAGGTGGCGTCCGAGGACTGCGACCTGTACCTCGTGTGCGATCCGCTGGTCGGCACCGACCCGGTCAACCTCAAGGTCACCGCTCCCGAGAAGACGGTCGCGATCGTCTCGACCACCCAGGTGCCGACCGGGTTGATGGTCATCGACACCTCGGTCGGGTTCCCGGCGGACTCCGCCGTCCACTCCGCGGTCGACTCCCGGGTCGCGCGGACCGTGTACCTCGATTCGGGAGCGGTGTCGACAGCCTTGTTCGGCGACGAGCAGTACGCCAACATGCTGATGGTCGGAGCCGCGTATCAGGCAGGCGCTCTGGCCATCTCGGCAAAATCGATCGAGCGTGCGATCGAACTCAACGGCGTGGCGGTGGACGCGAACGTCCAGGCGTTCCGCCGCGGCCGGCAGATCGTGTCCGACCCCGACTCCGTGTCCGGCGCCATCGACGGACTGCACGGTCGCGGGGTGGCCGAGATCGAACCGAGCCCCCACGCCCTCGAGGTGGTCGCCGCGCTCGGGAGCATCGACGACGACCTCCGGCGCACCATCGCGATCCGGTACGACGAACTGACCGCCCACTCCGACGAGC
>ERZ501064.137-NODE-137-length-20295-cov-8.747480_pt1 | contig 20295 bp, 13 predicted proteins | sample MGYA00510851_ERZ501064 | MGnify/ENA primary metagenome ERZ501064 (study PRJEB25958, sample SAMN03398529) | human skin metagenome | study: EMG produced TPA metagenomics assembly of the Human Skin Microbiome Metagenome (human skin metagenome) data set. | reverse complement strand
TGCTCCCTGAGGTGCGAGCGAAGCGAGCCACGAAGGGCCGGGTGAGCTGCCTCGCCAGGCCCTTCGTGGCTCGTCGCTCGCGCTCCTCGCACCTCAGGGATCACGGGTTTCGAGGTTCTTTTGGATTAGGGATCAGAGTTCCCGGCGCCTAGTTGATCGTGGCCGTCTCGATGGTCACCGGGAGCTTCGGCTCGCCGTCCCCGGGCTGACTGCCGATCGGGCCGGGGTTGATGCCGCCGGCGTAGACCTTGTCGAGCACCGCGAGTCCGGGTTCGTCGACCTTGCCGACGATCGAGTAGTCCGGGCCCAACTGGCTGTCGTTGATCACGATGAAGAGCTGGCTGGACCCGGTGTTCGGGTTCTGCCCGCCCTGGCTGCTGTTGGCGATCGCGATGGTGCCGCGCGGGTAGATGACGGGCTGCGAACCGGTCGTCGGATCCGGCTGCCCGACCGTCTGCAGATCGGTCGGCGGCTCGTCGGGGCTGGTCCAGCCGGGCCCGCTCATGCCGGTGCCGGTGGGGTCGCCGCACTGCAGGATCTTCAGCGTCTCGCTGGTGGTCATGCGGTGGCAGGTGGAGTCGTCGTAGAACTTGTTCTCGATCAACGAGGTCACCGCCGCGGTGTTGCACGGCGCGCCATCGCGTTCGAGCGTGATCGGCAGGGTGCCCTGGGAGGTGACGAACGTGGCCTTCTCGGTGCCCGACTTGAGGACGCGCTCGTCGGGCTTGGGCGAGGTCCGCTCGTTCTCCGCGGCCGCCTTCAGCTCGTCGAGTTCGGCTTGGTATTGCGCTCGCTGATCGGCCGGGACGTTGTCGGGCACCTGATCGGGCAGCTGGTCGAAGCGGCTCGGGGAGTCCTCGTAGGCGCAGGTCGTCCAGCGTGCGGCCTCGCGGTCGTCCATGATCTTCTTCACCACGACGGCGGTCACGCCCGCGACCACGGCGACCACGACGGCGGTCGAGACGGAGGCGATGACGATCTTCCGCTTGCGCCGGGCGAGGCGCTCGGTCTCGAGGCGTTCTTCGAGCTTCCGCTTCGCCGCCTCGCGGCGCTCCTCATTGGTGGACACGCGGGTGGATCCTCCTGAAACCTCGGCATGGCTGTGCCGACATCGTCGTGGATGTCACTTACTCGGGGGCAAGTGTGCCAGTTGTACCTGAGAACGGGGTGCGGCGGGTCGCGAGCCCTGGCGCCTACGCAACAATGGAGACCGACGTGTGTGCGTCGTCCTGTCCGCGCCGACCCGAGGAGCAGCATGCTCATCACCGGATTCCCCGCCGGGATGTTCCAGACGAACTGCTACATCGTCGCCGCCGAGGCGGGATCGGAGGCGGTGATCATCGATCCGGGCCAGGATGCGGCGCCGCGGGTCCGGGAACTGCTCGCCGAACACGACCTCACCCCGGTGGCGGTGCTGCTCACGCACGGTCATCTCGACCACACCTGGAACGCGACGGAACTCTGCGACGAGTACTCGATCCCGGCCTACATCCATCCCGCGGATCGTCCGATGCTCGCCGATCCCGGTCTCGGCATCGGACGGGCGTTGGGCGCGATGATCGGCGACCAGGTGTTCACCGAGCCGGAGAAGGTGGTCGAGTTCGCCGACGGCGAGTCGGTGGAGCTCGCCGGGGTCTCCTTCTCTGTCGATCTCGCGCCCGGGCACACACAGGGCTCGGTGCTGCTCGGCGTCGACGTCGACGTGCCGGACGAGGCCCGGGATCAGGCCGGGCCCGACACGCCGTCGGTGGTCGGGGTCTGCTTCTCCGGTGACGTATTGTTTGCCGGTTCGATCGGCCGGACGGATCTCCCCGGGGGCAACCATCAGCAGTTGCTCGACTCGATAGCGGCGAAACTCCTGCCGCTGCCCGCGGAGACGCTGGTCCTGCCCGGCCACGGACCCCAGACCACCATCGGCCAGGAGAGTGCGAGCAATCCCTTCCTGGCCGGCCTCGAACGCCAGAGCACTCGACCGAAGGGACGACACGGACTGTGAGCGGAGCATTTCAGGCCCCCCGGGGCATCCCGGACTACTTCCCGCCGAACTCGGCGGACTTCCGGAGGGTCCGGGACACGCTCACCGACGCCGCGCGTCGTGCCGGCTACGGCCACATCGAACTGCCGGTGTTCGAGGACACCGCGCTGTTCGCACGCGGGGTCGGGGAGTCGACCGATGTCGTGAGCAAGGAGATGTACACCTTCGCCGACCGCGGCGACCGCTCGGTGACGCTGCGTCCCGAGGGCACCGCGGGCGTGGTGCGCGCGGTGATCCAGCACGGTCTCGACCGCGGCCAGCTGCCGGTGAAGGTCTGCTACGCCGGGCCGTTCTTCCGCTACGAGAAGCCGCAGACCGGCCGGTACCGCCAGCTGCAGCAGGTCGGCGTCGAGGCGATCGGTGTCGACGACCCGGCGCTCGACGCCGAGGTCATCGCGATCGCCGACGAGGGCTATCGCCGACTCGGCCTGACGGGGTTCCGCCTCGAGATCACCTCGCTGGGTGACGACGAGAGCCGTCCGCGCTATCGAGAGGCGTTGCAGGAGTTCCTGTTCGGGCTAGACCTCGACGAGGCCACCCGGATGCGCGCCGAGATCAACCCGCTGCGTGTCCTCGACGACAAGCGGCCGGAGATCAAGGCGGCGACCGCAGGCGCGCCGCTGCTCATCGACTATCTGTCCGACGACGCGAAGGCGCACTTCGACCTCGTCCTGGCGCACCTGGACCGGCTGGGTGTCGTCTACGAGATCAACCCGCGTCTGGTGCGCGGCCTGGACTACTACACGAAGACCACGTTCGAATTCGTCCACGACGGTCTCGGTGCGCAGTCGGGCATCGGCGGCGGCGGGCGCTACGACGGTCTGATGCGACAGCTGGGCGCCAAGCAGGATCTGTCGGGCATCGGGTTCGGGATCGGCGTCGACCGGACGATGCTGGCGCTGGAGGCCGAGGGTGTCGCGGGCACCGAGGCGGCCCGCTGCCAGGTCTTCGGAGTGCCGCTGGGCTCGGCGGCCAAAGCCGAACTCGTCGGTGTCGCAGGCGCTCTGCGCGCCGCCGGGATCAGTGTCGACCTGGCTTACGGCGATCGTGGCCTCAAGGGCGCGATGAAGGCGGCCGACCGTTCGGGGGCGCGGCTGGCGCTGGTGCTCGGGGAGAACGAACTCGCCGAGCGCCGGCTGGAGATCAAGGACCTGAGCAACGGCGAACAGCACCGGGTCGCCCTGGACGACGTGGTCGCCGAGGTCCGTCGTCTCCTGGGCTGAGGTCAGCGCATACATTCGCAGCTGAAAACCGCCCAGTGCAGGACCGGCGACTGCTCAAAGGCGTCGGCGAAGCTGCGGAGGGTGGTTTTCAGCGGCGCGTCTCCTGGTCCTCGCCGGCGACCTCGGCCACGAGGACGTCCAGCGAGACACCGCCGAGAGCCAGTGCGCGCGAATGGAAGTCCTTGAGCGTCCAGTCCGGGTGCCAGCGGAGGGCGGCGGTACGCGTCTGCTCCCACACGCGCTGGCCGAGCGCATACGAGGGCGCCTGGCCGGGCCAGCCCAGATAGCGGTCGAGTTCGAAGCGCAGCACGGCGTGGTCCATCGCGACCGACGAGGTCAGGAAGGTCCAGGCCTTGTCGGCGTCCCAGATCCCGCCGCCGAGGGACTCCGGCGCGGGCAGGCGGCAGTGGACGCCGATGTCGACCACGACCCGCGCGGCCCGCAGCCGCTGCGAGTCGAGCATCCCCATGCGGTCGCCCGGGTCCTCGAGCCAGCCGAGCTCGTCCATCAGGCGTTCGGCGTAGAGCGCCCAGCCCTCGCCGTGTCCGGAGGTGAACGACGCGAGCTTGCGCCAGGCGTTGAGGTCGGGGTCGACGATCGCCGATCCGAGCTGGAGATGATGCCCGGGCACGCCCTCGTGGTAGACCGTCGTCTTCTCCTGCCAGGTGTGGAAGACGGTCTGGTCGTCGGGCACCGCCCACCACATCCGTCCCGGACGGGAGAGATCCTCGCTGGGCTGGGTGTAGTAGATGATCCCGGTCGACGACGGGGCGAGCCGACACTCCAGCCGGGACAGCCGGGCCGGGAGGTCGAAGTGCGTGCCCGCCAGACCGGCGACCGCCGCGTCGGACGTCGCCTGCATCCAGTCGACGAATTCCGCGCGATCGTGGATCTGGTACTGCGGCTGACGATCCAGCCAGGCGAGCGTCGCCGCGACCCCCTGTCCGGGGAGCAGACCCTCCGCGATCTCCTGCTGCTCGGCGACGATCTGCTGCAACCGGGTCATCGCCCAGGCATAGGCGTCGTCGGGGTCGGCGTCGGCGCCCAGGTAGGCCGGCAGGTGCAGCAGGTAGCGGTCGCGGCCGACCGCGTCGTCGTCGACGGCCTGAGCGAGAACGCCGGTGCGCAGGTAGTGGGCGAAGGTCCCGAACGAGGTCCGCGCCGCGTCGAGCGCGGTGGCGAGGGTGCCGGCCAGCGCCGGGTCGGCCGCGATCGGTGCGGTGTTGCCGGCGATGGCGTCGGCCGCGGTGTCGGCCTGCCGGGCGACCGCCGCCACCTGTCGACGGGCCGGCGGCGGACCGTGACGAAGTCGGTGGGCGAGGCCGTCGACGACGTCGGTGAGCGACGCCGGGATCGCGGTGAGGCGGGACAAGAAGGTCTCCCGCTGCTCGCGGGTGTCGGTGGGCATGAGGTCGAAGACGTCGCGCAGCGCCTGCAACGGTGACGCGATGACATTGCAGTTGCCGATGTGCTCGCCCGCGTCGGCGAGTGCGAGCTCGCGACGCAGCGAGGCGCTCATGGTCGCGACGGTGACGCGGTCGATGGCATCGACGACGTCGGCGCCGCCCAGGGCGGAGAGGGTGCCGGCGGCGACCTCGGCGCGTTCGGCGCACCCCTGCGCGGAGAAGTCGGTCAGCCGGTCGTCATGCCCGCCGCGCCCGATCTCGGTGGCGAACAGCGGATCGAGCGCGCACAACCGGTCCAGGTGCGCCTCGGCGATCGCGTCGACGGCGGTGGGCCTGCGCGGGCCGGTCCCGCCGGGGTCGGTGGCGTTCACAGGTCGTCGGTGGCGAAGGTGTCGCAGCGATCCGGATCGCCCGACTGGTAGCCGACGGTGAACCACCGCGTGCGTTGGGCGGCCGAACCATGAGTCCAGCCCTCGGGATTGGAGCCCGCGCCCTGGATGGTGTCGTCGCCGATGGCCTTCGCGGTCTGGATGACCGTCGCGATCTGCTCCTCGGTGATGGGCGCGAGGAGGGCGTCGGGGCCGTCGTCGGCGTGATGGGCCCACACCCCGGCGAGGCAGTCGGCCTGCAATTCGACCCGTACCGAACCCGATCGCGGTCCCTGCGAACCCATCCGCTGACCCTTGGCGAGGGCGCCGGTGAGGTTCTGCACGTGGTGTCCGTACTCGTGGGCCACGACGTACTCCTGCGCGAGGGGCCCGTCGCTGCCGCCCATGCGACGCAGCTGGGCGAAGAACGTCGGATCGAAGTACGCCGTCGAATCGGCGGGGCAGTAGAACGGGCCGGTCGCCGAACTCGCCGCGCCGCACCCGGTGTTCACCGCGTCGGAGAAGATGACCGTCTGCGGTGGCTCGTACTCGGGCCACAGATCCGACCACACCGTGTCGACGCTGACGGTGGTCGCCTTGATCCGGCAGATCGTGTTCTCGTTGGCCATCTCATAGGTGCACTCGTCCAGTTGCTGCTGGATCTGCGCGGCGTCCGACGAGGTGCCGGGTGTCGGGCCACCGGCGCCGAGCAGATCGCCGGGGTTCACACCGAAGAACAGCGCGACGATCGTGATGAGGAGTCCCGCGCCGCCGCCCAGCGCGATCCGGCCCCCACCGCCTCCACCGCCGCCGGAGACGCTGCCGGTGTCGATCGATCCGCTGCCTTGGAAGGTCACGCGGCCATTCTGGCACGATCGTCACCCGCCCCTCGCTGCCTCGGCGAAGGTATGCGATTGACGGCCGGGGGCGCGGATACGGCACCATGGACACCTGGTCTGCGTTTCCGCCGACCGATTTCGACTCCTGGAAGGATTCTCAGTGCTCCGCACGCATTCCGCAGGTTCGCTGCGCCGCGCCGACGCGTCGCAGACCGTCACCGTCGCCGGGTGGGTCGCACGCCGACGCGACCACGGTGGCGTGGTCTTCATCGACCTGCGCGACGCCACCGGACTGGTCCAGGTGGTCTTCCGCGACGAGTCGGTCGCGCCGGCCGCCCACCGTCTGCGCGCCGAGTACTGCGTCACCGTGACCGGCGTCGTCGAGGTGCGTCCCGAGGGCAGCGAGAACCCCAACCTGAGCTCCGGCGAGATCGAGATCAACGCCGTCGAGCTCGAGGTCCTCAACGAGTCGGCGCCGCTGCCGTTCCAGCTCGACGAGTCGCCGGGCGAGGAGGCGCGCCTGCGTCACCGCTACCTCGACCTGCGGCGTGCGGGGCCCAGCGCGGCGCTCCGCCTGCGGTCCAAGGCGAACGCGGCGGCGCGCGGCGTGCTCGCCGCCCACGACTTCACCGAGATCGAGACGCCCACGCTGACCCGGTCGACGCCGGAAGGGGCGCGCGACTTCCTGGTTCCGGCGCGCCTGCAGCCGGGCACCTTCTACGCCCTGCCGCAGAGCCCGCAGCTGTTCAAGCAGCTGCTGATGGTCGCGGGCATGGAGCGGTACTACCAGATCGCGCGCTGCTACCGCGACGAGGACTTCCGCGCCGACCGGCAGCCGGAGTTCACCCAGCTCGACATCGAGATGAGCTTCGTCGACCAGGACGACGTCATCGCTGTCGCCGAGGAGATCCTCGTCGCGCTGTGGAAGCTCATCGGCGTCGACATCACCACCCCGATCCCGCGGATGACCTACGCCGATGCGATGCGCCGATTCGGTTCGGACAAGCCGGATCTGCGCTTCGGTATCGAACTCGTCGAGTGTGCGGAGTACTTCAAGGACACCCCGTTCCGCGTGTTCCAGGCACCGTACGTCGGAGCGGTCGTCATGCCCGGCGGTGCGTCGCAGCCGCGCCGCCAGCTCGATGCATGGCAGGAATGGGCGAAGCAGCGCGGGGCACGCGGTCTTGCGTACGTCCTCATCGCCGAAGACGGGACCCTCAGCGGGCCGGTCGCCAAGAACCTCTCCGAGGAGGAGCGCTCCGGTCTGGCCGCCCATGTCGGCGCCGAGCCGGGTGACTGCGTGTTCTTCGGTGCGGGAGAGGTGAAGTCGACCCGCGCCCTGCTCGGTGCCGCGCGCGGTGAGATCGCCTCGAAGCTCGGGCTCATCAAGGACGGGGACTGGGCGTTCACCTGGGTGGTGGACGCGCCGATGTTCGAGCCGGTTGCCGACGCGACCGCGTCCGGCGATGTCGCACTGGGACATTCGGCCTGGACCGCGGTGCACCATGCGTTCACCTCGCCCAAGCCGGAGTCGATCGACGCCTTGGAGTCCGATCCGGGTTCGGCCCTGGCCTACGCCTACGACATCGTGTGCAACGGCAACGAGATCGGCGGCGGATCGATCCGTATCCATCGGCGGGACGTGCAGGAGCGCGTCTTCGAGATCATGGGCATCGGCCACGACGAGGCGCAGGAGAAGTTCGGCTTCCTGCTCGACGCCTTCGCCTACGGCGCTCCGCCCCACGGCGGCATCGCCTTCGGATGGGACCGCATCACCGCACTGCTCGCCGGCGAGTCGTCCATCCGCGAGGTCATCGCGTTCCCCAAGTCGGGTGGCGGTGTCGACCCGCTCACCGACGCCCCCGCGGCGATCACCCCGCAGCAGCGCAAGGAATCGGGGATCGACGCCAAGCCAGCACCGCGGGGCGGCGCCGACCAGAAGGATGCCGACCAGAAGGATGCCGACCAGTAAGACGCCGGGAGCACTGCCTGAGCCGAAAAGCGGTGGGTCGACGTGACTTCGGCCACCGCGTTCCCGGCGCGGTGCTCGTCACCCGGCGCCTGGAGGTCATCTGTGATGAGATCTCCACCATGGCGCACAGCGGTGGGATCGAGTCGGCTGCCGGAACCGTGGTGACGGGCCCGGGCGGGGAGTTCCGCCGGTGACGATCAAGGTTGCCCTCGAGCATCGGACGGTGTACTCGTTCGACCGGCCGACCAAGATCTACCCCCATGTCGTCCGCCTGCGTCCGGCGCCGCACTCGCGCACACCGATCGAGGCGTACTCGCTCACCGTCGACCCCGGTGAGCACTTCCTGAACTGGCAGCAGGACGCGTTCAGCAACTATCTGGCGCGCCTGGTGTTCCCGGAACCCTCGACCACCCTCGGGATCACCGTGAGTCTGGTCGCGGACCTCACCGCGATCAATCCGTTCGACTTCTTCATCGAGGAGTGGGCCGAGTTCTACGGGTTCGACTATCCGGCCGAGCTGCGGCGCGACCTCGAGATCTTCCTCCGGCCGGCCGGGGTCACCGACGGTGAGTTCGCCGGTGCGCCGGTACATCCGGAGATCGCGAGGTTCGCGGCGAAGCACCGGCCGGCCGGCCGCACGCGGGTCATCGACTTCCTGGTGCGCCTCAACGCCGCGGTGCGCGACGCCGTCGGCTACACCGTCCGCCTCGAGGCCGGCGTGCAGTCGCCGGAGTACACACTCTCCAGTGCCATCGGTTCCTGCCGGGACTCGGCCTGGTTGCTGGTCGCCCTCCTCCGCGAACTCGGGTTCGCGGCACGCTTCGTGTCCGGATACCTCGTCCAGCTCACCTCGGACGTGAAGTCGCTCGACGGTCCGTCGGGTCCCGACGCCGACTTCACCGACCTGCACGCGTGGACCGAGGTGTACCTCCCCGGGGCCGGCTGGGTCGGACTGGATCCGACGTCGGGTCTGTTCGCCGGCGAGGGGCACATCCCCTTGGCGGCCACCCCGCATCCGGTCGGCGCCGCACCGATCACCGGTTCGACCGGCCCGTGCCACGCCACTCTGGATTTCACCAACACGGTCACGCGGTTCCACGAGGACCCACGCGTCACGCTGCCCTACACCGCGGAGCAGTGGGGCCGGGTCACCGATCTCGGCGCGCTGGTCGACGAACGGATGGAACGCAACGACGTACGCCTGACGATGGGCGGCGAACCGACGTTCGTGTCCATCGACAACCAGACGGACCCGGAGTGGCGCACCGCCGCGGACGGTCCGCACAAACGGTTGCTGGCCGGGCGGCTGGCCGACCGCCTCATGACGGCGTACGCGCCGGGCGGTCTGATGCGGCGCAGCCAGGGCAAGTGGTATCCCGGTGAACCGCTGCCGCGTTGGCAGCTCGAACTGATGTGGCGCGCCGACGGTCTGCCGATCTGGCGGAATCCGGAGTTGCTCGCCGACCCGTGGGCGACGCCGGACGACTGTGCCGCGGCGATCGACCGCGAGACTTACGGCCCGGACCCTGACGGCCTCGGCGACGCCGGCCCGGCACGGGAACTGCTCACCGCCTTCGCGACACGGCTGGGACTCCCGGCCGGTCAGGTCGTGCCGGCCTATGAGGACCCGCTGGTCCGAATGCGGGAACTCGCCGCGATGCCGCCGGGCGATCCCGGAACCGACCCCACCCTGCCCGCCGCACGGTCGTTCGCGCAGGCCGAGGTCGCCGTCGACGCCGATTCGGCGGACGGTGACGACGACGAGAGCCTCGCGCCGACAACGGATTCCGTCCGACGCAGACGAGCCCTGATCGAGCGGCTCGACGCCGCCGTCACCCAGCCGAGTGCGCACGTGTTGCCGCTGAGCCGCTCGGAGGACCGGACCGCGTGGCAGAGCGCGGTGTGGACGACCCGGCGGGGACGGATCGTGCTGACCCCCGGCACCTCGCCGGCCGGCTTGCGGCTGCCGCTCAACTCGCTGTCGTGGGGTCCGGCCCCGACGCTGTTCGAAGCCGATCCGTCCGCGCGCCACGACGACCTGCCGACCGACCCGTCGGCGGCGCTGGGGCACACCGTCCGCGAGGTGGACCCCGCGCAGTTCCTGCCCCGTACCGCCCTCGTCGCGGAGATCCGCGGCGATGTGGTCCACGTGTTCATGCCGCCGACCTCGACCCTGGAGGAGTATCTCGCGATCGTCGAACTCGTCGAGGACGCCGCCGCCGCGGTGTCGACGCCGGTGGTCGTCGAGGGGTACGGACCGCCCGCCGATCCGCGTCTCGTGTCGTTGTCGGTGACCCCGGACCCGGGGGTCGTCGAGGTCAACATCCAGCCGACCGGCAGTTTCGCCGAGCAGTCCGAGCTGCTCGAATCGCTCTACGACCATGCCCGACACGTGCGACTGGGCACCGAGAGTTTCGATCTGGACGGCAGCCACGGTGGTACGGGCGGCGGCAACCACATCACCCTCGGCGGCGTCACGCCCGCCGATTCGCCGATGCTGCGCCGTCCCGACCTGCTGGTGTCGATGCTGACCTACTGGCAACGTCATCCCGCGCTGTCGTACCTGTTCTCCGGCCGGTTCATCGGCACCACCTCGCAGGCGCCGCGCGTCGACGAGGGTCGAGAGTCCTCGCTCTACGAGCTGGAGATCGCCTTCGCCGAGATCGACCGGCTCGCGGTCAAGAATTCTGGCGATGGTGCCCGGGCCGGCGGACGGTTCGACGGCGCGCCCCCGAACCCCTGGGTCACCGACCGGGCGCTGCGGCATCTGCTCACCGACATCACCGGCAACACGCACCGGGCCGAGTTCTGCATCGACAAGCTCTACAGTCCGGACTCGGTGCGCGGCCGGCTGGGCCTGCTGGAGCTGCGGGCGTTCGAGATGCCGCCCCACCACCGGATGGCGATGGTGCAGTCGCTGCTGGTGCGCAGCCTGGTGTCCTGGTTCTGGGAGAAGCCCTACCGGGCCCGGCTGATCCGCCACGGCGGCGACCTGCACGGCAAACACCTGTTGCCGCACTACGTCATCGCCGACATCGCGCTGGTCGCCGAGGAGCTCCGCGAGGCCGGCTATCCGTTCGAGACCGCCTGGCTGGACCCGTTCACCGAGTTCCGCTTCCCGCGTCTGGGGACCGTGCAGATCCGGGACCAGGAGATCGAGCTGCGCGGTGCCATCGAGCCGTGGAACACGTTGGGGGAGGAGGCAACCGGAACGGGCACGGCCCGGTACGTCGACTCCTCTGTCGAGCGCGTGCAGGTGCGCGTCCTGGGTGGTGAGGACGATCGTTACCTGTTGACCTGCAACGGTTTCCCGATTCCACTGCGCGCCACCGGTCGCACCGGTGAACGCGTCGCCGGCATCCGATTCCGGGCCTGGCAGCCGCCGAGCTCGCTGCACCCGACGATCACCATCGACACCCCGCTCACCTTCGACCTGATCGACACGGTCAACGGCCGGTCGGTGGGCGGTGCCACGTACCACGTCGTGCATCCGGGAGGACGTGCCTACGATCGGCCGCCGGTCAACGCGGTCGAGGCCGAGTCCCGGCGCAACGGGCGGTTCGAGGCGGCCGGTCACACGACCGGCACCGTCGACGTCGGGCTGCTGCGGGAACGACAGTCCCGGCAGGCCACCGACTTCGGGGTGCCCGGGATCCTCGACCTCCGGCGGGCACGTACAGTTCTTCGGTGACCTCTTCGCCGGGCAACGCTTCCGCGGTGTTCGACCGCTACCGCGCCGAGGGCCACACTCTCTTCGATCCCGACCGTCTGACCCGTCTGGCCGCATCCGCGGACCGGCCGGCCGACTCCTACGACGAGCTCCTGGAAGCCGACGGCGCGATCCGTCCGGCGTGGGCCGACCTGGCCCGCATCTACCAGCTGCGCGGTCCGGACCGCCTCCGCGACTCCGCGGCCCGGCTGGCCGCAGCGGTCAGCGACGACGGCGTGGTCTACAACGAGTTCGACGGTCAGCACACCGTGACCCGCGACTGGGATGTCGACGCGGTGCCGCTGGTGATCGACGGCGTCGAATGGGCCGAACTCGAGAAGGCCATCACGCAGCGGTCGATGCTGCTCGACCTGCTCCTGCGTGACCTCTACCGCGATCAGAAGACGATCGCGGCCGGTCTGGTCGCGCCCGAGATGGTCTTCGGCCATCCCGGTTACATCCGCAAGGCCGCCCGACTCGAGGTCGCCGGGCCGCACGCGCTGTTCCTGCACGCGGTCGACATCTCGCGTACCGCCGACGGCCGGTTCGTCGCCTACCGGGACCGCACCCAGGCGCCGTCGGGGATCGGTTACGCGATCGTCGGGCGGCGGCTGATGTCGAAGACCTTCCCGCAGCTGTTCCAGGCGTGCGCACCGCGGCCGATGACCACCTTCGCCGGCACGATGCGGCTGGCACTCACCGAGTACGCGCCGCCCGGGGTCGACGACCCGACGGTGGCGGTCCTCAGCCCCGGCAGCATGTCCGAGACCGCCTTCGACCAGGCCTATCTCGCGTCGGTGCTCGGCTTCCCCCTCGTCGAGGGCGCCGACCTCACCGTTCGGGACGGCGCGGTCTACATGCGCTCGCTGGGTCGCTACAAGCGGGTGGACGTGCTGCTGCGACGGGTCGACGCCGCCTACTCCGATCCCCTGGACCTGCGGACGGACTCCCAGCTTGGCGTCGCCGGGCTGGTCGAGGCGATCTCGCGCGGCACGGTGACGGTCCTCAACACCCTCGGCTCGGGGGTGCTGGAGAACCCGGCGCTGCACACCGTGCTGGAACGTCTCGCGCCCGTCCTGCTCGACGAGGACCTGCGGCTGGGCTCGGTCACCACGTACTGGGCCGGAGATCCGTTGCAGCGCAGTCTGATCCGTGATCGACTGGACACCCTGGTCCTGACGAACACGAGTACGGGGGAGGAGTTCATCGGCCCGTTGCTCGCCGCGACCGATCGCGCCGACCTCGCCGCCCGGATCGAGGCCCAGACCTGGCAGTGGGTGGCCCGCGAGCTCGAGGCGTTCTCGGTGGCCCCGACGATCACCCCCGGCAGCGGTTCCGGTGGACCGATCGCGACGCTGCGGGCGGCGCCGGTGTCGGTGCGCGCGTTCAGCGTGGCGCAGGGTCCCGGGTACGCGGTCATGCCGGGCGGCCTGGGGGCCGTTCTCGCCGACGGGGTCGCCGGCGCCGCCCACCACGTGGTGGCCGCCAAGGACGTGTGGGTCACCAGCACCGAGGTGGGCGGGCACGTGTCGCGGCGGTCGGAGACCCGCGGTGAGCCGGCCGGGGAGGTCGTCGCGGGCACGTCGGCGGGTCGCCCGGTGACCCGGGAGTACTCCGACGTCGCGGCCGCGGCCAGTCCGCGCGTCCTGGCGGACCTGTTCTGGCTGGGCCGCTACGGGGAGCGGACCGAGCTCGTGACCCGCCTGGCCAAGGTGTCCCGCGAGCGCTATCAGGACTTCCAGTACCGGCCGTGGATGTCGGGCACGCCGGCGGTGCCGCTGCTGTTGCACGCGGTCGCCACGGTGACGGGCACCGCGCGCTACCTGGACACCGCCGACCTGCTGTTGCCGGGTTCGGACCGGCCGCCGTCACCCGATCAGGTCAACGAGGCGATCGAGAAGATCGCCGACCTGACCGTGTCGCGATCGGTGCCCGGGACCATCGCCTACTCGGTCGACCGGCTGATCAGTACGGTCCGGGCGGTCCGTGACCAGATGTCCACGAGCACCTGGATGGTGCTCGCGCCGGTCGAACGGATCATGGCGAGCACGACCCGGCTGGTCCTCCGGTCGCGCGCGGACGCCGGGGCGGGCGACGCCGCGCTGGACCTCGGACCCGATCTGGCCCGCGCGCACGACGAGATCCTGCACGGCGTCCTGGCGCTGACCGGGCTGCAGGCCGAGTCGATGGTGCACGACCCGGCCTGGATGTTCATGGACGTCGGCCGACGCATCGAACGGGCCGTCACCCTCGCCGACCTCACGCTCGCGATGTTCGCCGACGCGCAGGACACCGACGTCGAGCAGGCGCTGCTGAAGTCCTACCTGGTGGCCAACGAATCGTCGGTGATCTACCGTCGCCGCAACCGCGGGCTGTATCAGGCGGCCAGTGTCGCCGAGCTGCTGCTGTTCGACCCGACCAATCCCCGGTCGATGATCTTCTGCCTCGACAAGATGAACGCCGACCTGTCGTCCGTACCGGAGACCCTGCGGTCGGCCGGCGCCGAACGGGCCGTGCAGGACATGATCGCCGAACTGCGCCGCGGCGACCCCGCCGACCTCGTGCGGGTCGACGCCGACCGGAGGCGCCCGGAACTCGTCGAACTGATGACGACCCTGCGCACCGGGGCGCGTGAACTCTCCGATCTGCTCACCCGGACCCGCTTCGCCACCCCGCGCCAGGCGCGACCGATCTGGGCCGGTGGGGAATCGTGAGCACGCGCGTCTACCGTGTGCTGCACCGGACCAGCTACACCTACGACGACGACGTGTCGTCCTCGTACGGGCGCTGCCATCTGACCCCGCGCGACCTGCCGGGGCAGCGCGTGCACTCGACGTCGGTGGAGATCGAACCCGAACCCGACGACCGGTCGACGGGGCTCGACGTCTACGGCAACCACGACAGCTATTTCCATGTCCGGACCGCGCACCGCGAGCTGACCGTGACCGCGCGGTCGGTCGTCGAGGTGGACCCCGTGGACCCGGGCGTCCTCCTGAGTCCGGCGGCCCGGGGTCCGTGGGAACAGGCGCGACCCTGCGTGGTCGACGGTCGGGACAGCGCGCTGGCGGCCGAGTTCGTCCTCGATCTCGACCCGCCGGAGATCACCCCAGCAGTGCGCGACTACGCCGCCGGCATCTTCACCCCCGGCCGGCCGCTGGTGGAGGCGGTCATCGATCTGACCTCGCGGATCTTCACCGACTTCACCTACCGGTCCGGGTCGACGGCCATCTCCACCCGGGTCGACACCGTCCTGCAGCGTCGCGAGGGCGTCTGCCAGGACTTCGCCCGGATCGCGATCGCCTGTCTGCGGTCACAGGGTCTCGCCGCGCGGTACGAGTCGGGATATCTCGCGACCGAGCCGCCGCCCGGCAAGGAAAAGGTCTTCGGTGCCGACGCCAGTCACGCCTGGGCGGCCGTCTGGATGCCCGACGGCCGCTGGCTATCGTTCGATCCGACCAACGACAAGCTGGTCGACGAACGCCACGTCACACTGGCGTGGGGGCGGGATTACGACGACGTGCCGCCTCTCCGAGGGGTCATCTACACCGATTCCACGAAGAGCCGGATCGACGTGTCGGTCGACGTCCGGCCGACAGATGACCTCACCGCGGGCTGAACCGGGCACATCGGACTCGCCTGCTCGGTAAGTCGCTGTGCCACAGTGTTTTCGGCGCGCGTTTTCGGGCAATACCGGTAACGACGTGGTACAGATGGACGAACGCGCTGTTGCGACAACGTTGCAACGGGTAGGTTGGTTGGCGACATGACGGTCATTACGGAAAGCCGCATCACCAGCGTGGTGCGGGCGGCAGAGGCGCTGCTGTCACACCGCGCCGGATCAGCAGTGGTTCTCGACGATCCCGAGGACCTCGGCGGCAGCGGACGCACCACGGTCGTGCGGGTCCGGGTCGCCCAGAACCCCCTCAGCCTGGACCGCTCACTGGTGATCAAGGCCCTTCCCGAACACGAGGACCCACAGGCCTTCCACCGGGAGATCGCGTCGTACAAGTACGCGACCGCACTCCCGAACGAATCGCGTCCGGGGCCGCAACTGATCGCCTCCGACACCGATCTCCGCATCATGGTGCTCTCCGACCTCGGCCACGGCCGGACGATGCTCGAGTACCTGGCCGGCGTCGACCCGGTCGAGACCTCACGTGCTGTCAGTGCCTGGGGCCAGGCACTCGGCCGGATGCACGCGGCGACGGTCGGCGGCGAGGGCGACTTCCTCGCGCTGCTGCGGCGCGGACCGTCGGGGATGCAGGGACGCGACATCCTGCGCGACGAGGCGTTGCGGTCGATCGACTCGGTGGTGGGGCACGCGGCCGCGCTCGACGTCGAGGTCCCCGAGCAGGTGGTGGAGTCGTTGCGTACCGCGGCGACGCTGTTCGACGAGGGCGATCACCGCGCATTCAGTCCGTCGGATGTCGGGCCCGAGAACATCCTGCTCAACGACGACGGCGTGCAGTTCATGGACTACGAGTGGGGCGGCTTCCGCGACGCCACCCTCGACATCGCCTACGCGCTCGTGACCATCACCGCGCAGCTTCCGCCCCGGACCACTGCCCGGGCCACCGACCTCGAGGTCTCGATGGTCGACGCCTGGCGCTCGGAGGTGCACTCGATCTGGCCGGCGCTCGCCCATGAGCGGGAGATGCAGCGCAAGGTGCTGCTCGCCCGTCAGCTGTGGGTGTGGCTGTCGACGGTGTGGATGCTGCCGAGCGACCCGCTGGCTCCCACCGGCCCGGACGCGGACGTCGAGGCGCCCGACTTCGAGCCGGCCGACGTCACTGCCGCCGGCTTCACGCATGACTGGGCGCTGCACACGAACGACCCCCGCGTGATCGTCAGCCGCTGGACCGACCTCGCCGCCGCCGCGGGACGCGCGGGCGACGAGGAGATCGCGGTGTTCGCGACCGCGATGGGCGTCGCGCTGCAGCGCATCTGGCTGGCCTGACACGCTCGTGGACGGACTGTTCGACCCACCCGACGATCCTCGGGCCGGCTCCGACGGGCATGGCAACGCCGGTGGTCTCACCGCACCACCGGCCCCGACCGCACCCCTGGCGGTCCGCATGCGGCCGCAGACCCTCGACGAGATCGTCGGACAGCAGCACCTGCTTGGTACCGGTTCGCCGCTGCGCAGGCTGATCAGTGGCTCGGGCGCGGCGTCGGTGCTGCTCTACGGGCCGCCCGGAACCGGCAAGACCACCATGGCCTCGCTCATCGCGCGCGCCACCGGCGGCCGCTTCGAGGCCCTGTCCGCGCTGTCGGCGGGGGTCAAGGAGGTGCGCGCGGTCATCGACGTGGCCCGGCGCCGGCTCATCGGTGACGGCAAGAACGGCGGTCAGCAGACGGTCCTGTTCATCGACGAGGTCCATCGGTTCTCGAAGACCCAGCAGGACGCGTTGCTCGACGCCGTGGAGAACCGGATCGTGCTGCTCGTCGCGGCCACGACCGAGAACCCGTCGTTCTCGGTGGTCGCGCCGCTGCTGTCCCGGTCGCTGGTCCTGCAGCTGCGGTCGCTGACCGATGCCGACATCCGGGAGGTGCTGACCCGTGCGGTCGCCGACCCGCGTGGGCTCGACGGCAGGGTCGAGGTGACCGACGCCGCCTACGACCACCTCGTCGCGGTGTCCGGTGGGGACGCGCGCCGGGCGCTGACGGCGCTGGAGGCCAGCGCCGACGCCACCGACCGGATCGACCTCGCCGACGTGGAGACCGCGATCGACCGCGCCGCCGTCCGGTACGACCGGGACGGCGACCAGCACTACGACGTGACGAGTGCGTTCATCAAATCCATCCGGGGTTCCGACGTCGACGCCGCCGTCCACTATCTCGCCCGCATGATCGCGGCGGGGGAGGACCCGCGGTTCATCGCGCGGCGCCTCATGATCCACGCCAGCGAGGACATCGGCATGGCCGACCCGACGGCCCTGCAGACCGCGGTCGCGGCCGCTCAGGTCGTGAACCTCGTCGGGATGCCGGAGGCCAAACTCGCGCTCACACAGGCCACCATCCACCTCGCGACGGCACCGAAGTCGGCGGGCGTGGTGTCGGCGATCGGCGCGGCCCTCGCCGATGTCGGGTCGGGCAAGGCCGGCGCGGTTCCGGCCCATCTGCGTGACAGTCACTATCCGGGGGCCAAGAAGCTCGGTAGCGGTGTCGCATACCGCTATCCGCACGATGATCCCGACGGGGTTGTGCCACAACAGTATCCGCCCGACGACCTGGTCGGCCGGGACTACTACGAGCCCACCGACCATGGGCTGGAACGCGAAATCGGGCCGCGGGTCGCGAAGTTGCGATCGATCGTGCGTGGCGCGGTGTCGCGGCGCCGGTCGCGCTGACCGTCCGTGCGGGCGTTTTCCCAGTGCAGAGTCCCTGCGCCCCCGGCGACTCGCCGACGGTAGGCTGGGATGTCGCGACAAACAACGGCCGCTACCCGAACGGCTGGGACCACCAACGGCTAGGACGAAACCCACAGTGCAGACGCATGACATCCGGAAGCGCTTTCTGGACCACTTCATCAAGGCCGGGCACACCGAGGTGCCGAGCGCTTCGCTGCTCCTCGACGACCCCAATCTGTTGTTCGTCAATGCCGGCATGGTCCCGTTCAAGCCGTTCTTCCTGGGTGAGCAGACGCCGCCGTACTCGCGGGCGACCAGCGTGCAGAAGTGCGTCCGCACCCTCGACATCGACGAGGTCGGCATCACCACCCGCCACAACACCTTCTTCCAGATGGCGGGCAACTTCTCCTTCGGCGACTACTTCAAGCGCGAGGCCATCACCTTCGCCTGGACGCTGCTGACCAACAGCGTCGACGACGGCGGTTTCGGTATCGACCCGCAGAAGCTGTGGCCGACGGTCTATCTCGACGACGACGAGGCCGAGGCCATCTGGCGCGACGAGATCGGCGTGCCGGCCGAGCGCATCCAGCGACGGGGCATGAAGGACAACTACTGGTCGATGGGCGTCCCGGGCCCCTGCGGGCCGTGCTCGGAGATCTTCTACGACCGCGGACCCGAGTACGGCGTCGAGGGTGGGCCGGAGGCCGACGAGGACCGCTACATCGAGATCTGGAATCTCGTCTTCATGCAGAACGTCCGCGGTCCCGGGGGCGGCAAGGACAACTACGAGATCCTGGGCCCGCTGCCCAAGCAGAACATCGACACCGGCATGGGCGTCGAGCGCGTGGCCTGCATCCTGCAGGGCGTCGACAACGTGTACGAGACCGACCTGTGCAAGCCGATCATCGACCTCGCCGCGGAACTGTCCGGACGTGCATACGCCGCCGGTTCGCATGCCGACGACGTCCGGTTCCGCGTCGTCGCCGACCACGCGCGGACCTCGGCGATGCTGATCGGCGACGGCGTGCTGCCCGGCAATGACGGCCGCGGGTACGTCCTGCGCCGTCTGCTGCGTCGGGTCGTCCGGTCGATGAGGTTGCTCGGCGCCGGGAGCGAAGCGAGCGGGCCGGATCGGATCGGTACCGCCGACAATCAGCCGACCATGGGCACGATCATCGGCAAGGTCATCGACCTGATGTCACCGTCGTACCCCGAGCTGGAGACGCAGCGCCGGCACATCATCGACGTCGCGGTGGGCGAGGAGACCTCGTTCTCCAAGACCCTGGCCGCGGGGTCGAAGCTGTTCGCCGACGCGGCGACCGCCACCAAGAGTGCGTCGCGTACGACCATCACCGGTTCCGACGCCTTCACGCTGCACGACACCTACGGCTTCCCGATCGACCTCACCCTGGAGATGGCCGCCGAGGCCGGTCTCTCGGTGGATCAGGAGGGCTTCACCGCCCTGATGGCCGAGCAGAAGCAACGCGCCAAGGCCGACGCGACCGCCCGCAAGACCGGGCACGCCGACCTGAGCGTCTACCGGGACTTCCTCGATCGCGGGCCGACCGAGTTCACCGGCTTCGACGAGCTGGTGTCGGAGGCGCGGGTGCTCGGCCTCGTCGCCGACGGTGCACGGCTGCCGGCGGCGTCGGCCGGTCAGGAACTGACGGTCGTCCTCGACCGCACCCCGCTCTACGCCGAATCCGGTGGCCAGATGGCCGACGTCGGCACCATCACGACCGGGTCGGGAGTGCGCATGTCGGTCACCGACGTGCAGAAGGTCGGCAAGTCGGTGTGGCTGCACAAGGTCCGCATCGACGAGGGGGAGATCGAGGAGGGCGACGAGGTCCTCGCGGCGGTCGACACCGCGTGGCGTCACGGCGCCACGCAGGGCCACTCCGGCACCCACCTCGTCGGTGGCGCGCTGCGGCAGATCCTCGGCCCGAACGCGGTGCAGGCCGGGTCGCTCAACAAGCCCGGTTATCTTCGCTTCGACTTCACCTACCAGGGCGCGCTGAGCGAGTCCCAGCGCGAGGACATCGAGGCGGTCACCAACGACGCCGTCGGGTCCGACTACGCGGTGAACACGTTCACGACCGGTCTCGACGAGGCGAAGGCGATGGGCGCGATCTGGCGACACGCGAGCCGCTTCTGGTCGCTGAAATCCTGTCGCCGTCTTCCCTTGCTCTCGATTTCGGCGAAAAGGCCCAGGAATACACCGCCCTCCCCACGCTCCTGCATTACCTTGTCCTGTCGCAGGACGAGCCGCGCGTCTGGCTCTGGGCGCGCGGCGAGGACGCAAGCTTCGGCTCGCCCGAGATGATCGTCGGGGCCGAGGAAAGCGTGACCCTCCAGGGGTTCGGCTTGGCGCTTCCCCTTGCGGACCTTTATCG
>ERZ501064.136-NODE-136-length-20306-cov-8.845292_pt1 | contig 20306 bp, 20 predicted proteins | sample MGYA00510851_ERZ501064 | MGnify/ENA primary metagenome ERZ501064 (study PRJEB25958, sample SAMN03398529) | human skin metagenome | study: EMG produced TPA metagenomics assembly of the Human Skin Microbiome Metagenome (human skin metagenome) data set. | reverse complement strand
CGGCACGCGGCCCTGATCCAGCCGTCGTTCACCGAACCGGAGATCGTGCTCCGCGCTGCGGGCATCCCCATCACCCAGGTCGCGCTGACCGCACCCTGGGAGTTGTGCGCTCCGGCAGACACCGGGACAACCACGGCCGTGCCGGACGACGCGGCTGTGCGCGCCGACGCGGGCCGTCGGATGGTGAATCCACTGGTGAGCGGTCCCTTTCGAGGTCGGCACATCGGGTCCGGGGTCGACGCGGCGAGCGTTACGCCTGAGGATGTCGATGCTGATGTGCAAGGCGGGTCGGCTGTTGTGTGCTGTCGCCAGGCTACTGAAGTGATTCGCGAATTCGAGAACGCAACGCCGGTCGTGTGAGTAGCCGTCGTCACGTGTTCCGGCGAGCGCGTCGTCGCGTGGGTACCGCCGGACTCCGGCACGATGGTGCTCATGCGTGTGACGCCGAGCAACCCCACCGTGTACATCGTCGGCGCCGGCGGGCAGCTGGGGACTGCCCTGCAAGCACGGTCGAGCGAGGTTCCCGACGTCGTCGTGCGGCCGCTCACCTCAGCCGACGTCGACATCGCCGACCCGACCTCGGTGGCCGCCGCGCTGGGCGACCTCGGCCCCGACGACATCGTGGTGAACTGCGCGGCCTACACCGACGTCGACGGAGCCGAGGCCGACTCGGAAGGCTCGCGGCGGGTCAACACCACCGGGCCCGAGGTGCTCGCGCGCCGGACCGCCGACGCCGGCGCGTGGTTCGTGCACGTGTCGACCGACTACGTGTTCCCCGGGGCCGCCGCGGAGGGTTCCCGGCCGGTCGAGCGGAACGGATACGAACCCGACGACGTGAGCGGAACGCCCGCGACCGTGTACGGCCGCACCAAACTCGACGGCGAACGCGCCGCGCTGTCGGCGGATCCGCGGGCCACCGTCGTGCGGACGGCATGGGTCTACACCGGCGGACCCGACAGCCGCGACTTCGTCGGCACGATGCGGCGGCTCGAACAGTCGCGGGAGACGGTGTCGGTCGTCGACGACCAGCTCGGGTCCCCGACCTACTCGTACGACCTCGCCGACGGGCTCTGGGAACTCGTCGTCGCGGGCCCCCGCGACGAGGTCTGTGGCGCGGTCCTGCATGCGACGAACTCGGGCACGGCCACCTGGTTCGACGTCGCCCGCGGGGTCTTCGAAGAGGTCGGGGCGCAGCCCGACCGGGTCCTGCCCACGACGACCGCCGAGTTCCCGCGCCCGGCCCCGCGGCCGGCGTTCTCGGTGCTCTCCGGCCACTCCTGGGAGGCCGCCGGCCTCACCCCGCTCCGGCCGTGGCGACCCGCGCTGCACGCGGCGATCGCCGCGTCGGACGCCGACCCCGGTTCGTTACCCTGAGCGGCGTGCCAGTTCAGCCAGCCGTGGTGACGGTGACCTATTTCTCCGGCGATCACCTCGTGACCTTCCTGCGTAGCCTCGACGCGGTCACCGACGTCATGCCGCAGGTCATCATCGCCGACAACGGGTCCGACGACGGCGCGCCCGAACGGGCCGAGCAGGAGTACGACACGGTCACGCTGGTCCGCACCGGCGGCAACATCGGCTACGGCGGTGCGATGAACCGCGGTGTCGCCGAACTCGACCCGGATGTCGAGTTCGTGCTCATCTCCAATCCGGATGTCGAATGGAAGCCCGGTGCCATCGACGAGCTGATGGCCGCCGCGCAGCGCTGGCCGCGAGCGGGTTCGCTCGGCCCGCTGATCCGCGAACCGGACGGCTCGATCTACCCCTCGGCGCGGCGCGTTCCCGACCTCGTGTCGGGCACCGGACACGCGATCCTCGGCACGGTGTGGAAGTCCAATCCGTGGACCGCGGCCTACCGCGCGGACGACGAGACACCGTCGGAACGTCCGGTGGGGTGGCTGTCGGGCTCGTGCCTGCTCGTGCGGCGCGAGGCCTTCGACGCCATCGGCGGCTTCGACGCCCGCTACTTCATGTACATGGAGGACGTCGATCTCGGCGACCGCCTCGGCAAGGCCGGGTGGCAGAACGTCTATGTGCCGAGCGCGGAGGTCGTGCACACCAAGGGGCACAGCGCCGGCCGGCATCCGGAGAAGATGCTGCCCGCCCACCACCACAGCGCCTACCGGTTCCAGGCCGACCGCAATCCGGGACCGTGGCGGGCGCCGCTGCGCCTGGCGTTGCGCATCGGCCTGGAGGTCCGATCCCGGCTCGCCGTGCGCGCGGCGCGACGCGCGTCGGCGAGCGAGAACTCCCGATGAATGCTGAAGTGAACACCAGTCACCTCGAGGAAGGACCCGATCCAGTGGACAACTACACCGTGCGTGAGTCGGTGGAAAGACCGTCCGTGGGGGGATCGGACAACATCAGGGAGGACGTCGAGGCCGTCGTCCTCGTCGGCGGGAAGGGAACCCGCCTGCGCCCACTCACCCTGTCGGCGCCGAAACCGATGCTGCCCACCGCCGGGCTGCCGTTCCTGACCCATCTGCTGTCCCGTATCCGGGCGGCCGGTATCCGCGACATCGTGCTCAGCACCTCGTTCAAGGCCGAGGTCTTCAGCGAGTACTACGGCGACGGTTCGAAGCTGGGCCTGCGCATGCGCTATGTCACCGAGGACGAGCCGCTGGGCACCGGCGGCGGTATCCGCAACGTCCTCGACGAACTGACCGCGAGCACGATCGTGGTGTTCAACGGCGACGTCCTCGGTGGCACCGATGTCGGCGACGTCATCGACAGTCACCGCGCCGCCGACGCCGACGTCACCATCCACCTCGTGCGGGTCAGCGACCCCCGCGCGTTCGGCTGCGTCCCGACCGACGCCGACGGCCGGGTCACCGCGTTCCTGGAGAAGACCCAGGACCCGCCGACCGACCAGATCAATGCCGGCACCTATGTGTTCAAGCGCGAGGTCATCGAATCCATCCCGGCCGGCCTGCCGGTGTCGGTCGAGCGTGAGGTGTTCCCCCGGCTGCTCGCCGAGGGCAGTCACGTCCACGCACACGTCGATCACGCGTACTGGCGGGACATGGGTACGCCCGAGGACTTCGTCCGCGGCTCGGCCGACCTCGTCCGCGGAATCGCGCCGTCGCCCGCCCTGGGGGACCGTCGCGGCGAGTCCCTCGTGCACGAAGGCGCGGGAGTGGGCCCGGGTGCCCTTCTGATCGGCGGCACGGTGGTCGGCCGTGGCGCCGAGGTCGGCCCGCGCGCCCGTCTCGACGGCGCGGTCGTCTTCGACGGCGCCGTGATCGAGGCCGGCGCGGTCGTGGAACGGTCGATCATCGGCTTCGGTGCCCGCATCGGGCCGCGTGCGCTGGTCCGGGACACGGTCATCGGCGACGGTGCTGACATCGGCGCCCGTTGCGAGCTGCTGCGCGGCGCCCGGGTGTGGCCGGGAATCGAGATCCCCGACAACGGGATTCGATTCTCGACGGACGTCTAGTCCAGCAGGAGCGCGGCCGACTAGCGGATCTTCGCGGCGGCGAGCACGCCGGGCCCGAGCGGGATGACCACGGGAAGCAGCTGCTCGTCGTCGGCGATCAGCAGGGCCGCCTCGCGGGCCGCCGCCGTCGGCGGTTCGGTGCGGGCCGGGTCGCCGACCGTTCCGTGCGCGGTCGCGTTGTGGACGACCACGACACCTCCCGGTCGCAACATCCGGACGGCCTCACGCACGAACCGGGGCAGGTCCAGCAGTGGTCCGTCCACGAAGACCAGGTCATAGGACGCGTCGGACAACCGCGGCAGCACCTCGACCGGCGTGCCGTTGATCAGCCGGGTGCGGCCCGGGGCGATGTCGGCGCCGGCGAACGACGCCCGTGCGGCCCGGTGATGTTCGGGCTCGGGATCGATCGTGGTCAGCACGCCGTCGGCCGACATGCCGTTGAGCAGCCAGAGGCCGCTCACCCCGGTGCCGGTCCCGATCTCCACGACGGCGCGCGCATCGGCCGCGCGGGCCAGCAGAGCCAGTAGCGCGCCGACCGCCGGGCTGACCGGTGTCGCGCCGAGCTCCTCGGCGCGAGCGCGGGCGGCGATGACGGCGTCGTCCTCGACGATGGCCGACTCGGCGTAGGCGATCAGGTCGGGGCGTGTGGACGGCGTTGACTCGGTCACGCGTCGAGGTTAGTCCGGCCCCGCGGCGGAACCCGATCCGGCACGCCAGACCTGGGCGAATCCGCTCGCGGCGAGACCGCCGATGCATCCTCAGGCAACACTCAGGCGCCTCATACGGCGGCCACACTCCGATAGGAGAGGGTGAGAGCTGTTCCGGTTGGGACAGGTCCCGGGAGGTCGGTGTGAACTCCCTGGCAGCTCGGGAATACCCAGCCGGAATCATCCGTTCGTCTTCGGTGAGTGCTTGGGTCACCGGGTGCGTGTTTCACGAGAGAGGAACCGACCACCGACCATGACCGATCCCCGCGATCCCGCCGACGCCGTGCCCGCCGTTCCGGCGGGCACCGCAGGTTTCGACGCCACCGGCGACGAACTGCTCATGCCGTCCTGGGACGACCTGGTCCGCGAACACGCCGACCGCGTCTACCGTCTGGCCTACCGTCTGTCGGGGAATCAGCACGACGCCGAGGACCTCACGCAGGAGACCTTCATCCGGGTCTTCCGCTCGCTGTCGAACTACCGTCCCGGCACCTTCGAGGGCTGGTTGCACCGCATCACCACCAACCTGTTCCTCGACATGGTCCGTCGCCGCAGCAAGATCCGGATGGAAGCCCTGCCCGAGGAGTACGACCGGGTGCCGGCCGACACCCCGGATCCGCAGCAGGTCTTCGACGCGACGAACCTCGACCCCGACCTGCAGCGCGCCCTGGACTCGCTGGCTCCCGACTTCCGCGCGGCCGTGGTGCTGTGTGACATCGAGGGCCTGTCCTACGAGGAGATCTCCGCCACGCTCGGTGTCAAGCTGGGTACCGTCCGCAGCCGCATCCATCGCGGCCGGCAGAGCATCCGCGACGCCCTCGCGGCCCAGGGACACACCAGCAGCCGTTCGGTCGCGCTCGGCTCGCACGCCTGAGGTCGCTGCCGGGAACCCTGCTCCGCCGAGCATCGTTGAGAGTCTCGGATACGCTGAGACGTTGCCTGTGTCACGGGACACGATGCGATCGGAGTCCGTAGCCCGCGGACGCCACGCGTTCGGGGGACGGCATCGGATGCCGCCGGTCGGTACCGTGGCAGACAGCAGCAGAGCCCAGTGGCAACACAGGATTCATCGTGCGGCGGTTTCGTCGTGGAGAGGGGTGAACGACGATGATGGACGGCGATCGCGGGCGTCCGACCGGAAGTGGCGGTGTCGAACCGCCGACTCCCAACCTTCGTCGCCGGCGGTCCTCCTGGACCCCAGCCAGGTGGAATACGAACACCTGGAGTCCGGCTCCCTCGTCGTTCCTGCCCAACCGCGGCTACCGCGCGCCGGGTACGGCCGGCGGACGCGGCTTCGCACCCACCGAGCACCTGGCCCCCGAGGCGGTTGCCGCCTTCGTCGACGGCGAGCTCGGGATGTCCGCGCATGCGCGGGCCGCTCATCATCTGGCGCTGTGCCCCGAGTGCGTCACCGCGGTCGAGGCGCAGTCGTTGGCCCGCACCCGACTCCGCGAGTCCGGCCGCGTGTCGATCCCGGACTCCCTCCTCGGTCAGCTCTCCCAGATCCCCACGCGTGAGATCGATCTGAGCTCCGAGCCACCCCGCCCGGCAGGGTTCGGGCCGACCGTGTCGCCCGATGCGCCGACCGACGGCATCCCCGCGGCCCGCGGCCGCGCCTTCCGTCGCCGGGGCCGGTGACCGTGGCCCCCGACGCCGATTCTCCCGATACCGGTGACGCACAGTTCGCGCGGCGCGCCGAACCGCCCGAGTCGCAACGTCTGACGCCGTCGCGGACCCGGCACTCTCCCGTGTCGCCGTCCACCGCGCAGGTGTTCGGCCGCCCGTCGGGTGTGCGCGGCTCGTTCGCCACCTCGGACGGCGACAAGCGGCCGCCCGAGCCGCAGATCGCACCCCCGGACCCGGTGCTCGCCGAGGCCTTCGGCCGGCCGGCCGGATCGAGCGACACCCTGCAGCGGGATCCGCTCGCGACCTACGGCCACACCGAGCAGCCGCAGGCGCCGGACGACCCGTGGCGCGACCCGGAGAGCCCGGCGCGGCTGCACGCACCCGCGCTGGCGTCCGCATCGTCGGACATCCCGACCGAGACCGGCCCCAAGCTCGGTGTCCGCGACATCCTGCTCGGCAATCGCCTGAGCTGGGTCGCCCTGGCCACGCTCGCGGTGATCGCGTTGCTGATCGGGCTCGTCGGCGGGCTGATGGGCCGGTACACCGCCGAGGTGGCCGCGCCGCTCACCAGTGACACGGTCGAGTTGTCCACCGAGGACACCGGCGGCGACGCCGGACCGCGGTCGTCCGTGGCCGAGGTGGCCCGGGCGGTGGAGAAGTCGGTCGTCGCCATCGACGTCCGCGCGGCGGGCGCCTACGCGACCGGGTCGGGATTCGTCATCGACAAAGAGGGTTACATCCTCACCAACAACCACGTCATCTCGATGGCCGCGAACGACAAGAGCGCCAAACTGGAGGTCGTGTTCTTCGACCGTCAGCGGGTCCCGGCGCGCATCGTCGGTCGCGATCCCAAGACCGATCTCGCCGTGTTGAAGGTCGACAATGTCGAGAACCCGACGGTCTCGGTGCTCGGTAGCTCGGGCGACCTGCAGATCGGCGAAGAGGTGGTCGCCTTCGGATCTCCATTGGGGCTCAACCGAACCGTGACCAGCGGCATCGTCAGCGCGACCGACCGTGCCGTGGCGCTGACGCCCGACGCGGAGTCCGACACCGACGCGGTGATCGACGCGATCCAGACCGATGCCGCGATCAACCCGGGCAACTCGGGCGGTCCGCTGGTCAACGGCGAGGCCCAGGTGGTCGGCATCAACACCGCCGGGCGCCTCGGCGCCGGGGGCGGCAACATCGGGCTCGGGTTCGCGATCCCCATCGACGAGGCCAAGCCCATCGCGGAGGCGCTGATCCGCGACGGCCGCGTGAACCACCCGCAGATCGGCGTCAACGCCAGTTCGGTGCGCAACGAGCGCGTGCTGGGCGCACAGGTCCGCAACGTCGTCGCCGGCAGCCCCGCCGAACGCGCGGGCGTACGGGAGAACGACGTGATCACCTCGTTCAACAATCGCGCGATCGAGAGCGCCGACGAGCTGAACGTCGCGATCCGGACCGCGAGCATCGGCGAGTCCGTCCCGTTCCAGTACTGGCGGGCGGGTCGCACGTTCAGCGGTACCATCACTCCGGCGAGCGACTAACCACACCACCGCACAGGTCAGGACGAGGCACATGTTCAGCAGCATCGGATGGGGCGAGATAGCGATCCTGGTGGTCGCGGCACTCGTCATCCTCGGCCCCGAACGTCTCCCCGGTGCCGTCTCCTGGACGATGCAGTCGGCCAAGAAGGTCCGTGATTACGCGACCGGTGCGAGCAATCAGCTGAAGGACGAGCTGGGTCCCGAATTCGACGACCTGCGCAAGCCGCTCGCCGACCTCAACGAACTGCGGGGTATGACGCCGCGGTCGATCGTCACGAAACACCTTCTCGACGGCGATGATTCACTGTTCCGGCTGAACGAGAGCGCCACCACGGTCGACCGGAAGACCACCCCGGCGGCGCCGGAGATCAAGCCCGTGTCGGCGCCCCTGTCGTTCGAGAAGCAGGAGAGCGGGAATCAGGACTCCGCCGGCCCGGCGGGATCCGCGGCGTCGGACCGCCGGTCGCGGTCGGGGTCGCGTCCCGCCGCGGCCGACTGGGACGCGACCTGACCGGTCAGGAATTCCGGATGGTGTCGAGTCCCAGACTCATACCCGCCAGGCCGCGCTTACGCGCCGCGAGCTTGCCCGCGATGGCGCGCAGGGCGGAACCGGACGCCGATTCGGGTGCCGACAGCACCACCGGGACACCGGCGTCGCCGCCTTCGCGTAAGGCCGTCTCGAGCGGTACCTGACCCAGCAGGTCGACCTGGGCGCCCACCGCGCGCGTGAGGCGTTGCGCCACCTGCTCGCCGCCGCCGGACCCGAACGGTTCCATGCGGCTGCCGTCGGGCAGTTCCAGCCACGACATGTTCTCGACGACGCCGAGGATCTTCTGCCGCGTCTGCAGCGCGATGGCCCCGGCGCGCTCGGCGACCTCGGCCGCGGCCTGCTGGGGTGTCGTCACCACCAGGATCTCCGCGCCCGGGATGAGCTGCGCGATCGAGATCGCGACGTCACCGGTGCCCGGCGGCAGGTCGAGGAGCAAGACGTCGAGATCGCCCCAGTAGACGTCCGCGAGGAACTGCTGCAGGGCTCGGTGCAGCATGGGACCGCGCCAGGTCACCGGCGTGTTGCCGTCGGTGAACTGTCCGATCGAGATGAAGCGGACGCCGTGGTTGCTCGGCGGCATGATCATGCGCTCGACCTGCGTGGGTTTGGCGTCGCTCCCGAGCATGCGGGGGACCGAGTGGCCGTAGATGTCGGCGTCGAGAACGCCGACGGTGAGCCCGCGTTCGGCGAGCGCCGTGGCGAGGTTGACGGTCACGCTCGACTTGCCGACGCCGCCCTTACCCGACGCGACGGCGTAGACGCGGGTCAGTGAGCCGGGCTGGGCGAACGGGATGACCGGCTCGGCCTTGTCCCCGCGGAGCTTCTTGCGCAGCTCGGTGCGCTGCTCGTCGTCCATGACGTCGAGTTCGACGCGGATCGCGCCGACGCCCGGGACGTCGGCGACGGCCGTTTCCACGCGCTGCGAGATCTCGGTGCGCATCGGGCACCCCGATGTCGTGAGGTACACCCCGACGTCGACGCTCGCGTCGTCGTTGATCGTGACCGACTTGACCATCCCGATGTCGGTGATGGGCTTGCCGATCTCGGGATCCTTGACCTTGCCCAGAGCGGCGCGAACTGCCGATTCCGTGGGCGCGACTCCTGTTGTCATCTGGCCCAGACTACCGGCGGCGCCGACGGTTCCGGGCGCAGGTCCTCCGGTGGCGCCGTCAGCGGACGGGAACCGGGGTGCTCGCCCCTCCCGGCCTGTTCGGACCGGCGTTCCCCGCCGGTGCCTGTTGTACCGCCGGGGCCTCCCTCTTGGTGGGCGGGGGAGCGGGCTGGCCCGGGAACAGCGGCGGGATCGACGGCAGGCAGACGATGATGCATGGCGGCGGCGGAGGGCTCGGCCGCCGCGTGGTGGAGGACGACGACGAGGACGACCCGGACTCCGGCCGCCTGGGCTTGCTGGACGAGCTCGAGCTGCTCGACGGCTTGCGCTTCATCTCCGGGATGGGGTCGGTCGGCATCACGCCCGTCGCGTAGGCCCCGGCCCAGCCGAGGACGTTGGCGACATACTCCATCGAGCGGTTGTACCGCAGCACCGCCGACACGCGAGTGCGCTCGTTCATGATGTCGGTGACGCCGGCGCAGAGATACCGGCCGGCCGAGTACGTGGCGTCGAAGATGTTGTTGGGGTCGGGTTTCCCGTCGCCGTTGGCGTCGGAGCCCCACGCTGCCCACGTGCTCGGGATGAACTGCATCGGGCCCATCGCGCGGTCGTGTCCGGCGTCGCCGTCGATGCGTCCGCCGTCGGTGTCCTTGATGACCGCGTTGCCGGCCAGCGAGCCGTCGAGGACCGGCCCGGCGATCGGGTTGATCGTCGTGCCGTACTGATCGACCGAGCCGTTGCTCGCATGATTGGACTCGATGCGTCCGATGCCGGCCAGCAGGAACCACGGCAGCTTGCAGGCCGCGCTCTCGGCGGCGACGCGGTTGGCGGCCAGCTTGTAGGCCTGGAGTACGACGCCCGGGATTCCCAGTGGGCCCGAGGGGAGGTCGCTCGCGAGCCGGAACTGCGGCGCCGGCAGCGCGGTCGCGGGCTTCTCCGGCGGCGGCGCGAAGCCGAGGAGTGCGCCCGGCGAACCCGCGACGAGTTCGGCCACCATCACGGGGGCATCGGGCTCGACGACGGCCGACGCGACGTTGCCGCCGGAGGCGCTCGACGTCGCGGTCCCCAGGACCAGTGCACCGACCAGACCGCCGCCGACGACCAGCGTCGCGGCGCGTCGTGGGAACGAGGACGGACGGCGCGGACCACGGCGACGGCGGACGAGGTCGAGGGGCCTCACCGGAGGCCTCCTGCACATCGTGCGGCCCCGGGCCGCTGCCCGGTCCTGTTCACTCCGTTGTCAACACACACTTCTGCCCCCGAGAACGCGGCGATGCCCACCCGCGGCCCAGGTCCAGAGCCGCTCTCATGGATGTGTCGGAGGATCTCGTCGCGTCGTGACAGACGCCGAAATCCGGTCCGAACTGTGACCCACCATACATATGGGTCTGACGTCCCAGACACGAACCCGGCTTTTGGTGTCAGTGATCCTTGGAACCGCGGCGGCCGGATTCGTCGCCGGCGGGGGCGCCGAGCCGTTCGGTGAGTTCGTCGAGCAGGTCGTCCAGTTCTTTGCGCAGGTAGTCGCGCGTGACGGTGTCGCCGACCGCGAGACGGACCGCGGCGAGCTCCCGGGCCAGGAACTCGGTGTCGGCCTTCGTCTGGGCGGACCGCATCCGGTCCTCTTCCAGCGACACCCGGTCGCGGTTCTCCTGCCGGTTCTGGGCCAGCAGGATCAGCGGCGCCGCGTACGCCGCCTGCGTGGAGAACGCGAGGTTCAGCAGGATGAACGGGTACGGGTCCCACTGGATCGACACCGCGACCAGGTTCAGCACGATCCACACGATGACGATGACCGTCTGGATCGCCAGATATCGTCCGGTGCCCAGGAACCGGGCGATCCGCTCGCTGTACATCCCGACGACGTCGGAGTCGAGATTGAACGAGATCGTGCGGCGGGTGCTGGGGGTGTCGAGCTTGCGTCCCGGTTCGCTCATCGGATCCGCACCTGGGGGCCGCCCGATGCCGGTTCCGGGCCGCTCCCGACGCCGTACCCGTCGGCCTCGACGACGTCCTCGGGTTCGGTCTCACGCCAGTCGCGCGGCAGGATCTCGTCGAGCAGGTCGTCGACGCTCACCGCGCCGAGCAGGTGGCCGGCCTCGTCCACGACGGGGCCGCACACCAGGTTGTAGGTCGCGAAATATCTCGTCATCGTCTCCAGGGAGTCCTCGGGATGGAGTTGGGCGAGGTCGGTGTCCAGGATGCCGCCGACCAGGTGCGCGGGCGGTTCCCGGAGCAGGGCCTGCAGATGCACGCATCCGAGATACTTGCCGGTCGGCGTCGAGGTGGGCGGGCGGACGACGAACACCAGACTCGCCGCGGCGGGCGTCAGGTCGGGGTTGCGGACCCGGGCGAGGGCCTCGGCGATGGTGGTCGATGCGGTGACCACGATCGGCTCCGAGGTCATCACGCCGCCCGCGGTGTCGGGGGAGTGCAGCAGGAGTCGGCGGAGGGGCTCGGACTCCACGGGGTCCATCTCCTCGAGGAAGGCCTCGGCCTCGGTGTCGGGCAGTTCGCCGAGGAGGTCGGCGGCGTCGTCGGGGTCCATCGCCTCGAGGATGTCGACGGCGCGGTCGCGTCCGAGCGCGGCCAGCACCTCTTTCTGGTCGTCGGGCGGCAACTCCTGCAGCACGTCGGCGAGCCGTTCGTCGTCGAGGGCCGAGGCGATCTCGTCGCGTCGTTTCGCGGGCAGTTCGCGCAGGGCGTTGGCCACGTCGGCCGGGCGCATGCCCTCGAACTGCAGGAGGGCCTGCGCGACTCCTTGTCCGGGCAGGTTCAGCGAGCTCTGGGTGATGCCCTGCACGCTCGACCACTCCACGACCTGGGTCTCGTGGCGCCGGCGCAGGCCGCGACGTCCCGCCCGGATCGCGACGCGGGAGACGACCCAATCGCGGGTCCGGGTCTTCTCGATCCCGAGGTCGATCACCGTCACGTCGGCGTCGGCGAGCTCGGGGAGATCCGGATCGACGACCCGGACGTGGGTGTCGAGGACCTGTCCGATGGCGAGTGCCTCGCCGGGCCGCAGGTGGAGCCGGCGGAGGCTCACGGTGCCGGTGTTGAGGGCCACGGCCTGGGGCTCGATCGCGGTCACCCGCAGCATCGGCACGAAAATTCTACGCCGAGTGGTCAATTCGACCGCGAGACCGAGGACGCGCGGTTGCTGCCCGGACATGCGGATCGAGATCACCACGTCGCGGACGCGTCCGATGGACTCGCCGTCGGGACCAAGGACGGCCAACCCGACTAATCTGGCCACGAACACCTTGCTCACCGACGACATGGGAGTAAGGGTAGTGCCATCGGTGCAGCGGAGGCCGACGGCAGACACGAACGCCCACCGGTGGGAGACCAGTCCCACTGTCGGGTCTCACCGCGACGTTCAGCACTGGAGTCTGACAACAGGGAAGGCCCCGATATGACCAATCCCATGCGCCCGAGCCGCGAGACGCCGGGACTCCCCACCCCGCCCAAGGGCTGGCCGATCGGTTCGTACGGAACCTACGCCGAGGCCCAGCGCGCGGTGGACTTCCTCTCCGACGAGAACTTCACCGTCCAGGACGTCACCATCGTGGGCGTCGATCTGATGCAGGTCGAGCGGGTCATCGGCCGGCTGACGTGGGGCAAGGTGATCGGCGGCGGGCTGGTCTCGGGTGCCTGGCTCGGCTTCTTCTTCGGCTGTCTGGTGGCGCTCGTCTTCGCCGGTTCGCCCATTGCGCCCATCCTGGTGGGCATCGTCGGCGGCATGGTCTTCGGTGTGATCTCCGCGACCATTCCGTACGCGGCGACCCGGGGCCAGCGGGATTTCGCGTCGACCATGCAGCTGGTCGCCGGCCGCTATGACGTGCTGTGCGACCCGAAAAGCGCAGAGAAGGCGCGCGACATGCTCGCCCGTCTCACCTTCTGACGCCGCCTCCCGCGGTCGGACACGGAGCGATCACAATCGCCCGCGGAATGGCACGCCCATGCCGAATGTGTTGCATGTCACGAATCCTCACGTATAGCGTTGCTCTTCGGACGCTCACGGCGGAGCACCGCTGCGGCGCCGCGTACGACATCGAGGAGGCTGCGTGCGGAGCAGGGTCAGCACGGACGGATCCATCAGCACCGACGGATCTACCAGGCGCGTGAGACGAAAGGTCCTCGCCGCGGCGGTGGCAGCGGTGGCCATGCTGCCCGTGCTGTCCGCATGCGGCTCGGGATATGAAGCGGGCGTACTCAATTTCTATCCGCCGGCCGACGGTGCGGACACCTTCGCCGAGATCGGCGACAAATGCTCGGCCGATTCCGGTGGTGCGTACAAGGTCGTGACCACCCCGTTGCCCAAGGGCGCCGACGATCAGCGTTTGCAGCTCGCGCGGCGCCTCGCGGGCAACGACAGCGGGCTGGACCTGATGGGCATGGACGTGGTGTGGACGGCCGAATTCGCCGACGCGGGTTGGATGGTGCCGGTCCCCGACGCCATGGCCGCCGAGGTGTCGGCGCGCACCCTGGGCGGTCCGCTCGACACCGCGGTCTGGAAGACCGACGACGACGAGCGGGAACGGCTCTACGCCATCCCGTTCTCCACGAACACCCAATTGCTCTGGTACCGACCGGATGTGCTCGCTGAGGACGTCGACCGCCGGCGCCCGGCGTCGACGTGGAACGGCATGCTCGAGGACGCGCTCGTCAGCGGTCGCAACGGCGGACCGACCTACATCATGGTGCAGGGCAGGCAGTACGAAGGCCTGATGGTGTGGTTCAACTCGGTACTCGCCAGCGCCGGTGGGCAGATCGTCGACCCGGACGACCCCGACAAGGTCACGCTGAACGACACCCCCGAACACCGCGCCGCGACGGTCCGCGCACTGGAGACGCTGAAGCGGGTCGCCACCGCCCCCGGTGCCGATCCGTCGCTGACCAACTCCGACGAGGGCGCCGCGCGGCTCGGCATGGAGAGCGGTGAGGCCCTGTACCAGGTGAACTGGCCGTTCGTCTTCGCCGGGATGCGCGAGAACGCCGTGGCGGGCAGCGTCGCCTTCCTCGACCTCACCGAATACGCGAACCTGTACGCGGACACCGCGAATCCGCCGACCCCGGCGCAGGTGGTCCCGCTCAACCGCGAGATGCGGCGGGTCTTCGACTTCGCGCCCTATCCGGGCTTCGAGGGACTTCCCACCAAGACGACCCTGGGCGGCATCAACATCGCCGTCGCGAGCACCTCGCAACAGCAGGACCTCGCCTACCAGGCCGCCGAGTGCATCACCAGTGAGGCGTCGCAGAAGGCGTTCTCGTTCAGTGCGGGTCCGCCGCCGGTCATCGAGTCCATCTACGACGACGCCGATTTCCGCCTCGCGTACCCGATGGCCGACGAGATCAAGCGGCAGCTCGAACCCGAGCACGCTGCTCTGCGGCCGAAATCGCCCGACTATCAAGCAATCTCGACGCTGCTGCAGGCCAAGTTGAGCCCGGTCGGCGCCTGGGAGCCGGAGGCCCTGGTCGACGAGCTCGCCGAAGCGGTCCAGAAGGCCATCGACGGGGAAGGGCTGGTCCCGTGAGCGACAACGACACTCCGCGCAACGACGCCGAGAACGCGGGCGGCAACCCCGACGACGCGGGGTTCCGTGCCGGGCGACACGCCCTCCCGGAGGATGCGCCACCGCAAACCGGTCCGATCCCGATCGTCGGTGACACACCCCCGGTGCAGTCCGATCAGGTGTGGACCGCTCCGCCGGGTGGCCGGCACGAGGTGGCCGCCGGGTCGTCCCAGACCGGCCGCCCCACCCCGGATCCCGCGCCCGGCTCACTGTCGAAGCCGGCGACCGGGACGGGCGGGGGTACCGCGGTGATCGATCGGCCTCGGGCCGACACGCCGCCGGCCGCCCCGCGCAAGCGCAGCGAGGGCAAAACCGCCGAGCGCCGGCTGGCCTTCTGGCTCGTGGCGCCGGCCGCACTGATGATGCTCTTGGTCACCGGATACCCGATCGTGTACGCGGTCTGGCTCTCGCTGAACAAGATGAGCCTCTCGGCGCCGGGGGAACGCGAGTTCGTCTGGTTCGCCAACTACGCCACCGTCCTCACCGACAACTACTGGTGGACGGCCTTTGCCGTCACGGTCGGCATCACGGTCGTGTCGGTACTCATCGAACTCGTGCTGGGCATGGCGATCGCGCTCGTCATGCACCGGACGATCTTCGGGCGGGGCACCATCCGCACCGTCGTCCTGATCCCGTACGGCATCGTCACCGTGGCGGCGGCGTTCTCCTGGTACTACGCGTGGACGCCGGGCACCGGATATCTCGCCAACCTGCTACCCGACGGCACCGCACCGCTCACCGAGCAGTGGCCGTCGCTGGCGATCATCGTCCTCGCCGAGGTCTGGAAGACGACGCCGTTCATGGCCCTGCTCCTGCTGGCCGGCCTCGCGCTCGTCCCGGACGATCTGCTCAAGGCGGCCCAGGTCGACGGCGCCGGGGCGTGGACGAGACTGTGGCGCATCATCCTTCCGCTGATGAAGCCGGCGATCCTGGTGGCGCTGCTGTTCCGCACACTCGACGCGTTCCGCGTGTTCGACAACATCTACGTCCTCACCAGCGGGTCCAACAACACCTACTCGGTGTCGATGCTGGGTTACGACAATCTGTTCGGCGCCTTCAATCTCGGCGTCGGCTCGGCGATCTCGATCCTGATCTTCATCTGTGTCGCGATCATCGCGTTCGTGTTCATCAAGGGGTTCGGCACCGCCGCACCGGGTTCCGACGACGAGGGGAGGTAAGCCGTTGAATGCGAGCGGAAAGTCCAAGGCCTGGTGGTCGATCGCCAACATCCTGGTGATCCTGTATGCACTCATCCCGCTGCTGTGGATCATCAGCCTGTCCTTCAAGCCGGCGAGCAGCGTGACCGACGGGAAGTTCTGGCCGAGTGAGTTCACCCTCGACAACTACAAGAGCATCTTCGAGACCAGCGCCTTCACCTCGGCGCTGATCAACTCGATCGGCGTGGGTCTGATCACCACGGTGATCGCGGTGCTCCTGGGGACGATGGCGGCCTATGCGGTGGCCCGCCTGGACTTCCCGGGCAAGAAGCTCCTGATCGGTGCCGCGCTGCTGATCGCGATGTTCCCCCAGATCTCGCTGGTGACACCGTTGTTCAACATCGAGCGGGCCATCGGGTTGTTCGATACCTGGCCCGGCCTGATCCTGCCCTACATCACCTTCGCGCTGCCGCTGGCGATCTACACCTTGTCCGCGTTCTTCCGCGAGATCCCGTGGGAGCTGGAGAAGGCCGCCAAGATGGACGGCGCCACCCCGTGGCAGGCCTTCCGCAAGGTCATCGCCCCGCTCGCCGCCCCGGGCGTCGTGACGGCGGCGATCCTGGTGTTCATCTTCGCCTGGAACGACCTGCTCCTGGCCCTGTCGCTGACGTCGACCGAACGGGCGATCACCGCGCCGGTGGCGATCGCGAACTTCACCGGCAGTTCGCAGTTCGAGGAACCGACCGGGTCGATCTCGGCCGCCGCGGTGGTCATCACCATCCCCATCATCATCTTCGTGCTCTTCTTCCAACGTCGAATCGTGGCCGGCCTGACCTCCGGCGCCGTGAAGGGATAACCCATGGCAGACATCGTTCTGGACAACGTCTCCAAGCAGTATCCCGACGGCTCGACCGCCGTACACGGGGTCGACATCGAGATCGCCGACGGCGAGTTCGTGATCCTGGTGGGCCCGTCGGGATGCGGTAAGTCGACGACGCTCAACATGATCGCCGGACTCGAGGACATCTCCGGCGGCGAGCTGCGGATCGGCGGGGAGCGGGTCAACGAGCGCGCACCCAAGGACCGCGACATCGCGATGGTGTTCCAGAGTTACGCGCTCTACCCGCACATGTCGGTGCGCGAGAACATCGCCTTCCCACTGACTCTCGCGAAGATGCCGAAGGATCAGGTGGCCGCGAAGGTCGACGAGGCCGCGCGCATCCTCGACCTCGGGCAGTACCTCGACCGCAAGCCGGCCAATCTCTCCGGCGGTCAGCGGCAGCGCGTGGCGATGGGCCGGGCGATCGTGCGCTCCCCGAAGGCGTTCCTGATGGACGAGCCGCTGTCGAACCTCGATGCGAAGCTGCGCGTGCAGATGCGTACGGAGATCTCACAGTTGCAGCAGCGCCTGGGGACCACCACGGTCTACGTGACCCACGACCAGACCGAGGCGATGACCCTCGGTGACCGGGTCGTCGTGCTGCGCAACGGGTATGTGCAGCAGATCGGTACGCCGCAGGAGCTGTACAACAATCCGACCAACGTGTTCGTGGCCGGTTTCATCGGCTCCCCGGCGATGAACTTCCTGTCCGGTCGCCTCGGCAGCGAGGGTATCGAGACCGCGATCGGCACCATCGTCCTCGACGACCATCGTGCGGTGGTCTCCCGTGCCGGAGACGTCGGCAGTGGCGGCGACGTGCTCATCGGCATCCGGCCCGAGCACCTCGAAGACGCGTCGCTCGTCGACTCGACGACCCGTGGACACGGCGGGACCTTCACCGCGAACATCGACGTGCTCGAGTCGATGGGTTCCGACATCTACGCCTACTTCGGCGTCGGGTCGAGCCGGGCGTCGAGCGACGCCCTCGCGGAGTTGTCCGCCGATTCCGGAACCGATCTCGGCGGCAACCAGTTCATCGCGCGACTGTCCCCGGACTCGAAGGTGAGCCGCGGCGGTTCGGCGGAGCTGTTCTACGACGCGTCGAAGATCGCGGTGTTCGACCAGAGCTCGGGGCAGTCCCTGCGCGTCCGCTAGTGTCCCGCCTGTCCCTGCAGGCGTCGGCTCAGCGCCGGCGCCTGCGGGAGTGGTCGAGCAGTTCGTCGAAGACGTGTTCGTCCCAGATGTGCCTGCGCACAAGCCGATACCGTTCGCAGGCCACCCACATGTACAGCTCGGCGTCGCTGTCGAGGTCGGGCCGGATGCCCGCCCGGCGCGCCATCCGCACGACCGGCAGGAACTCCTCACCGAACCAGCGCCGAGCGGTCTCGGTGCGGTTGAGGAACTCGCCGATCTCCTGGCTCAGGCGGAAGCCCCACGCCTCGACGTTCTCGGCGAGTTCGGCGTAGTCGAACGGGAAGCTGAGTCGGATGGCCTCGGCCTGGGAGCCCTCGAGCGGCACGCGTGACAGGAAGATCCGACGATGGTCCTTGAGGACCAGGTCGGAGGTCGCGGTGATGCCCTCGGGGGAGATGCGCGTGTGGATCAGGGTGACGTAGGCGTCGATCGTGACCCAGTTCCGCGCGATCGCGATGGACACGCGGTGATGGCCGTCGATGACGAAGTGCATCGATCCGATCCGGTACAGCTGTACCGGAGGGACGGATTCGCCGCGGCGTTGCGCGGCCGCCAGCCGCTGCCAGCGCTCCCGGCCGCGCGACGAGGTGGGCCGGAAGTAGCGGTCGAAATCCTTGGTGCGGTCGACACTTCCGACGATCGAGGACACCTCGACGACCTGCAGTCCGAGTGAGGTCTCCCCGGTCCGTCCGAGCGCGGCGACGACCTCGTCGAACGGGAGGATGGTGTTCACGTCGGCGGGCTGGCGCATGAACCACTGCGCGAGCCGCGCGCGTTCGGCCTGGCGTCGCATCCGGGCGAAGTCGTTCTCCGCGTCGGCGTCGGGAAATCCGGTGTCACGCGCCATGTCTGCGCCTCACGATCTCGACCTCCCGGGTGGCGGGATCGAAGTCGAACTGGCAGTAGCCGACGACGTTCATCGAGGTCGTCGAGGAGCCGATGGGCAGGTCAGCGGGTTGTTCGCCGTACGGATGGACATGGCCGTGGACCAGCAGCGCCGGTTGCAGTGACCGGACCAGCGGGTGGAAGCAGTCGAAACCCCGGTGGGGCAGATCGTCGCGGTCGCCGACGCCGCGGGCCGGGCTGTGCGTGAGCAGGATGTCGGCACCACGGGGAGGTGACAGCGCGGTGGTGCATCGCAACCGGAGGGACCGCAACCGCTGCTGGGTGTCGGTGTACTGGTTGGTGCCGTTGTTGTAGCGGCGACTGCCGCCGAGGCCGCTGATACGGAGTCCGGCGACCGTCACGGTCCGGCCGTCGGCGTTGACCGCACCGCACGGTCCGGGGTCCTCGACGGGGAGCCCGGCGCGCGTCCAGCCGGTGCGGCCGCGGCGGTACCCGCGCAGGTCCCGGTCGTGATTGCCGGGCACGAACACGCACGGCGCGTCGCACAGCGACGACAGGATCTCGAGGTACTCGAACGGGAGGTCACCCGCACCGAGGATGAGGTCGGGCCGGGACTCGATGCCCACCCCGAAGGTGAGGGAGTCCACCACCTCGTCGGCGACCGCCAGAACCCGGACCATTGCTCCAGGCTAGAGGAGCACCCCGGGCCCGTGCGCCGGAGTCGGTAGCCTGTCGGATGTGAGCGAAGCCGTGACTGAGGTCGTCGGACGATTTCTCGAAGACCGGCTGGGGGCGACCCCCCAACGCGCGTCGGTGACGTTCCTCGGTGTCGAACCGATCGACGTCCTGCGGTTCGTGCCCGACGAGGCCGGAGATCGGGGCGAGGTGGTCTACGTGACGTCGGGGTGCGCACGGCACCCGATGTCCGATCCCACCGACCTGCACGCCGATCCGGTCCGCGGCCCCCGCGCCGAACTCGTCGTGCGCGTGTCGTCGGGAACGCCGCTGCCCGGTCTGCACAAGCGCATGGCGACGCTGGCGGCCGCGCCGGCGGTCGAGGGCCTCGTCATCGCCGCCGATGCGCTGGTCGACCTCGGCGAACCCCTGTGGGACGGTTCGCCGTTCACCGCGGTCCTGCTCGAGGCGGACGAACTCGGGATGGTCGAGCTGCCCACGCCCATGGACCCGGTCAGCATGCTCCGGGCGGTGCCGATCACCGCCAACGAGGCCGCGTGGGTCCGATTGAAGGGTGCCGACGCACTCCGCGAGGCCTGGCGTGAGGCGGGTATCGATGTGCGGCGGCCGGATCGGGCCTCGGCAACCCCGGCCTGACCGGCCGGCGGATTCCCGGCGGACTCATCCGCGTCGAGGTTTCGGAACGTATGACAGAGGGAACATCTGACCAACTGAGTACGGTCCGTCTGAGAAGTGAGGGTGCATGGAGTCACGGGGAGCAGGGACCATCGGCACGACGGACGGGCGGTGCCCGGCGTGACCATCACCTCATCGTCGCTTCCCACAGCGACCGCAGCGCGACCCGAGCTCGATGTCTACCTGCCACAGCAGGACACCCAGTTGCTGATCGACACCCTTCGTTCCCGCGGCGTCTCGGGGGCCCGCGTGCTCGATCTCTGCACCGGCAGCGGGGCCATCGCGATCGCGGCCGCCAATCGCGTCTTGATCCTCGAACACGC
>ERZ501064.135-NODE-135-length-20315-cov-10.787907_pt1 | contig 20315 bp, 21 predicted proteins | sample MGYA00510851_ERZ501064 | MGnify/ENA primary metagenome ERZ501064 (study PRJEB25958, sample SAMN03398529) | human skin metagenome | study: EMG produced TPA metagenomics assembly of the Human Skin Microbiome Metagenome (human skin metagenome) data set. | reverse complement strand
AGGGGCGCACGCCTCGGCAGGTGCACCGAGATGTCGCCGATCTGAAAGACGATGAGCTCGGACGATACGGTTTCACCGGCCGCACGGCACATCTGTATCGACGCAACGACCCGACGCAGTTCCGGGCGGTGGGCACCCACACCGGCGTCGATCGAATCGTCACCGACCTCGCGCCCACCGACCAGAACGACCCCGCGGGTGAGCCGCTGCTGATGTTCCATAACGAGGACTGCCGGATTTCTTTGAGTCGTCGGAAAGAGGCCGCTCCGTTCTGGTTTCGCCCGGTCGACGGCGACGAACTCGTCTTCGTCCACGAGGGCACCGGGTATTTCGAGACCGAGTTCGGTCGATTGCCCTACCGGCCCGGCGATTACGTATATCTCCCCAAGGGGTGCACCTATCGTCAGGTGCCCGACGGTGCGTCGTTGCTGCTCGTCATCGAGGCGGTCGACGAGTTCCGGGTGCCCGAACCGGGCGTACTGGGCAGGTTCTTCCCCTTCGACTCCTCGCTCGTCGTCGTTCCCGAGGCGGAGGCGTTCGACGGTGACGGCCGAGACGAGTACGAGGTGCGGTTCCGGCAGCGAGAGGGGCAGACATCGCTGTTCTACCCGTTCCACCCGCTCGACGTAGAGGGCTGGCGTGGAGACAATTTCCCGTTCACGTTCAACATCGAGGATTACGACGTCATCACCTCCGAGACGGTGCATCTGCCGCCCACGGTGCATCTGTTCATGCAGGCGACCGGGGTGTACGTGATGAACTTCCTGCCGCGCCCCGCCGAGGCGCGCAGAGGTGCCGAACGGCTGCCGTGGTACCACCGGAACACCGACTTCGACGAGATCGCGTTCTTCCACGGCGGCAGCATGTTCGGAGTCGGCATGCCGCCGGGCCTGATCTCCCACGCACCCCAGGGGATGCATCACGGCATCCCGGAGCGGGCGCGAGAGCGTTCCCGGCGCAAGTTCGACGAGTTCGACCGCGTGGAATGGCAGGTGATCTCGATCGACACCCGTCGACGGTTGATCGCCGCACCCGCACTTTTCGAATCCGGGGTCGCGGACTCCGCACAGGCCGGCGCCGGGTCACGAGTATGAGCGACCGGGGGGACGTGCCTCGTCACGACTACGACCGCATTCCCTATCTCGTTGTCTTCGATGATCTCTCGGCGTACCAGGACACCTACGGCGGGGTCACCGAGAGTGTGGTGCTCGAGAGCTACCTGCTCCGCCCCCGTGGCGTGCCGTCGAAGAACGTCATCGTCTTCATGCACCCGATCGGGGGCGGCGCCTACTTGCCGATGACCAATGCGCTCGCCCGCGCCGGCCACCATGTCATCTACTGCAACAGCCGGTATCGCGGCGTCGACAGTGCGTTGATCATGGAGAAGGTGGTGCAGGATCTCGGTGCGTGCGTGAAGGATGCGCGCGAACGCCTCGGTTACGAGAAGGTCATCCTGGCCGGGTGGAGCGGCGGCGGCGCACTGTCGCTGTACTACCAGCAGCAGGCACAGCACGCGACGGTCGCCGCCACACCTGCCGGGGAACCGCCGGACCTGACCGCCCTCGACCTCCCCGCCGCCGACGGCATGATGCTGCTCGCGGCGCACGTCTCGCGGCACGGGACCCTGACCGAGTGGATGGACCCGTCGATCCTCGACGAGTCGGATCCCGACAACCGCGATCCGGAGCTGGACCTCTACAATCCCTCGAACCCGAACCAGCCGCCGTACTCGGCGGAGTTCCTCGACCGTTACCGCGCGGCGCAGATCGACCGCAACCGGCGGATCACCGCCTGGGTGAAAGAGCGACTCGTCGATCTGCGCGGGCGGGGCGAACCGCTGATGGAGCGCGGTTTCATCGTGCACGGAACGATGGCCGATCCGCGCTGGCTCGACCTGACCGTCGACCCGAGCGATCGCAAGCTCGGTTGCTATCTGGGTGATCCGCGGATCGTCAACATGGGCCCGGTCGGACTCGCCCGGTTCACCACGCTGCGAAGTTGGCTGTCGCAGTGGAGCTTCGACGACGCCAACGGCGACGGTCCCCGGTGTGCGGCCGATCTCGCGGTCCCGACACTGGTCATCGGCAACTCCGCCGACAACGCGTGCACGCCCAGTCATACGCACCGCCTCTTCGACGCGGTCGGTCATCCCGACAAGACCCTGCACACCATTGTCGGTGCGACGCACTACTACTCGGGCCGAGACCAGATCCCACACCTGAAAGAGGCGGTCGGGACCATCACCGAGTGGCTGGCCGAGCGGTCGTGGGCCAACTGACGGCCTGGGTTCGCTGAAAACCGCCCGGTGGAAAGTGCTCGGGGACGTAGCGCCCGGTGTCCGTTTCTGATGGGCGGTTATCAGCTTGGCTTTCTCCAGGCAGGCGACCGGGTGCGGTGGTACCCCCGAGCGATGATCTCGGCGATGTCCGCATAGGTGTCGGCCCAGTCGCCGAACACCTGTGCATAGGTGACCCGCAACGGAAAGTAACCGCGTGAGATCAGCTTTCGGTCTCGAGTGCGATCCTCCTCGTACTTCTCGATTCCGGAGTGGTGTTCGACGCTGTCCAGCTCGAGCGCGAGCCGTTCTCCGACGAGCAGATCGACCCATCCGACACCGGGTACGTGGTGCTGGACCGTGACTCGCAAGCCGGCGCTTCTGAGACGCAGGCGGGCTGCTGTCTCGGTTCCCGACGCGGCGAGTCGGTGAGTCTTCTCGATGGCGCGCTTGATGAACATCGGCGCGTCATCGAACTCGGTGCGGAGTCGTGCGGGCGTGATCTTGCCGGTGTTGAGTGCGGAGTCGCACAGGATGACGAATCCCTCGACGTCGAAGCACCGGGCGGCGTACTGCAATGCTGTCGCGACATCGTCGACGGCGCCGTCGGCCGGGGTCGGCCGGCCTACCGTCGGCACCTGTCGTGGGATCGGCGACGCTCGTGGCGCGTCACCCGCGAATGCACTTGTTCGGGATGTTCAGGTATCCAGAGTCCGTGGCGTCGTAGCGCGGTCGCACAGGAGACGACGCCGTGATCGGCGACGGCCCCGACCACTTCTGGATCGGCGGACTCGGTCCGATACCACCCATGGCGTATCGACGAGAGCGTGCCGGAACGGCACGCATCCCGGATCGATGCGGCGGTCTCGCCGGCGGCCAGGAGTTGATGGGTGGCGACGACGCCGCCGAACCGCTCGGTGAGCTCGTCGAAGGTCATGCGGGACAGTGTCGGTCGTGGCGGCGGGCAGAACCCGGCGTCCGAGACGTCTGTGGATAACTACGTCAGCCATCTGAAAACCGCCCGTGGAAAACGGACAGCCGACAGACCGTCGTCGGGTCCGCTCCACCGGGCGGTTTTCAGACGACGGTCATTCCAGCAGCTTCTTCTGCACCTTGCCCATCGCATTGCGCGGGAGGGACTCGACGAACCGGATCTCGCGCGGCCGCTTGTGATTCGACAGCTCGCCGGCGACGAACTCGATGAGCTCGGTGTCGGCGACCTGGTCGCCGACGACGTAGGCGACGATGCGTTGGCCCAGGTAGTCGTCGGGGACGCCGATCACCGCCACCTCGCGGACCGCCGGGTGGGCGAGCAGGACGGTCTCGATCTCGCCGGCCCCGATGCGGAACCCGCCGGACTTGATGAGGTCGGTCGCTCGTCGGCCGACGATGCGGTGCATCCCGTCCCCGTCGATGACCGCGACGTCACCGGTCGCGAAAAAGCCGTCGGAAAGCCAGGATTCGGCAGTCGCATCCGGACGATTCAGATACCCGGACGCCATCATCGGGCCGCGGACGTGGAGATCGCCCACGCTCTCGCCGTCGTGGGGCAGCGGCTCACCGTTCTCCACCAGCCTGGTCTCCACGTGGGCGAGCGGGAGACCCACCCATCCGGGCCGGCGCTGTCCGTCGACGCGCGTGCTGACGGTGATCAGTGTCTCGGTCATGCCGTAACGCTCGACGATCTCGTGGCCGGTGAGCTCGTGGATCCGCTCGAAGACCGGCACGGGAAGCGGGGCGCTGCCCGACACCAGGACGCGCGCCGACGACAGCGTCTGTGCCGCAGTCGGATCGGCGGCGACGCGGCTCCACACCGTCGGCACGCCGAAGAACATGGTCGCGCCGGATCCGGCGGCACCGGCTTAGGTGTCCGCGGTCGGGGTGACGGTGTGGATCAGTCGCCCGCCCCGTCGCAGGGGACCCAGGACCCCCAGGATCAACCCGTGGACGTGGAACAGCGGAAGGCCATGCGCCAGAGTGTCGTCGGCGGTCCACAGCCACGCATCGGCGAGTGCGTCGAGGCCCTCGGCGATGCTCTGCCTGGTGATCGGAACACCTTTGGGGAGGCCGGTCGTGCCGGAGGTATAGAGGATCAGTGCGGTCGAATCGGCGTGCGGTTCCGGGTGACGGTGCCACGATTTCGCGTAGCGGCGGACCGGGATGACGGGCAGGGTCGGCGCGGTGGGGGCCTGTCCGAGCCACGCCTGTGCCCCCGAGTCCGCGAGGATGTGCTCGAACTCGCGCGGCCCGGAGTCGGGCGGAACGGGGACGACCGGCACCCCGGCGATCAGCGCGCCCACCACCGCCAGCACCGTCTCCACCGTCGGCGTGGCCAGTACCGCGACGGTTCGGGCACCGGCGATCCGTTCGGCGACCGCCGTCGCGGCCCCGACGAGGTCCTCGCGCGACAGCTTGTCGTCGCCGACACGGATCACGGCGGGGTCGTCCGGTGCGGTGGGGGTCAGGGTGGGCAGCAGCACGTGTTCACTGTGCCACGACGGGTCCATCCCGCCCGTCACCTGCGCAGATCGCCGAGGTCACACGGCGTGCGCCCCTCACGCCGACCGCCGTCGGCGGTGGGACACCCCGACCCGCACTCCTGAGCGCATGCCCTCGGCGCCGATGGCATGATCTCGTGCACACGCAGCGACCGATCGGGGGCAACGATGTCTGAGCGCTTTCACCTGAGCACCATGCGCCTACGAGACCCGGCCGAACCGGGCCGGACGGCCAGCACGCTCGAGCTCTTCTTCGATCTGGTCTTCGTGGTCGCGGTCAGCATCGCAGCCGTCCAGCTCCATCACGCACTCACCGAGAACCACATCGTCGACGGGGTCGTGTCGTACGCCTTCATCTTCTTCGCCATCTGGTGGGCGTGGATGAATTTCACCTGGTTCGCGACATCGTTCGGCACCGACGACTGGCTCTACCGGGTGCTCACCTTCGTCCAGATGGCGGGTGTGCTGGTGCTGGCCGCCGGGATCGAGCCCGCCTTCGTCGACCACGAGTTCACCCTGGTCGTGTTCGGCTACGTGGTCATGCGCGTCGCGATGGTCGCGCAGTGGTTGCGCGCTTCCGGCTCTGCCGGAGACCGCCGCCGGACGACCCGGCTCTATGCCGCCGGGATCGCCGTCGTCCAGATCCTGTGGCTGCTATGGCTCCTCGTACCGTCGGGAGCAGCCGCAACCATCGGGTTCGTGATGCTCGTCGGTGCCGAGCTCGCGGTGCCGGTGGTCGCCGAGAAGCAGGGAAACACTCCGTGGCATCCGCATCACATCACCGAACGGTACGGACTGTTCACGCTGATCCTGCTCGGCGAGAGCCTGTTGGCGTCGTCGAACGCCATCATCGAGGCGCTGCACAACGAACAGGAGCTCGCCCCGCTGATCTCGATCGCGATCCTCACGTTCATCGCGACCGCCGCGCTGTGGTGGATCTACTTCTGGCCGCCGCACCACCGGGCCATCGGATCGCTCGCCGACTCCCTCCGGTACGGATACGTCCACTACTTCGTCTTCGCCGCTGCCGGTGCCTTCTCGGCCGGTATCGAGGTCGAGATCGACGTCCTGACCCACCACAGCGAGCTGACGGAAACCCAGGCGTCGTTCACGGTCACGATCCCCATTGCCGTCTTCATCCTGGGCATCTGGTGGATTGCTCTGCGCGCCAACGCTGATCGCGTGGTGAACACCGTGGTACCGGTCGGTGCCGTGCTGGTCCTGCTCGACCCGGTCATCCCGGTCCCGTTCGCCTTGACCGCCGTCTTCCTCGTCGCGATCGTCGTCGTCCTGGTCCTTCGACCACCACTCACCGCGGCCGGTGACCCGCAGGTGTGACTACCGCATCGCCGCCATGATGCCGGTGAGCAGCCAACTGCGTAATCGCGCGGTGCTCCAGTTCCGTTCGACGGTGAAGTAGCGATGGGTCGCCGGGCCGGTGAGATAGCTCAGAATGTCGGCGAATTCGTCGACCCGGGTGTCGGAGATCAGGCCCCGGTGGACGAACCAGTGGCAGCCGGTGTGCACGTCGTCGAGCCGGCGGAGCTCAGACCGCTCGAGCTGTTCGCCGATGGCCGGGTCGGTGTCGGCCGCCAGCGTCGCGGCATGCCATAGATCGGCGATCCGGCTGTTCGCGGCGACGACGTGGTCGACGTACCGCCCGATGGCGCGATCGGTGTCGGTGTCGTTCATGATCGCGATGAACTCGGGTCGCTCGAGCAGCGAGACGAACTTCTCGTCACCGGTGAAGGCGCGTTCGAGGACGGCCGTCATGAGGGACGCTTTCGACCCCGCCTGATGCACGGTGCCGACGGACACCCCGGCCTGCTGCGCGATCTGCTGCACGGTGGTCCGCGAATATCCCTGCTGGACGAACAGCGCCTGGGCGGCGTCGAGGATGCGTGTCCGCGTCTGCGCGGCGCTGATCGCGCGCTTACGCGGTGTGTAGGGGCGTTTGCTCACGCCGGCCTCCGGTCGGGTCGGACTCCAACGACAACGATAGTAGTGGCATTGCTGGGCTTCGCCCAAAGGTCGATCACGGTCCCCGAATTCACTTAGCCCGCTGAAGTGCAAAGATGGGACCGATCGCGTGAGAGCGCTCATCCGACGTCTAATTTGGTTAGAGTCAAGCTCTACCCAAATGGAGGATTGATGTCGACCATTCTGGTGTGCGCCACCCCGCTGGCAGGACACGTCGGTCCGCTCACCGCTGTCGGACGTGTGCTCGCGGATCGGGGTCACGAGGTGATCATGCTGACCGGCTCGCGTTTCGCCGACCGGGTTGGCGACGCCGGGCTGACCGTCGAATCGCTGACCGGAGTCGCCGATCTGGACGAACGTGACCCCGACAGCTTCACCCCCGACCGGCATCGGTACCGCGGACTGGCGCTGTCGCGCTATCAGGTCGAGCGGACGTTCATCGCGCCGCTGCCGGAGCAGGCGACGGCGGTGGCGTCGGTCGTCGGCCGCCGGGGCGTCGACGTGATCCTGTGCGACGGCACCTTCGCCGGGATCATCCCCCTGCTGTCTCGACCACCGGGCCGGCGGCCTCCGGTGATCGGTGTCGGCACCATGCCGCTCGCTCAGTCCAGTCCCGACGTCGCCCCCTTCAACAGCGGCTTGCCGCCGATGTCCGGCCGGCTGGGTCGGCTCCGTAACCGGTTGGCTCACATGGCAGTACGGCGGGTGTTGTTCGCGTCCACGCAGTCCTCGGCGCGCGACCTGGTCCGACGGGCCGGGGGCTCGCTTGATCATTTCGTCCTCGACCTGTCCAGGGCGTTCGACCGTTTCGTTCAGTTGGGCCCGGCCGAATTCGAGTATCCGCGATCAGATCTCGCGCCGAACACGGTGTTCGCGGGGCCGGTGTTCCCTGGCGGTGCTGTTCCCCCGCCGCCGTGGTGGTCGGAGATGGTCGACGACGACCGCCCGATCGTTCACGTCACCCAGGGCACGCTCGACAACGACGACTTCTCCCAACTGATCGAACCCGCCGTCGCCGGGCTGGCCGAGATGGACGTCCAGGTCGTCGTGACAACCGGCGGTGCGGACCCGGATCCCGTGCCGCGGAACGACAACACGCGGGTCGCGCGGTTCCTCGACTACGACGCCCTGTTGCCGCGCACATCGGTGCTGATCACCAACGGCGGCTACGGCGGAGTGCTGCAGGCACTGCGCCACGGCGTGCCCGTCGTCGTCGCACCAGGGGGTGAGGACAAGCCCGAAGTCGCGGCTCGGGTGGCGTACTTCGGGGTCGGCGCAGATCTGGGGACCCGGCGACCCGCTCCTGCGGACCTCGCCGCGACGGTACGCCGCATCCTGGCCGACGACGGCGTTGCCGTTCGGTGCCGGCAGATGGCGCATGCGATCGCCGGTTACGACTCGACCCAGACGATCGTGACCGAAGTCGATCGGGCGGTTCGTCGATCGACCCGCTCATCCTGACCCGCCGCGCGGTCGGTGTCATCCGGATAGCCGAATGTCGGCGCACCTGCCGACGACAACCGAGAAAGAGAGCCCGACATGAGTGATGCACGAGCAGTCATCGACGCGCACATCGATGCCTTCAACGACCGCGCACCGGAGAACGAACCATGGTCCGCCGATGCGGAATTGGTCTCGCCGGGTGGGGTGTTCACGGGACGGGAGGGCGTACTGGGTTTCCTGTCCGTCTTCCAGGGCGCCTTCTCCGACGGTCGCCTCACCGTTGGTTCGTATGTCGTCGACGGCGACAACGCCTCGGTGGAGGGCACGTTCGACGGTGTCCACGACGGTGTGTTGCAGAGTCCGTCGGGTCCGGTCGAACCCACCGGACGGCCTGTCTCGTTCCGATGGAGTGCGACCTACCGGATCGACGGCTCGGAGCTGATGTCCGAGCACCTGTACTTCGATCAGCTCGACTTCCTCGGGCAGCTGGGTGTGCTCCCCGGATGAGTCGTGCTCGGCGCCGGATGATCAGGGTCTTCGCGGCTGCGCTCGTCGCCGGTCCGATCGTCTCGGGTACGCAGGGAATCGTTTCGGCGGCACCGGTATCCGCGTCGGCGTCGGTGATCAGCAGTGTGGCGGTCGGGCCGCAGCGGCACGATCTGGTGATCCGTTCGGCTGCGATGGGCCGGGACGTGCCGGTGAGCGTGTTGCACCCGGCGCACTCCCGGTCGCGCGGGACGCTGTATCTCCTCGACGGGGGCGGCCGCAAGACGGCGATCAGCGACTGGATTCGGGAAGCCGGCGCGGACAGGTATTTCCGCGACAAGGACGTCAATGCAGTGCTGCCCGGCGGCCAGGGGGCGTTCTACACGAACTGGCAGCACGACGACGCGACGTTCGGGCGTCCGCAGTGGGAGACGTTCCTGACCGTCGAACTGCCGTCGCTGATCGACGGCCGGTTCCACGGCAACGGGCGGAACGCGATCGCGGGCCTGTCCGTGGGCGGACAGGCCGCGTTCACACTCGCGACGCGCCGGCCGGGCCTGTACACGGGCGTCGGCTCCATCAGCGGTTGCCCGTTCACGACCGGCCCGGTGCACGAAGGGCAGATCCGAGCCGCGATCATCCGGGACGGTGGGGATCCCACCAACATGTGGGGTCCATGGAACGCGCCGGGATGGGCCGACCACGACCCGGGTCGCCGCCTGCCGGCCCTCGTCGGGAAGCGCGTCTTCATCGCGTCCGGGACCGGCGCGCCCGGCCCCCTCGATCAACGCACCCGGCTCGACCCGGGCCGGCACCGTGCGGAGAAGATCGCGACGGGAGCGGTACTCGAGAAGTCGGTCAACGCGTGCTCGAACGAGTTCACCCGCCGGATGAGGTCCGAGGGACTGCAGCCGGTCGTCCATTTCCGCGCGATCGGAACGCACGCATGGCCCTACTGGGCCGAGGATCTGCCCGTGATGTTCGCCGCACTCGCACCCGGTCTCTGACCGCCCGCGAGTGACTTCGCGCCATTCCGGGTACACCGCCCGCATGGCTGACAACGACCCCGCCCGCAAACCGTTCAACCCGCAGAACCCCGACCCGTCCAGCACGGCGGGACTCGAACCCGGCGGCGGGGTGGCGCCCGGTGACACACCGCCGGCGGAATCCGCGGTCGGTGGAGAGGAGCACGAACCGCCGCAACGCAGGCGTGCCGGTGGCGTGATCGTCATCGCCGTCGCGGCGATCATCTTTCTCATCGTCGCGCTCGGTCTGATCGGCCGCGCCGTGGGGCTCTTCTAGGGTTCAGCGCCGTCACCCGGCGTCGACGGGCAGCGGACACGCCGCCAGCGGATCGCCAGCGCGATTTCACCGATGCCGACGACGAAGAGCACGGGTTGTAGGAAGAAGAACACCTGCAGCAGCGCGATCTGGATGATGATCCAGACCATCAGCGACGACCCGGCGAGCAGGCCGCCGATTATGCCCAACCGCGCGGGCACGGACGGGACGGCGGCGACCACGGCAGCCACCAGGTGGGGTAACGCGACTACGGCGATCAGTGCGACACCGGGAGCGGTCCAGGTCTCGAACGGCGTGTGGGTGAGCCACTCCCGCGGCATCGACCACTGATCGGTCATGATAGCCGAGCCGCCGGCGAGTGCCGACAACGACACGAACAGCTCCATCCCGGCGAGCGTCCACGCCGTGCCGGTCCGTCGGTTCCCGATCCCCCGTTCGGCGAGGGAGTCGGCAGGCGCGGTCATGGTCGGAAGTCTGCACCGTCCGAGAGCCTCTGCCGTGAGGCAAAGGACACCAACTGAGCCGCACGTCGGCCACGGCGGCGGTGTCAGGGGCGCACCCAGCCGTCGGCGATGAGCTCGACCAGCAACTGGGCCTTGTTCCCGATCGGCCGGCCGGCTTCCTCGTAGCGTCGGGCGACACGCCGATAGTGCTCGCGCACCGTGCTCTCGGCGATCTCGTGGACACGCGACGTCTGACGCAGCGTCGCACCCAATGTGTAGGTCTGGAGGATCTCCAGCTCCCGCTGGGTGATGCGTACCCGGTTCGCAAGTGTGGGTGCGGACGGCGGGGTCGGCGGCCCCACCGCAGTCTCGAGCGCCCGCTGCAGCTCGTCCTCGGCGGCCGGGGCCCGCGGTGAGACACGGATGTGATCGAAGCCCGCGACCCCGTTGCCCACGAAGATGACGTTGACGGTGCGCAGCGATGCCACCCGCCGGACGAATCCGAGCATCGCGGCCGACCGCACCAGAATCGCGCTCGGGTTCCGTAGGGCAGCGAGCTGTGCGGGTTCGACGACCGTCGCGTCGTAGCCGGCGCTCTCCACGAGAGCGGCCAGGGCGGCGTCGAAGATGTCGTGCTCGGCAACGACGGCCGTGATCCGCCGCTCCGGACTCGGCGCGGCAGTGGGCCCGGTGCCGGGGGTCGCCGACCGGGGGGCGTCGTTGAGGGGTACGGACACGTGCCGGGATCTCCTGTCGACTTCGATTCGGCCGGGAGCTGTGAGCCGAACAAACGGCGGGACTCTCTCGGATGATCGACATGACTCGCGATCGGGCATCGAGAATTTATTTCACGAACGCCAACTTCTTCAGCCTTACGAACGTGAGACGGTTTGTCAGCGGTATCTCGAACCCGATGTGATGATTGCAGGGTAAATAACTACCCTGTCGTCCGATCGGATGCGTGATCGCGCACACCGCGGACATGTCGGGCATGATCATGCCTGTGCCGACCGACATGCGGGTCCTTGTCGCCTCCCCGCTGGGACACGTGGTCGCGGTGCCGCTGACCAAGGCGCTCGACCAGGCCACGGTCACCGTTGCCACCGGCCGCGACGAGTTCGTCCAGTGCATCGCCGGCAACGTGCGATTCGACGTCGTGGTGGCGGATCTGATCTGGAACCGACCCGACCTGGAATGGACCTTCGACGGACTCGACGTCATCGACACCCTCGACCACCATGACCGGCACGCGCCGGTTGTCCTGGCGACCCAGGGACACGGGCTGGAACAGGACCATCTCGACGAGGCGCGGTTGCGCGACGAGGTCGCGGGGGTCATCGCCAAATCGGACGGTTTCGCGACGCTGGTCGGTGTTGTGCGCTCGGTGGCGCTCGGCCAGGCCCTGCCCAGGGCCGCGTCGGCGCGCCGTCCACCGCTCTACGAGTTGTTCGATGGTCGGCGCGGCCATACCGCGGGCCGTCTCGCGGGGGCGATTGCGTCGGGCAGCGCCTCGGACAACGCCTCATTGGCCCGCGCCGCCAAGGTGTCGCCGAACACGGCGAACAAGGTGACGAGCCACTACCTCGGGCCCATCATCGTCGAGCGCGGTGAGCACGACGCATCGCTGCCGATGACCCAGGCCGCCGTCTACCGGTGGTGCGGCCTACACGCGCGATACCTGATCAGCTGGTGCCGACGCCACGGGCACTCCGACGTCCTCGGATCGATGCCCACGTGATCAGTTCGGTTGATCAGTTCGCGTGAACCCCGACGGTCCGGTCTCGCGCTGGAGGCGTCGCGGATTCCGGCACGCTGATCCCGCTCCGCTCGCCGAACCACCGCAGGATCTCGACACCGGCGAGGGCCCCGGTGTCGGCGGTGATCGTGAGCCCGGGCGCCGACCACCCGAGCGATTCCAGCTCACCGTGCCGCGGGCGGATCGCGTGATCGGCGGCGAGCAACAGGTCGGTGTCGAGCCAGCCGTCGCCGGCCGCGCACAGCACTGCCGAGTCGTCGAGGGTGCCGTCTGCGACGAGCCGCCGCCGGACTTCGGCGATGGCCGCCGACTTGGTCACCGGCTGCGGGGTCGCGTAGATCTTGCGACCCTGCTGGGATGCCGTCCAGCCCCGTGCGTCGCACCACTGCTGCCACTGTTCGAGGAACTCCGGCGGTTGGACCGCGGGGTCGACGACCAGGTAACAGAAGAGGTCGTCGGCGGTCCGCAGAGCGGTGACCCAGGAGTCGTCGATGCGTGTTCGGAGTTCGTCGCGGACCTCGTCGAGGGTGGCGCCCGCGCGGGTCACCTCGCGGTCGATGTGCGCACGCCATTCCGGATCGTCGGCGCCGTCGACGAGGATCCGGCCACCGTTGCTGACCACGGCGTGGCGAAATGGGCTGCCCGGCAGCTCGATCCGGGCAAACTGAGCCGGGGTGCGAGTGGTCGTCGGTACGACGACGACCTCACGTGCCAGACGGGTCATCAGTTCGACGGCGGTCGTGGTCATGTACGACAGCGGCGCATCGCGGTAGATCTCGACGCACACGGTCTCCAGGGTCGCGAACTGCTCGTCGCCCATGGCGGCGCGTGAGTAGATCATGGTCCGGTCGAGATCGGTGGCGACCAGCGCGTTCACGAGTCCTCCTTGATGAGCCCGACACACGAGTACGCGAGATCGGGCGAGACCTCCACGGGCACATCTCGTTCGGCGGCGAGCAACCGGATGTGGCGATGTTCGGGCAGATCGTCGGCGCGCACCAGGATGCGCCACGGTACGCGACGCAGCAGCACCCGCGTCGTCTCGCCGACGCCGGGCTTGACCAGGTTGATCGACGACAGGCCGTACTCGGTCTGGATCTGCTCCACGGAGCGCCAACCGGACCAGTCGGGCCGGCGTGACTCCGGCGTCATCGCCGACACCGTCGCCCGAACTCGGTCGGCGACTGCATCGAACTCGGCGCTGACGGTGTCCAGGAACAGTCCCGAGACATCGAAGTCGGCGAGATGGCGGTAGAACTTCGCTCCGTGGAACTCGCCCGGACCGATGTGGTCGGCATTCAGGACGGTGCGCGAGACCAGGCCGGAGACAGTGGAATTCAGGCAGGCGGAGGCGATGAGGAAGTCGTCCCTGGTGCCGAACAGGGTCGTGCAGGAGCCGGAGTCGGCCAGCACCGCGAGTTCGTCGTGCAGTTGCGGCCGCCCGGCGCGCGCGTACGCGTCGACAGCGGCGGTGAGTTCGCGCTGGATGGCGCCCTTGCCGGTCCAGCCGTCGACGAAGACGACCGACTCCGCCGGGTGCCGCGCCACGATGTGATCGAGTGCGACGGTGTCGATCCCGCGGGCGCGCACGATCGAGATCGTGTAGTGCTGGGGTTCGATGCCGTGGACGGCCGCCATCCACCGTCGGATCAGGATGCCGACCGGGGTGCCGGCCCGCGCCAGCGACACCAGCGTCGGCGTGGAATGCCGCTCGGCCAGGATGAGTTCGGACACCACCCCGACGGCTTCCGCGAGGCGCTGGGCCGAAGACCGTAGCGTCGCATGGAAGAGTTCCTGGTACTCGCGGCCGGGTTGATACTCGATCGGCAACGACTCCGCGTAGTGGGCCTGACCGGACTGGATTCGGCGTTCCCGTTCGCGCAGTTCACCTTCCAACGCCACGTCGGACAGGTCTTTGAGCAGCCAGGTGACCTCGTCGGCCGCGTACGAACCGAACTCCGGTCCGCACAGCGGTGGCGTGGTGGTGGCGATGTCCATCAGCGCACCGCCTCTCGGGTTCGTGCCAGGGAACGTTGGTCGGTGGCGGGCACGACGGCCAGCACCACCGGGTGCCCGGCGGCGGTGAGGACGTCGACGAGTCCACCGGGCGCACGCAGCTCATCGGTGTCGGCCGGCGAGTCGACGATCAGGACGACCTGCGGGTCCGGATGGTCGACGGAGGACACGTTGTAGACATAGCGCGGCGTCTCCGGATCGGGTTCCGGTGCGGTGAACCGGAATCCGCGCCGGAGCGGATACCCCGGGACGTCGTGCACCTGGGCCGGCGACCTCGTGGTGGTCTGGTATCCGGTGGCGAAGCCACGACGCTCCAGCGACTCGGCGATGCACAAGGGTGCGTACATCAGTTCCTCGTGCCCGATCACGACAACCGGGCGCCGCGGATCGAGTTGTGCCGCCACGGTGTCGGCGGCCGCGGTCGCCGCTCGCCGGAAGCCCGTCGAGTCGGTGCGGAGAATTCCGTGCCGGCCGCCGTCGGGAACTGCCGCCGGCCAGTCGAGGGCCACCGCGACCAGGCCGCCGCGCCGGGCTGCCACCGGGTTGAGCTCGTCGGACCCGAGCTGCCACACCTCGTCGAGGAGGTCCGGGGGAAGGGTGATCGAGCCGTGCGCGAGCGCCACGTAGGCGACATCGACGCCGAGTTTAGCTGCGAGATCATCGCATTCGGACTTCTGCGCGGGCGTACGCATGTCGACCAGGGACGCCACGACGAACCGCTTACGGGGACGGTCCGCGACGATGGCCTCGATGGCGCCGAGCGCGGTCTTGCCGGTGGAGATCTCGTCGTCGACCAGGATCAATACCTCGTCCGGCGTCACGGGGTCGAGAAATGCGGAATCGCTGGGCTGCAGCAAATGCGTCGTCGCATGTGAATGCCCTTCCTCGAAGGTGCCCGTCACCACCACATCCGGGCGTCTGCGCCGCGTCGAGTGCAGATACCGGGATGCGGAAATGCGTTCGGCGACACAGTGTCCGAGACCGGTCGCGGTTTCGGCGAAGCCGAAGACGACGGCGTCGCGCGCCGCATTCGCACCGATCTCGGCGATGATCGCGGCGCCCAGATCGTCGGCGGCGCCACGGACAATGGCGGGCGAGGTCGGGATGTGCTTGCCCAGCACGGTCGAGACCAGCAGATGAGCACGGCGTCGGTTGTGGCGCAAGCCGAGTGAGACGAGGTCGCGGACCGTGTGACCCGGAGTGTCGCCGACGTCGGCGATCTCGACGCCGAAACGTTCGGTCACCCAGTCGATGCCGACGGTGTCCGGATCGTTCACGAGTTCGCCTGCCCGGGCGAGGCGAGCGCGGTGAGCAGGTCGACGAACGAGACCCCCTGGCGGGTCACGCCGAAGGCGGCAGCGCGATCGATGACCCGCAAGGCCCAGTTGCGGTGGGGCTTCAGCTCGTTCATCTTGTTGCGGTACGACGACGCCCGTACCCCGCCGGACTCACCGGCCAGGATGTCGAGTGCATCGTGATACTCCTCGTGGGTGACCGCCGACAACGCGTGCACCGCGGCGACATGCGCGGGGTGGATGACGGTCTTGCCGTGCAGGCCGTTGGCGCGATCGAGGGTGATCTCGCGGAGGAGACCGTCCATGTCGCGGCTGACGAGCTGCTGCCGGAAGTAGACGGCGTCGTTCTCGCGGAACGGCGTGTGACGCAACATGGGCTGGAACATGCGCTCGTGGTCGGCGAAGTACTCCCATACCGGCCCCGTCACGACGAAGCCGCTCTCGTCGCTGCGGCCGAGATGGTTGACGATGCCGGCGATCACATCGGCCGCGACCCGGACGTCGTAGATGGTCAGGTCACGATCCCGGCGGATGCCGAAGTGACTACAGATGTCGGTGGCACCGATGCGCACGGCGAGCACGTGGTCGCGGTGCGCGCTCAGGAGCGACGCGAGGGCGGTCAACTCGTCGTCGCGGGTCTCGCGGTGCACGACCGCGGCCGACTCGAGAACCGGCATGACCCAGAGGTGCTTGTCGAGGATCTGTCCGGCAGCGGCAACGGCGTCGAACGCCTCGGGTGCATTCTCCGACGAGAACTTCGGGATGACGAACCCGGTCAGCACCGACGGGGTGTCGAGCGCGGTGGCGATCGGCACTATCCGGTCGGCCGACCGCGGACGGACGAACAGCAACATCGGCCGGCACGGGTTCGCGGCGATACCGCGCAACGCGGCCACGGCGTGCTCGATCGCCTCGGCCTCCTCGTCGTCGGCGACGGCGTCCTCGAGGTCGATGACCATCGAGATCACACCCTCGGCGCGGCGTCGGCGGATGACCTCGGCGAGATCGGGCCGGGTTGCCGGGACGTACAGGGTGGCGCCCAGCGCGACGGCGAGCCGCTGCGCCGGCCAGGTCGGCTCGATCGGCTCGGGCTGCCGATGGAACAGGGAGTTCGAGACCGACGGCTCCAGGTGGTCGAAGTGCCGGATCGTCCCGGGCTCGAGACCGGTGTCGTCGTGTCGTGCAGTGGTGGTCATCCTGCGGCCACCTGTCCTCTCATCCGCGAAACGATCTCGGTGATCCGGTCGTCCACCGCACGCAGCTGCGTCAGGTAGCTCCAGTAGTCGGGGTGGATGCGATCCAGAACCCCTTTGGCGCGCTCGATCCGGTCGGCCTGAGCATCGAGGACCGAGCCCCATTCGTCAACCAGACGGTGATTGACCGCAAAGAGCTGGGCGTCGCGCAGGCGGAAGCGCACGCGCTGCTCCGCGCCCCGCGGGTCGGCGCGCACCTCCCGCAGGAGTCGCAACCGGTCGAGCACGGCGTCGACGGCCTTCTCCGCGACGGACAGGTCGTCGCGGGCGGCGTCGGCGCGGCCGATGGCCTGGTCGGGGGCAGCATCGACCATCGCGCGGGCGGCCGCGAGCTCGGCGTCGGCGTGTTCGAGCCGTTCGTCGACGACCGAGCCGTTGCGCTGTAGATCGAGGGAGCAATCGGCACTGAACTCCCGGCGCAGTGCCGAGAGGGTGTCGGGGAGTTGCGCGCTCCGGGTGGACACCGCGCTCCGGCGCGTTTCCACCGAACGGATGACCTGCTGTGCGCGGTCGGCGAAGGCGGGGGCCTCGGCGAGAAGTTGTTCGAGGCGGCGCGCCGAACTGAGCACGGCTGCCGCGGCGGTCTGCCGGTCACGCAGCCCCGCGCCCTGGTCGAAAGCCGTGAGCGCACGCGCGAGGTCGTCGGTGGCATCCGACACCGACTGCAGTCGTGCCACCGCCGGTGCGGCGTTCTCCAGGGCGGTCATCGCCCGGTTGGCGGCCACCCGGGCCTCGTGGTCCTGGGCGTCGGCGGCCCGCACCGTGGCCCGCGCCCGCTCGAGGGTCTCGGCGTTGGTCTGGGCGAAGTCGCGCATCGAGGCGGTGATCGACCGCAGCGCCTGCGTCGACCGGTCGAGATCCCGGGGGTCGACGCGTGTGCCGGCCGGCGGGGACACCAGCCGGAGGTAGTCCGAAGTTGCCTGGGCGTGCTGCTCGCGGATGTCCGACCACGAGGCGCGCAGGCGTGACCGCGGGTCGAGGGCGGCGGTCACCGCGACGGCCGGATCGATCTCGGCCAGGACGGATTCGGACTCCAGGAACGCCGCCGTCATTTGTTCCGATGATGCAGGTGGCGCGGAATTCGTGCGTGAATCGTTCCCGAACCAACGACGTACGAAGTTTCCGGGCACCACTCGATGCTATCGGCTATTTTCATCTCGGTATGAGGCCGGATTCCCCGGCTCACGGCGAGCTGGGATGCCGAGATGCCGGCAGGTGCCGCGGTGCGGGGATGGCGTCGGGAGACGAACGAGGGATGGTCGATCGGCGGCCTCCCCACGGCGCGAGAGAGGCACGTCGAATGCAGTTGGTACAACGGTCCAAACGCGTGGTGGAAGCCAGGCTGAACAACTCCGCGGTCCGCGCGATCAGCGGGTCGATGGTCGCCTACGAGGGACAGGTCACCTTCAAATCGGCGGGCTTCGGCGGCGGCGACGGCGTGCTCGCGGGCCTGAAGCAGCGGGCCACCGGGGAGGCGCTGTCGCTCATGGAGGCCTCGGGCAACGGCATCGTGTACTTCGCGCACAACGCCGCCGAGACGACCGTCATCGAGCTCAACAACGAGACCCTGCAGGTGGAGTCCGAGCAGCTGATGGTGCTCAACGGCAACCTGCAGACCAACGTCACCTTCGCCGGTCTGCGCGGAGCGTCGTCGGGTCAGGGTCTGTTCACCACGACGGTGAGCGGCCACGGACAGATCGCACTGTTGTCCAACGGCGGCCCGCTCATCCACCTCGAGGTGTCACCGCAGTATCCGCTCGTGGTCGACCCGGACGCGTTCGTCTGCGCCCGCGGCCAGTTGAGTCAGTCCTTCGTCACCGATGTCTCCTGGCGGTCGGCGCTGGGACAGGGTGGCGGAGAGGCGTTCTCGTTGCGCTGGGATGGCAGCGGCGTCGTGTCGATCCAGCCGGCCGAGCGGTGAGGGTGAGGTAGCGAGAATGTTCACCAAGGTCAACAGCAAGGTCGTCTCCGTCGACATCGGCCGTACCGGGCCGGTCGTCGCGCGACGCGGGGCGATGCTCTTCTACAAGGGCAACGTGCACTTCCAGCCCCACCAGATCGCGGGAGCCGGCGGTATGGGCGGCGGGATGCCGGGACTGGGCGGCATGGGCGGGATGGCCGGCCGGATGCTCGCCGGCGAGCACGAGTCGACGATGATCGCGCAGGGGCACGGCGAGGTGCACTACGGCTTCCTCGGCATCGAGGTGCACGTCGTGGATCTCGCGGCGGTCGGCGGCACGATCCGGGTCGAGGCGTCGCGGCTGCTCGCCTACGCGGCCAATCTGCAGGCCTCCGTCGTCTCGGTCGCCTCACAGGGCGGCGGTGGCGGCGGTGGCGGCCTGTTCGGTGCATTGCGGTCCGCTGCTGCCGGAGCCGTCACCGGTCAGGGCATGTTCACGACGCAGCTGTCGGGTCCGGGTTCGGCGGTGCTGCTCGGGCACGGCGGGGTCTTCGAGCTCGAGGTGTCCCCGGCCAAGCCGCCGGTGACCGTCGACCCGCAGGCGTTCGTCGGGTCGGCCGGTCAGGTCAACACCAGCCTGCGGTCGGCGATGAGCTGGCGCAACGTGGGTCGAACCGGCGGTGAGGCAATGCAATTGGAGTGCTCCGGACAGGGCATCGTGTACGTGCAGGCATCGGAGGAGAAACTATGAGCCAACTCAACACCGTGTGGAGTCCGATGAACTTGCCGTCGGACGACAACGTGCCGGACAACAACTACTCCTTCTGCATCGACCTCAACCAGCCGTGGTTCATGTCCAAGGGCGCGATGATCGCCTACTACGGGCAGATGCAGTTCACCGCACTGACCCAGGGTCTGCAGGGAAACATGCTGCAGATGGTGGCGCAGCAGTTCTCCGCCCCGCTGTACCTCGGTGACTACGTCGTCGCCGAGGGCCACGGCAAGCTGATCATCGGCGACCGCGGATACGACATCAACGCTTACGACCTCGAAGACGGCAACCTCACCATCCGGGCGGCCAATCTTCTTGCCTTCCAGCCGAACCTGTCGCTCAACCAGTCGATCGTGCCGGGGTTCCTGACGCTCATCGGCACCGGTAAGTTCCTCGCGTCGTCGAACGGCCCGGTGATGTTCGTCGAACCGCCCGTGCGCGTCGATCCCGAAGCGCTTGTCGGATGGTCGGATTGCCCGTCGCCCAGTCACCACTACGACGAGGCGTGGGTCAACGGTTTCATCGCGGCCGCGGGCCGGCGGATGGGGTTGAACTCGGGCGAGGAGCGCCAGTTCGACTTCACCGGCGCGGGAACGGTTCTCGTGCAATCGAGCGAGAAGGTGCGCGACGACTCGTCGGTCCTGCGCACCATCCAGGGTCATCTCCCGGGCATGTCGGTGCCGAGCCTGCACCAGATCAACCAGCAGATCACCCAGCAACTAGGGCAGCAGCAGGGCTGAGTCGGGCTCTCGAAACCACTGCGCCGCAGGACCTTCGGGGTCCTGCGGCGCAGCTGTTTCTCCGCTCCCTAATCCGAAGGGCGACATAGCCACTGCTCCTTGAGGTGCGAGGAGCGAAAGCCGCCGGGCCGAGCAAGCGACGAAGGAGCGCGTCGA
>ERZ501064.133-NODE-133-length-20450-cov-10.196028_pt1 | contig 20450 bp, 18 predicted proteins | sample MGYA00510851_ERZ501064 | MGnify/ENA primary metagenome ERZ501064 (study PRJEB25958, sample SAMN03398529) | human skin metagenome | study: EMG produced TPA metagenomics assembly of the Human Skin Microbiome Metagenome (human skin metagenome) data set. | reverse complement strand
GGCGCCTCGTACCCGGGCGCCTCCGGACCCGGCGCCTCGTACCCGGGCGCCTCGGGGGCCGGGGCGTCGGAGGCGGGCACCGATTCATCCGGAGGCGGCGCGTCCGAGGCCGGTCCCGGGCTGCCCGGCGCGGCGGGTGGCACCGAGGAGTCCGATTCGGACGAGTCCGGTCCAGCGGAGTCCGGAGCCGCCGAGTCCGAGTCCGGAGCTCCTTCCGGCAGACCGCCGTGCTCTGCGGCGCGATCCTCGAGGGCCGGGGCGGCCGCGGGATCGCCCGGCGCGATCAGTCCGTTGTGCTCGGCGTCTTCTTCGGTGTCTGCCTCGAACGGCGTGTTGAGCGCGGCCGGGGTGGGCAGGAGACCCGACGGTGGCGGGAAGCGGCTGAGGTCGAGCAGTCCGCCGAGCGGTTGCGAGAAGATCTGCCCGGTCAGGAAATTCAGCAGTTGGAGCGCGTCGCCGACCGGTGTGCCGGGGGCAGCCGGGACCGACGGCGCGGGCACGATGGTCGTCGACTTGCCGACCGCGGTGACGTTCTGGTTGTTGTACGCGATGCGGGTGACCGATCGACTCTTGTACCCCGCCCACGTCCGGCCCTCCAGCCGGTACCCGCCGAGCGGGGCGGCGGCCGGCGGAGCGAGCGGATTGCCGCACGAGCACATGGCGCGCGGGACGCCGGCGGAGTCGACGTAGACCGCTGTCCCACGCTGCAGGACGGACTGGAACGGGACCGCTCGGCCGGAGGTGTACGAGTGGTTGGTCACCCAGGTGTCGGTGGTCAGCACCACGGGGGTGAGGGTGTTCAGATAGTGCGGGATGTCGGCGGTGCCGATGCCGTAGACGCCGGCCCAGGCGCGAGCCGCCGGGGGATCGGCGAGCAACCGGTTGCTGAGTGCCGCGGTGTCGCAGGCGGCGGTGTCTCCCGCGGCATACAGCCCGGCGTCGGTGCCGTTGACCGCGCGGCCACCGAGGTCGGCTGCGCCCGCGGTACCGGTGAGTGCCACGTTCGCCGGGAGGTCGCCGGCCCCGGACACGAGGACCGGATCGGTGAACGGATCGATCCCGGGGTCGTTCGCCGCGGTCAGGGTGAGGCCGGGGACGTAGATGTCCCCGTCGCGGGCCTTGACGACGAAGACGATGCCCGCGGCGAGGACGAGCGCGAGGACGACCACGACGGCGCTCAGTACGAGGGTCAGTGCGCGACGACCGTCGGGCTGCGGCGGGATCGCGCCGTACGGGGTCGACGGGTGGGTCGGGGGACCGGGTGGATAGGTCATCGCGCAGCTCCTACTGGTCCACTCCTGCCCGGGCGGGCAATCGTTCGACCCGAGCCCAGTATCGGCGCGTCACAGAACGGGGAGCAAGGCTTGACCAGCATTTTCACGTCGTCGACGGCAAATCTCGACCGTTTGGACCACACCGCCGTAACGCCGCGCGGCGGGGCACCGACACCAGTCCGGGCCCCGCGCGCGGAGCCGGGTCAGGCCCGGCCGAACACCATCGATTCCTCGACCTTGTTGATGCGGTGGTCGATGGCGTCGCGGTAGTAGTTGTGCCGCACCTGCCAGTGACCGCGGGTGCCCGACTTCGGCAGTGCATCCGGGGACCGTTCGACGTACCCCGCCTTGAGATCCCACAGCGGCCGCGAACCCATGACCTCCGAACCCAGATGCGGATAGGCATGGGTGTAGCCGTTCGTGCGCATGTACCTGATCAGGTCGGCGACGGCGCGAGCGGTCATGTCCGCGCGAAGGGTCCACGAGGCGTTCGTGTAACCGACCGACCAGGCGAGGTTCGGGACGTCCTCGATGAGGTAGCTCTTGAAGACGAAACGGTCGTGTGGTTTCACCTCGGCGCCGTCGACGCGGAGCCGGGTACCGCCGAAGCCGAGCAGTTGCAGTCCGGTCGCGGTGACGATGATGTCGGCGTCGAGGTGCTTGCCCGAGGTGAGGGTGACCCCTGTGGCGTCGAACCGGTCGATGTGGTCGGTGACCATCTCGACCTTGCCCTCGGTGATGTCGGCGAAGAGGTCGGCGTCGGGGACCATGCACATCCGCTGGTCCCATGGGTTGTACGTCGGATTGAAGTGGACGTCGACCGGATAGTCCTCGGGCAGGTTCGCGACGACGTTGTTGCGGATCATCTTGCGTCCGAGCTTCGGGAACCGGTGGGTCAGGTGCACGATCGCGGCCGTCTGGGCGGCGTACCTGGTGCGGATGACCTTGTGCGCCGCCTGCGGTGGCAACAACTTCTGCACGAGCGGTGCCAGGTACTGCTTCTGCTTGGACGAGAAGATGTATGACGGCGAGCGCTGCAGCATCGTGACGTGCTCGGCCTGCTCGGCTAGGCTCGGGATGAGACTGACCGCCGTCGCGCCGCTGCCGATCACCACGACGCGCTTGCCCCGGTAGTCGAGGTCTTCGGGCCAGTGCTGCGGGTGCACGATCTGGCCGGTGAAGTCGTCGGCACCGGCGAACCGTGGTGTGTAGGGGTTGTCGTAGTCGTAGTAACCGGTTGCGAAGATGACGAACCTCGCCCGGTGGGTCTCGCGGCGCCGGTCCTCACCGACCTCGACCCCCAGCGTCCAGGTGTCCGTCGTCGAGTCCCAGTCGGCGGTCAGGACGTGCTGCCCGAACCGGATGTGCTCGGCGATGGCGAACTTGTGGGCGGTGTCCTCGATGTACTCCCGGATGTCGTTTCCGTGCGCCAGCGCCCGCGGCTTGCGCCACGGCTCGAACGGGTAACTCAGCGAGTAGATGTCGCTGTCGGACCGCACGCCGGGGTACCGGAACAGGTCCCACGTCCCGCCCATGCGTTCGCGGCGTTCGAGGATCAGATAGTCGGCGTCGGGATTCTGCTCCTTCAGCCGATAGGCGCAGTCGATGCCGGACAAGCCGGCGCCGATGATGATCACGTCGCGCACGGTTGGCTGTGTGGCGTTCGGTTCGCTGTCGGTCACGGGGACCTCCTCGGTGGGGATGCCTCAGGTGCTGTCATCATGCAACACTTGTCTTCAGATGTGAACGGAATCACACCAACCGTAGGCCTGCCCGCCTGCGGCCAGTCATCGCGCGAGGTCAGGGGACGCAAGATGCCGATGGAAAAACACACTTACTGCCGAATCTGCGAGCCGCTGTGCGGCATGATCGCGACCGTCGAGGACGATCGGCTGATCTCGTTGCGGCCGGACAAGGAGCACCCGTTGTCGCGGGGCTTCGCGTGTCCGAAGGGGATCGCGTTCACCGAGATCGTCAACGATCCCGATCGTCTCCGGCACCCGCTCCGGCGACGCCCCGACGGCGAGTTCGAGCAGATCTCATGGGACACGGCGCTCGACGAGATCGGCCGCCGGCTCGTCGAGGTGCACCAGAAATCCGGCAGCGACTCGATCGGCTGGTACTTCGGCAACCCGGCGACGTTCTCGACCGGACACACGCTGTGGACCGCGATCTTCATGAACCTCCTCGGCACGCCGCACGTGTACTCGGCGGGATCCCAGGACGTGAACAACCGCTTCGTCGCCAGCCACTTCCTGTACGGCAACCCGCTGACCGCGCCGATTCCCGACATCAACCGCGTCGACTACCTCGTGATCATCGGGGCGAATCCGGTGGTGTCGCATGGCAGCGTGATGAGTTCGCCGCGTATCCGTGAGGGACTGAACGCGATCACCGCACGCGGCGGGTCCGTCGTCGTCGTCGATCCCCGGCACACCGAGACGGCCCGAGAGTTCGACTGGCTGCCGATCACGCCCGACACCGACGCGCTGTTCCTGCTGTCGCTGTTGCACGTGCTGTTCGACGAGAACCTCGCCGACCGCGACCGGCTCCGGCGGCAGGCGCGCGGCGTGGCGGAACTCGAGACGCTCGTCGCGGCCTACGCGCCAGAGGCGACCGCGGGCCGTACGGACATCGATCCGGAGCGTGTGCGCGCTGTCGCCCGCTCGCTCGCCCGCACGGAGCGGGCCGCGGTGTACGGACGGGTGGGTACCTCACTGGGGCGCACCGGCACGCTGACGACCGCCCTGCTCGACATGGTGAACCTCGTCGCGGGCAACCTGGACGTGCCGGGCGGATCGATGTTCGGTGATCTGGGGATTCCGGGTCAGCGCCTGGGCGTCACCGCGCTGCAACGGCTTTCGAGCTTTCGCTGGGCGGGGCGCCGAAGCCGCGTCGGCGGCCTGCCGCAGGTCCTCGGGACCGCGCCGGCGTCGTTGATGGCCAAGGAGATCACCACCCCGGGCCGCGGGCAGCTGCGCGCGCTGTTCGTCAGCGCGGGCAATCCGGTGCTGTCGGTTCCGAACGGCGACGAATTACGTTCGGCGTTGGACGAACTCGACCTCATGGTGTCCCTGGACATCTACCGCAACGAAACCAACGCCCGGGCCGACTACATCCTGCCGGCCACCACGATGTATGAACGCGAGGACTTCCTGCTCCCGTTCCAGGCCCTGTTCACCACTCCGTTCAAGCAGGCCACCGAGGCGGTGATCCCACCGCAGGGCGAGGCGCGAGAAGAGTGGACGGTGATCAACGAACTGATCGGCTTCCTGTCGTCGGAGAGCCTGCTGATCCGTTCGCTGCACGTCGGCAACCAGCTGGCGCGACGCGTGGGCCGGCCGGTCACCCCGCGCCGGGTCTCGGACCTGGTGATCCGAATGGGATTGGGAGGAGACCGATTCGGCCTTCGACGCGGTGGACTCACCTACCGCCGGCTCGTCGAGGACAATCCACACGGTGTCGTGGTCGCCGACGACCTCGCGCCGGGGCAGCTGGCCAAGAACGTCACGTATCTCGACGGCCGGATCCGGTTGACCGCACCGGAGTTGATGACCGAGGTCGAGCGACTCGGTGTCGCTGACGACGCAGGGTATCCGTTGCGGCTCATCGGGATGCGCGAGATCCGGTCGGAGAACAGTTGGCAGCACAACGCGCCGATGTTGTTGCGCGGCGGACGGTCCCACGCGGCCCGGATGCACCCCGACGATGCCACGGCACGCGGGCTGGCCGAAGGCGACCTCGCGACGGTGGAGTCCCGGCACGGTCGGATCTCGTTGCCCGTGACCGTCACCGAGGACATCAAGCCCGGCGTCGTCGCGATCCCGCATGGATGGGGACACAACGGCTCCGGCGGTTGGACGCAGGCGAACGCGGCTGCGCAGAACGATCTGGGTGCCGGTGGCGTGAACGTCAACGCACTCATCTCGTCCGACCCGGCCGACCTGGAGCGACTTGCCGGGATGGCGAACATGACCGGGGTGCCGATACAGGTGTCGGCGTTGACCGAGAGCCGGGTGCGGTCCGAGACGGATGCGCAACCCGCTCGAACCTGAACGCACGCACCGGTTCCCCAGACAAGCAGTGATGCTCGCGCAGGGAACCGGTGTGTGTTCTGGGTTTGGCGCGGTGGCCCGTGCGTCCGTACGTCATCCCGCCCACGGAGTCCGGACTCTTCCGTGTTCGAGGCGAACGGATCGCACCCGGGTCACGCAGCACGATTCTCACCGACGGATCGCGTCGGTGAGAATCGTGGAAAGCACTCTCGCGCAGTGTTTACGGAGAGATCACATGCCGGCCGGGGGCATGAGCACGCTGTCGATGAGGTACACCTGCGCGTTCGAGGTGGTGACGCCACCGCAGACCACGCCGGCCTCATTGACCTTCAGGTTGTCGCCCGATCCGGTCACGTTGACCTGCTGACCTTCGAGAGTGGTGTGCTCCCCGACGATCTGGTCGGGGGTCGCCTGGCCCTCGACCACGTGGTAGGTCAGGATCTTGTTGAGCAGGTCAGCGTCGGTCTTGAGCTGCTCGACGGTCTCCGGGGGCAGCTTCGCGAATGCGTCGTCGGTCGGCGCGAACACGGTGTACTCACCCTCGTTGAGGGTCTTCACGAGGTTGACCTCGGGGTTCAGCTGACCCGAAAGTGCTTGTGTCAGAGTCGTGAGCTCGGGGTTGGTGGCCGCCGCGGTGGCAACGGGCACGGTCGACATCCCGTTCACCGATGCCGGTCCCGAGGGATTGGCCTCGGCGTAGGCGGCGCAACCCGGCCCGACGAGGTTGGCGGCCGGATCGGCCATCGCGCTCTCGCTCATCATGGCGCTGGATTCGGTTGCCGCGCCGGTCGTTTCGCTCGAGGTGTCCGAATCGTCGCTGGAGCAGCCGGCCATCACGCCGACGGCGAGGACCAGTCCGGTCAACGCTCCTGCTACACGGGGAATTCGCTTGATCATCGTCGATCCAATCTGTGTTGGGGTGTCGACTGCGCCTGGCCGGCAGCCTCACAACGTCTTCGGCGCCCGGGGGCCCGCGGATTGGTCGATGACGAGATTGATCGTCAAGTACCCGGTGTAGCTACCGCGCCGGCGTCACTTCGCCCAGTCGGCGTCGGCCCACTGCTCGGCCCATTCCTGCCCTTCGGAGATGGCGCCCATCGTGGTCTGGCCGTCGAGCGCCTCTCGGATGATGTCGGCGTGACCGCAGTGGTGGGCGGTCTCCCGGATGAGGTGGATGATCATGGCCCGAATCGACAGCCACTCGCGTTCCGGCTGCCACGGCGCCGTGGGCTGAGGGATCAGCTCGTCGAGGCTCTCGGCGTCGGCGATCACGCGGTCGAACTCGGCTGCCCCACGGTCGTATGCGGTCAGCCAGCCGGCGAGAGTCTCGTCGCCGATCATCTCGTACTCGGTCATGGCCTGGCTCATGTCGAACTCGGCGTTCTCGTCCCGCTCGGTGATGACGCGGGCCGCGTTCTCCTCGCCGTGCGCGAGATGCTTGATCAGCGCGCCGATCGTGAGGGTGCTGACCGTCGACTGCTTGCGGGCATCGTCGTCGGAGAGGTTGCGTGCGGTGATCTTGAGCATGTTGCGCTGATCCTGCAGCAGGATGAGCAGGTCGCGCTTCTCGCCGGTGACGTCGACGCTGAGTTCGGTGGAGGTGTAGGTGCTCATGATGTGTCCTCTCGGTTGGTGTGAGGACCACGCTATGAGCGATAGAGGACAATTCCGGTCCTCGTTCTTCCGTTGCTTGGAAGGCAATTCTGGAAGCCTCATCCTGCTCCCCGGGTGGATCCCCCTCTGCGGTCACCGACGCCGGCGAGCAACTTTGTTGAGCCGGGCGCGTTCGGGGGCGACCATGTCCGCATGACTTCGACCGGCGGTACCCCGTCCGACGTGACTTCGCGTCTGGCGTCGTTGACGCGCAAGCCTGATCGGGCAGCCGATCGCGAGCTGCTCGACGCCCTGCTCGACGAGACCAAAGTCGGGACCCTCAGCACCGTCGTCGACGGTCTGCCATGGTCGGTGCCGATGCTCTTCGCCCGGGACGGCGACTCGATCCTGCTGCACGGATCGACCGGGGCGGGTGCGCTCCGGCACGTCGCCGCGGGTGCGCCGGTGACGTTCACGGTGTTCGCGCTGGACGGGCTCGTCGTCGCCGACACCCTCTTCGACCATTCGGCGAACTACCGGTCGGCGGTCGTACGCGGAGTCCTCGAAGTCGCCGACAACGCCCGTGTAGCTTTGGAAGTGTTGTCCGACAAGCTGATTCCGGGGAGGGTGGCCGAGGTCCGGCCGACGACGCGCAAAGAGTTGGCAGCGACGGTGGCCCTGCGACTGCCGATCGTCGACGGCCAGTGGATCGCCAAGGCGCGGACGGGCGGGCCGGGTGGGGAGTCGGCGGACTGGACCGGCGTGGTTCCCGTGCGGACCGTGTACGACGCCCCGGTCACCTACAGCGGCGACGTGCCGCCCGACTCGGTACGAGCGCTCCTGGACTGATCTCGCCAGAACCGGAGATGCGCAACCAGCGGATAGGGGTGTGACCCGCTGGTTGCGCGTCCGGTGATCGCGTCGTGGGGCAGGCGAGGTCCTCGGAGTCTGCCCGACGCGATCGGCTGTTGGCGCGGCCCGGCTGCGGGTCGCGCAGTCGGTTCATCGTTCGCGCACGGTGGCGCCGTTACGCGCCAGGTTGGCGCACCACGGCAGCCATTCACCGCTGGCGCAGCAGGAACCGCTGGATCTTGCCGCTCGGCGTCTTGGGCAGGGCGTCGACGAAATGCACGGTGCGCGGGTAGGCGTGCGCGGCGAACTGCGTCTTGACCAGCTGCTGGAGCTCGGCTTCGAGCGCATCGGTGCCGTCGACCCCGTCCGCGAGGACGACGAACGCTTCGAGGACCTCGCCGCGGAGCTCGTCGGGGCGCCCGACGACGGCGACATCGACGATCGACGGATGGGTGATCAGCACGCTCTCGACGTCGAACGGGCCGATCCGGTAGCCGGCCATGATGATCACGTCGTCGTCGCGTGCGGAGAAGAAATAGCGGCCCTCGTCGTCCACTCGCCCGGTGTCACCGGTCAGGTACCACCGCCCGTCCGGCGAGAAGCGCTGCTTGGTCTTCGCCGGAGCGTCGAGGTAACCCTCGAACCACATCAGCGGGCTGGCCGGGACGTCGATGGCGATCTGACCGTCGACGATCCCCGCGGCGAAGCCGGGCATCGGCTGTCCCATCGAGCCCGGGACGAGGGTCTCGTGGACCGACTCGTGCCAGTGGTTGTTGATGAACATGCCGTGTTCGGTCTGGCCGTAGTGGTCGCGGACCTCGGTGTTGATGGCCCGCAGCGCCCAGTCGATGACGTCGGGGGTCAGCGGTTCGCCCGCCGACGACGCGCGGCGCAGCGAGAAGCCCGAGATGCGCGGGTCCTTGCTGAGCGCCCGGTAGACGGTCGGTGCCGCGGCGAAGTTGGTGACGCCGAGGTCGCCGAGGATCTTCGCGGTCAGTTCGGGGGTGAAGCCGGCGTGTAGCAGGAGGTTGCGCCGGCCGGCGGCCAGCGGCCCGAGCACGCCGTAGTAGAGGCCATAGGCCCAGCCGGGGTCGGCGGCGTTCCAGAACACGTCGTCGGCGCGGACATCCAGGCCGAAGTGCATGTAGGCGACGAACGAGGCGAGCGCCTTGACCGGGACCGGCACACCCTTCGGCGCGCCGGTGGTGCCGCTGGTGAAGAGCAGGATCAGGGTGCCGTCGCCGCCGACCGCGACCGACTGGGTGACCGGCTCGTGCGAAGCGATGAGTTCTTCGAACTGGTCGCCGGTTACCACCGTGGTGATCCCGTCGATGCCCGCGAGCTTGTCCGCCTGACTCGGCTCGGTGATCACGACCTTCGCGGCGCCGGCCTGCAACCGCATCTCGATCGCGGGTGTCGCGAACGCGGTGAACAGCGGGATGTAGATCGCGCCGAGACGGGCGATGGCCAGGAGCGAGACGACGAGCTCCTCGCGCTTGCCCATGAGGACGCCCACCGTGTCGCCACGACCGATGCCCATCTCCGCAAGGGCCGCCGCGAGTCTCTTGGACCGCTCGGCCAGTTCGCCGTAGGTGATGTCGGTGGTGACCGGACGTACGCCGCCGGACTGCTGATCGTCGGTCTGCTCGACCTCGATCACCGTGAAGGCGATCGCCTCGGGATCGTGCCCGTCGACGAGGAGTGCCGCCGCATCGGCGTCGGACGCCCCGTAGATTGCCAACCATCGTTCGACCATGTCGGTGGGGGTCGTGGTGGCCTGTGTCATCGTGAACCTCGCTCCGTACTGAGTAAGCTGAGTCACAGTGTCCTCCGCGACCGGCCCCAGGAACACCCTCGGAAGAGGGGGAGAAGTGAGGTGAGATGCCCGAGCCGCTGAGCGGGATCGTCACCGAGGCGTTGCGCCGGGTGCGCAAGTCCAGTGGGGTGCCACTGGCCTTCGCGGGTGTCCTGAACGGACCGTCGAACCTGCGTCTGCAGCATTTCGCCGGTACGACCGTGGGCGCGTTGAACGGGGTGTCGGTCGACGTCGGGCACGGGCTGGGCGGCAAGGTCGTCTCGCTGAACCGCCCGATGGTCGTCGACGACTACCTCCGCACGCCGCGGATCACCCATCGCTACAACACGATCATCGAGCGGGAAGGGTTGCGCGCCATGATGGCCGCTCCGGTCATCGTCGATCGGACGCCCGTGGCGGTGCTCTACGGCGCGCTGCACACCCCGGACCCGATCGGCGGGCGGATGCTCGACGTCCTCGCGATGGAGGCCCGCACCGTCGAACACGAGATCGTCGCGTCCCGCGCGCGGCTCGAGCACGCCGCGCAGGACGAGGCGGAGATGCGCGACCGGATGACCGCGGCCTACGCGCGGCTTCGGTCGCTGGCCGAGACGGTCGACGACGCCCGGCTCGCCGACGAACTCGCCGCGATCACCGAGGCCCTGATCGCCGCGAGCCCGGCGTCGACGGCGCAGGTGGAACTGACCGGCCGGGAGCAGGACGTGATCTCCCTTGCCGCACTGGGCTATTCGAACGCCCGTATCGCGGAGACCCTCGGGGTCACCGTGTACACGGTGAAGGGTTACATGAAGGACGCGATGCGCAAGCTCGGGGCGTCGTCGCGGCTGGAGGCCGTCGTGACCGCCCGCAGTACCGGTCTGCTGCCCTGACGCTTCCTCTGCTCCCTGAGGAGCGCCCGGAGCTTGCGGAGGGCGCGTCACGAAGGGTCTCGCGTTCCCCGGTCGGAGGGATTGACCCGCGCGCAGATGGGTATCACCGGGTCCCATGCGAGCACTCTCGGCGGCACTGCTGGCCCTCGGCCTCATCGGAACACTCGTGGTCGCCGCCCCGGCGCCGGCGCATGCGGCACCGGCCGAGACGTGTGGAACCGATCTCCGCCCGGCCGACCGCGAGCGGATCGTCGAACTCAGTACCTACGAGCAGGATTCGAAGGACCTCCCTCTCGTCCAGCTACGACGAAACGTCGACAAGCTGTACGGGATCGTCGACATCCTCACCGACCGCCGCGACCGGCGCGGATTGTTCGCCCTCGGGCTGGCAGCGGTGGAACGCGACGCGGTGATGCCGCTGCAGAACAACCCGCGCGTCTTCCAGACTCCGCGGTGGGCGCCCGTCATCAGTCTCGAACTCCTCAACCGGTTCCTCGACGCCGTGCGAGGCGAATTCGGCGGCGGACCTGTCGCACCCCAGTGGCGGCACTACTTCGACATGGCCGACGACTGCGCAGTCCCCGGCCAACGGGTCGCGATGGCCGGTTACAACGCGCACATCACCGTCGACCTCGCCTATGCGACCGCCGACGCCCGGGCCACGACGGCGAATGCGCGGGATTTCTTCTTCATCGTCGATGCGATTGCCGCACATGGTAATTCGATCGTCACCGCGACACTCCGTGAATACGGCGTCAACCTCGGACCGATCTTCCGGTTCTACGTGGTCGGTGAGGGCCTCGACCGCGTCGTGGGCGCCGGCCGGGCGACCGGGCCGATGCTGCGGGCCGCCGACGTCGGATACAACGTGCTGACGTTCCGCAACGGACTCGCGCTCCAGGATCCGGCGACCGCTGCTCGGGCACGCGGCGACGTGACCGGGCTGTGGAACACCGGCGAGACGGCGTTGACCGCGTTCCAGCGGGTCGGGCTGGTCCGATGACCGGCCGGTCGGCCTCATCGGTGGGTGTCGGGCAGGTCACGTCGGACGGGCCGGAATATCCCGAGCGGGGTCGTAGTTGTACCCCGCGACGGTGACGGACTCAATGCCCCGGGTCCCACCCTTTTGCCGCTTCGAGCGGCCTGTTTGCCGAGAGGCGCACTGACCGGCACCGTCCCTTTACACATCGAAGCCGCCGACCCCTCGGGTCGGCGGCTTTGATGTTCTCCGAGCAGACGGGTCTCAGTGGTCCCGCAGCTTCTCGATGAGCTCGTCCTTCTTCAGGTCGGAGTAGCCCGAGAGGTCGAGTTCCTTGGCGCGGTCCTTGAGCTCGTCGACCGTCCAGTCCTCGTAGGACCCGGACTTGCCGCCGCTCTTGCCGACGTCCGACCGTGAGCTGTTGGCCGCGGCGTTGGCGATCCGAGCGGACTTCTCCTTCGAGTTGCCCTCGTCGCGCAGCTTCTCGTAGAGCTCGTCGTCCTTGACCGAAGGTCCAGGGTCCTTCTTCTTCTCTGCCATGGTCTACCTCCTCGTGGTGGAGATGAGCGGTCCGCACCAGGGTTGCCAGATGCGTCGGTGGTCAAACAACGGGATCGGGGTGGACGGATCGGACGCTGTGTTCACGATGACCGAACCCGAAGCGGGTGCGCGGTTCGTCGAACTACGGTTACATCCGAACGGGCGCGTAGATAATCACAGTAGACGACGACCACTCTGAGTAGTCGATATTGATCGGTACCGATAAGGTTGTGGCGATGTGTTCCGGCGACGTCACCCATGCGTCGCCGCACTCGAGCACACGTCGCACCCGTACCCCGAACAACGCAGTTGCGGAAGGAACAACGTATGTCGCAGACAGTCAAGGGAGTCATCTCGCGCAGCAAGAAGGCGCCGACAGAGGTCGTGGACGTGGTGATCCCGGACCCGGGTGCGCGTGATGTGGTGGTGGCGATCAAGGCGTGCGGTGTCTGCCACACCGACCTGGCCTACCGCGAGGGCGGCATCAACGACGAGTATCCGTTCCTGCTCGGCCACGAGGCCGCGGGTGTGGTCGAGTCGGTCGGTTCCGATGTCACCCACGTCGAGGTCGGCGACTTCGTCGTCCTGAACTGGCGGGCGGTGTGCGGGCAGTGTCGAGCGTGTAAGCGGGGGCGTCCGTGGTACTGCTTCGACACCTTCAACGCCAGCGTCCCGATGACCCTGACCGACGGCACCGAACTGACCCCGGCGCTGGGCATCGGTGCGTTCGCGGAGAAGACCCTCATCCACGAATTGCAGTGCACCAAGGTCAATCCCGACACCGACCCCGCTGTCGCCGGGTTGCTCGGCTGCGGTGTGATGGCCGGTATCGGTGCGGCGATGAACACCGGCAACGTCGGCCGTGGCGACTCGGTCGCGGTCATCGGGTGCGGCGGTGTCGGTGATGCCGCGATCGCCGGCGCCCGTCTGGCCGGTGCGACGACGATCATCGCGATCGACCGCGATGCGTCGAAGCTGGAGTGGGCGAAAGATCTCGGTGCCACCCACACCATCGACGGCTCGAAGGTCGACGATGTGATCGCCGCGGTGCAGGAACTGACCGACGGCAACGGCGCCGACGTCGTGATCGATGCGGTCGGCCGCCCGGAAACCTACAAGCAGGCCTTCTACGCGCGCGATCTCGCCGGGGTCGTCGTGCTGGTCGGTGTGCCGACCCCAGAGATGACCCTGGAGATGCCGCTGGTCGACTTCTTCTCCCGCGGTGGTGCGTTGAAGTCGTCGTGGTACGGCGATTGCCTCCCCGAACGAGATTTCCCGATGCTGATCGACCTCTACGAGCAGGGTCGTCTGCCGCTGGACAAGTTCGTCACCGAACGCATCGGCATCAACGACGTCGAGGCCGCGTTCTCGGCGATGGAGGCCGGCAAGGTGCTGCGATCGGTGGTCGAGCTGTGAGCGGCGAACTGCGTATCGACAACGTCGTCACCTCGGGCACCTTCAGCCTCGACGGCGGCACCTGGGACGTCGACAACAATGTGTGGCTCGTCGGCAACGACGACGAGGTCATCATCATCGACGCCGCACACTCGGCGCAGCCGATCCTCGCCGGCGTCGGCAACCGCACGGTCAAGGCGATCGTGCTGACCCACGGGCACAACGACCACGTCACCGTTGCCCCGGAACTGTCGCAGGCCACCGGAGCGCCGATCCTGCTGCACCCCGGCGACGACATGCTGTGGAACGACACCCATCCCGATGTCGCGCACCAGGATCTCGAGGACGGGCAGAAGATCGGGGTCGCCGGTACCGAGCTGACGATCATCAACACCCCGGGCCACTCGCCGGGCTCGTCGGTCATCCACCTGCCCGAGGCCAAGGTGCTGTTCTCCGGCGACACCCTGTTCCAGGGCGGGCCCGGCGCAACAGGCCGCTCGTACTCGAGCTTCCCGACGATCATCGCCTCGATCACCGAGAAGATCTTCACCCTCGACCCCGAGACCAAGGTCTACACCGGTCACGGCGACGGCACGACCGTCGGCGACGAAGCTCCTCATCTCGAAGAGTGGATCAAACGGGGTAGCTGAGGCGGTACGTCCTTCGGCCGACTAACGGCGGTTGCCGGTAGTCGGCCGGCCTCGAAGACCTTCAGGAGATCTCTGCGACAAGGCTTTTCAGCAACCGCCGGAAGGTCGCTGCCTGACCGTCGGACATGGCGCCGCGGAGTAGCTCGTCTTCCACGGCTCGGATCTCGGCCCGGACGCCATCGTGCAGTGAACGCCCCTCCGGCGTGGTCGAGACGGTCCACTGGCGACGACTGCCCGACCTGTCCCTGGACACGAGGCCCCGCTGCTGGAGTTCGTCCAGGTGCTTGCCGAGCCGTGTCGGATCTCGCCCGGTGCGTTCGGACAACTCACGCTGCGACACTGCCGGCGTCGCGGCGATCTCGCTCACGATGGCGTACTCCCACATCGACAGTCCGGCGGCCCGGAGGATCGGCTCCTCGAGGGTGATCAGATGCGGTATCAGTCGCCCGAGAAGTGCGCCGAGATCGGGCTCTGCGCCCGAGGCACTGTCGTCGTTCACCATCGACATCCTCTCTCGAATCGTCTACCGTGGTAGACGATCGCTGCGAACGGCCTCTCCCGTGCGGTGCGGGAGCATCCTCTCATCATCGCGGTCCACCGGGACTGATCGACAGATTGATCGGGCATTGTCTGGAAGAAGGGACGTCGAATGGATACATCGGCTTTGCGGGCGGTCACTGACGATGTGGGTGCGCAAGTCTCGGAGATGACAGTCGGTGACATGGCCATCCGGACCACTTCGGGGTGGGGCGACCTCGGTGATCTGTACCTGGCCGCCGTCGAACGAAACACGCGTCTCACAGCGCTCCTCACCGGCGAGGAGCTGAACTCTCGGCGAGCTGCACCGATGGACAGGGCATCGTTCCCGCTGGTGGCGGACCAGTACGGAGGCGGTTTCGAGCACCGATACCGTCGAAGTGCCGACCTGCTGGTCGCCGCCTTCGCCGGAGTCCTCGACACGTAACGGGTCGTCGACCTCGACGGCACCCACACAACTGTGCAAGCTCTCTACGATCACGCGGTCCGCGATGCCTTCCTGCTCACGTGGAACATCGCGACCGCAATCGACATCCGGTACCAGCCGCGACCCGACATCGTCCGAGGGGTCGTACAGACAATGCTCTCGGACCTCGAAGGATGCCGATCTGGCAACGGCAGTCGACGTCCTCGTCCAACTGACGGGTCCACACCGGGACCAGTGAGCAGTCGCGGTTGGACTGCGATGAGCCGCGTCCGCCGGGTGTCGCGGTCCGCTCAGCTTGTTCTCAGGGGTCGGAATCGATCGCTCGAGCCGCAGGCGTAACGTCGCGCGGATGAGCGATTCCGCGGTCCGCAACGTCGACCATCCCGATCAGGCGCCGGTACCCCGTAGCCGCATCGTGGTCGCGTCGATGATCGGGACGAGCATCGAGTTCTTCGACTTCTACATCTATGCCACGGCTGCGGTCCTCGTGTTCCCGGTGCTGTTCTTCCCCAAGGGGGACGACACCGCGGCGCTGCTGTCGTCGTTCGCGACCTTCGGTCTCGCGTTCGTGGCGCGGCCCATCGGCTCGATCCTGTTCGGGCACTTCGGCGATCGCATCGGACGTAAGGCGACGCTAGTCGGTTCGCTGCTCACCATGGGCATCGCGACCTTCGTCATCGGCCTGCTGCCCACCTACGATTCCGTCGGCTATCTCGCGCCCGCGCTGCTTGCGCTGATGCGGTTCTGCCAGGGCCTCGGGCTCGGCGGGGAGTGGTCGGGCGCAGCGCTTCTCGCCACCGAGACGGCCGAGAAGGGCAAACGGGCGTGGGCCGCGATGTGGCCGCAGCTGGGTGCGCCGATCGGGTTCTTCTTCGCCAACGGCACCTTTCTGCTGCTGATGCTCGCCCTCGATTTCGATGCCGCGACCGCCGACCCCGACCACGCCTTCATGACCTGGGGCTGGCGAATCCCGTTCCTGGCCAGTGCGATCATGGTGGCCGTCGGGCTGTACGTGCGTCTGAAGCTCACCGAGACACCGGTGTTCGCGAAGGCCGTCGCGGACGGCAAGAAGGTCAAGGCGCCGCTGGCAGAGGTCGTCAAGACCAGCTGGCGTCCGCTCATCGCGGGCACGTTCATCATGGTCGCGACGTACACGCTTTTCTACATCGTGACCACCTGGGTGATTTCCTACGGCACCGGCAAGGTGACCGACGAATCGGGTGTGAAGCTCTCCATCAGCTACGTCGACTTCCTGCAGCTGCAGCTCGTCGCGGTCCTCTTCTTCGCCGCGTGCGTGCCGATCTCGGGTCGCCTCGCCGACCGGTACGGCCGCCGCGCCTTCCTCATCGTGATCACCGCGGCGATCATCGTCTTCGGTCTGTGCTTCCAGTGGCTGCTCGACCCGGCGTCGATGACCGACGGCATGATGCTGTTCTTCCTGATCCTCGGAATGACGCTGATGGGTCTCACCTTCGGGCCGATGAGCGCGATCCTGCCCGAGCTCTTCCCGACCAACGTGCGCTACACGGGATCGGGCGTGGCCTACAACGTGGCGTCGATCCTCGGCGCCGCCGTGGCGCCGTTCATCGCCACGTGGATCGTCGCCGACTACGGCGTCGGCTGGGTGGGCGTGTACCTCGCGGTCGCCGCCTGCGCCACGATGATCGCCCTGCTCAGCGTCCGCGAGACCAAGTCCGTCGACCTCACCGAGGTCTGAGTCCGAACGGGTTATCGGGGGCTCGGCGTACCGTCGGACAGGTGAATGCGCGTCCGGCAGCTGGTGAGGCGACATGAGGCTGATCGACGTCGTCGAGACCTCCGCAGATGTAGCGCGAGACCGGTCGCGGATCCGTAAGACGACGGTGCTCGCCGACGCGCTCTCCCAGGCGACCGACGAGGAACTGCCGGTCGTCGTCGCCTGGCTGTCGGGTGAGATCCCGCAGGGCCGGCTCGGCGTCGGGTGGCGGTCGCTGTCCAAACTGATGGCACCACCGGCCGATTCGCCGACCCTCGAGGTCGCTGCCGTCGACGCCGCGCTCGGCGAGCTCGCGTCCGCGTCGGGTCCGGGTTCGACGAAGCGGCGCGGCGAGATCATCGCGTCGTTGTTCGCCGCGTCGACCGAGTCCGAGCAGAAGTTCCTCGTGGCACTGCTCACCGGTGAATTGCGGCAGGGGGCGCTGGCCGGTGTCATGACCGACGCCATCGCGAAGGTCACCGGCCAGGATCTGGCTCTGGTGCGTCGCGCGAACATGCTGACCGGTTCGCTGCCGGTCACCGCCGCGCTGGCCCGGTTCGGCGCGGAGTCGCTGGCGGGGGTCGGCCTGGAGGTCGGACGCGCCGTCGAACCGATGCTCGCGACACCCGCCGACGACCTCGACTCCGCGCTTGCGCTCCTCGGGCCCGACCTCGTCGTCGACTACAAACTCGACGGGGCCCGAATCCAGGTGCACCGCAACGGAACCGAGATCTCGGTGTTCACCCGCACGCTGCGCGACGTGACGGCGAACGTCCCCGACCTCGTCTCGGTGATCGCCTCCCTGCCCTGCGACTCGGTCATCCTCGACGGCGAGACGTTGATGCTCTCCGACGACGGGCGCCCGCGGTCGTTCCAGGACACCATGAGCCGGTTCGGCTCTGGACCCACCGCGGCCGGCGAACCCGAACGCCTGCTCAAGCCGTTCTTTTTCGACTGCCTCCATCTCGACGGCGTCGACCTCATCGACCGGCCGCTGTCCGAGCGGCTCGCCGCGATCGACTCGATCGCCCCGCAGTTGCGCATCCCCGCGGTCACCCGGCCGAGCGTCGAGGAGGCCCGCAGCCACTTCGACGCCGCGATGGCCGACGGCCACGAAGGTGTGATGGTGAAGTCGCTCGACGGACTATATGTGGCGGGTCGCCGCGGAAAGGCCTGGCAGAAGGTCAAACCGACGCACACGTTCGATCTGGTGGTGCTCGGTGCCGAATGGGGCTCGGGCCGGCGGTCGGGGTGGCTGTCGAATCTGCATCTCGGCGCCCGCGATCCCGAGACGGGTGAGCTCGTGATGGTCGGCAAGACGTTCAAGGGCCTGACGGACGAGCTGTTGCGCTGGCAGACCGAGGAGTTCCCGAAGCACGAGACGCACCGGGACTCGTACACGGTGTACCTGCGTCCGGAGATCGTCGTCGAGATCGAACTCGATGGCGCGCAACGGAGTTCGAGGTATCCGGGCGGGGTCGCGCTGCGCTTCGCGCGCGTGGTGCGTTACCGCCCGGACAAGACTCCCGCGCAGGCCGACAGCATCGAGGCGATTCGCGCGCTGTTGAAGTGAGTCCGAAAACCACCCGTAGGAAACGGACAGCCGACGATGCGTCGCGTGTCCGGTTCCACAGGGTGGTTTTCGACGAGGTACTCAGAGCAACGACAGTTGTGCGACCGGGGTGGTGGTGGGACGGTCCGAACCGCCGGGCGGTTCGACGGTGAACGCGAGCGTCGAGGCGTCGTTGATCCCGGACAGCACCGCGGTGGTGACCGGTTCGACGTCCTGGTCGGTCATCGTGCCGGCCGAGCGAGCGCCGCCCGGCCCGATGAGCCACATCTGATAGACGGTCCCCGGTTGGGGCGGTGGGACCGAATCCATGACCAACACACCGGTATCCGCCGACTTGGCGAGATAGACGGTGACATTGCCGGTAGCTACCGGGCCGCCCGTCGACCGCAGGTCCTCCGCGGAGAAGACCTGTTCGGCCGGTGAGGCGAGTGGGCGGACCTCCGGTTCCGGCGAGCTCGACTCTCCCATGACCCACCCGGCGGCGCCGATGGCGACGGCCGCCACCGCCGCGGCGGCGAGATACGTCCAGCGGCGAGGCAAGCGCCGTCGGTCGTCCGATCCGACCGTCGGCGTCACGGGGGCGGGAACCCTCGGATCGGATGCGGCAGGCGCGGATTGCTGCTGCGGAGGCGGCGATCCCGGCCCGGTCGGCGCCTCGGCGCCCGGAGCACCGACGTCCGGCGCGTCGAGACCGGCGTCGGCACGCGCAGCGGTGAGGATGCGATCGCGGAGCGTCGGCGGGGGCGGCGTGGCCGTCGTCTTGCTCATCGCGGCCAGCGCCTCGCGGGTCGCGCGGACCTGCTTGTCGAACAAGGTCTGGAGATCCTGCGGCGCGGCCGCGACCCGAGCCTGGACGTCGCGCAGTTCGTCGGCGGACAATGCGTCGAGCGCGACCAGCGGTGCCATCTCCAGCAATTCGGCAGCGTCGGGATCGAGATGATCAGCCATCACGTGCCTCCTGCCGTCGTCGAACGATCTGGTGCTGTCCCCCCGAACGCCGCTCTCGGCGAGCGGGCGTCACGTTTCCGCGTGGGCCCGGAGGCAACGAGGCTGCGGCAAGAAGGATGACGTGCGCGGATGGTGTCCGGGGTACTCGGGCCGTCGGCTGAACGACTCCTGGTGGAGTCGGGCGCCGGTCGCGTACAGCGAGAGACAGGCCGTCGCCACCGGCGGCAGCGTCGCGTCCGTGCCGAGCCACGCGCTCGCGACGTCAGTCTGGGACCCGAGTGTCATGCCACCTGTTCGGATCCATCGGCGTCCCGGATGGGTTGGGTGGCGGATGGGTCGGGGGAGGTCAGCGCGACGTTCGGTGGATCACATCCGCACCGGCGTACCGCCGGGCATCCGCTGATCGGTCGGGACGATCTCGGCGCCGAGGGGCAGAAGCGACACCGGCACCATCTTGAAACTCGCGATGCCGAGGGGGATGCCGATGATCGTGAGGCACATCGCGATGCCGGTGGTGATGTGCCCGATCGCGAGCCACAACCCGGCCACGATGATCCAGATGACGTTGCCGATGGTCGACGCGACGCCCGCGGTCGGCTTGCGGATGACAGTTCGTCCGAAGGGCCAGAGCGCGTAGCTCGCCATCCGGAACGAGGCGATGCCGAACGGGATCGTGATGATCAGGATGCAGCAGATGATGCCGGCGACGACGTAGCCGATCGCCATCCACAGTCCGCACAGGACGAGCCAGATGACGTTGAGGATGGTCTTCATCCCACCATTGTCCATGCGGCACCGACCGGTGGGGACAAATGCGAGACGCGCAAGGCCTGCCCGCGGCCCGGCCCGACATTACGATGACCGTCGTGGCGGGAAGTCCGGGGCGGGCGCGTGAGGCGGTGTGGGCGGTGCTCGCCACGGTCGTCCTCGTGATCCGCATTCTGGCGACCATCGCGCTCGTGCTGTTCGTGATCGGCTGGGCCGTCGCGGCGGTCCGCGATTCGCTCGACAACGCGTTCCTCTGGCCGTCGATCGGTGCCGGCATCGCACTGCTCGCGAGCACCTACGTCTACGGCCACCTCCGCGCGCGCTACCCGCGGCACAACGGCTGGATTCCGTGAGTTCTGCGCACCGCCGCTCCCTCGGTGCGTGCGGGTTCCGCGCCTTCGCGCCCGCGACCGGCAGACTTCAACTCGACCGATGGACT
>ERZ501064.132-NODE-132-length-20473-cov-7.187041_pt1 | contig 20473 bp, 16 predicted proteins | sample MGYA00510851_ERZ501064 | MGnify/ENA primary metagenome ERZ501064 (study PRJEB25958, sample SAMN03398529) | human skin metagenome | study: EMG produced TPA metagenomics assembly of the Human Skin Microbiome Metagenome (human skin metagenome) data set. | reverse complement strand
CGGTCGCCCCGCCCGAGGCAGCCATGGCCGCGACCTTGCCCGCCGCGACGCCTGCACCGATGGCCGCGCCGGCTGCCGCGGCACCCGAGCCGCCGCCACCCATGCTCGCCACAGCAGGGGCAATCAGGCGCATCAGTGCGGGTAACACGAACGCGCACAACATCATCAGCACCATGCCGAGCACGACCTGTTGGGCGTTGTCTTTGGAGGCTCCGGCACGGAAAGCCACGAAGTAGGTCAGCGCGCCGACGGGTTTGAACAGCAGGAACGCCACCGACCAGGCGACGAGCCGCTGGTAGCTCTGTGACCCGGGGCCGGTGCCGGAGAATGCCGCGGCCACCGGGAGTGCGGCGACGACCAGCAGCAGCATCGCCTCGCGCACCACCAGCAACGCCAACTGCAAAAAGGCGCCGAGGAATCCGACGAGGGCGAAGATGCCGATGGCGGTGGTGCCCAGCGCGGAGTTGGTCAGCAAGTTGAGTTTGAGGAAGTTCTTGATGACATCGCCGTTGCCGCCGCCTGCGGTCACTGATTCGCTGACCAGCCAGTTGGAGATGCCGTCGGCGATCTGCCCGCCGACGGTCAGTGCCAGCGGGATCGCGGCGGTGGCCATCGCCGAGCGGAAGATCAGTTTGAAGCCCTCCTCGGCGTCATCGGCCATGGAGCGTTTGCGGTCGATCATCATCCGCAGGCCGAAGAACATCAGCGAGAACGTCAGGCCCACGATCTGAATTTGCAGGGTGTGATCGTGCACTTCCTGCATGAGGGAGGAACTGTTGTCCAACTGCGGGTTCGGCAGCTTGATCCACCACGCCAACGCCCACGTCAGGATCGTCTGGTAGCCCTCCAGGAGCGAGTTGACGATCTTCTCGAACGACCCGCCGACCACACTGCCGGCCACATTGCTGGCCGCGTTGCCCGCGGCGCCGCACACGGCGCGGCTCAACGAGCCTGCCACGTCACACAACGGGTTCGCGGCGGCCGTGCCGGCACCGGCCCACGACGACACCGTCGCGGCGATCAGCGCCACCACGACCGCGGCGTGGGTCCGTCGACCGGTCAGGGCAGCGCGCAGACGTCCCTGTCGGCCGGAACGGGTTTCCCGGAGGTGAGAGTCGTTGTGGTGGTTCACCATGGGGTCCACCCATCGCCAGTGGTCGAAATCAGCAGGCGGCTGGGATCGTTGCCGGGTTCGGGGACCACCCATTTCCACTGACCGTCGCGCCAGACCATGTCGATGCCGACCGAGATGGCGGTGAAGCCGTCGTCACGATTGAGAGGTTGGGCGAACTCGACGTGGGCGAAGTCCTTCGAGTAGGTGGTGATACGGACCGCGACCGGCACATCCCGCATCTGCGCGGGCAACTCAGGGTTACCGGCATAGACTTGCGCGCCATTGGTGCGCAGAGTGTCGGCCTCGGGACGAGCGGCCTGGGAGACCACGGCTGCGCGATCAATGAGCGCGATGTTCTGGTCATCGGGTGCCCAGGTGGCGCGCTGGCCGATCTGCCAGGCGGCCAGCGCCGCGCCCTGCGGGGTGTGGGCAAACCCGGTGGGTACCCCGTCTGTGCTGATCGCGGTCGGACCGTCCGAGGTGGAGAACGGGATCGTCGCGCCGTACACGCGCTGCCACATCAATCCCTCCGGTGGTGGGAGCACAGCCTCAGGCTCATCGGTGTCCGAGGGATCGGTGGTCTGCGGGAGGACCTGGCCGAGCGGGTTGGTCGGGGTTTCCACCCGGCGGCCGCGGGTGTCGGTGGTGGGCACCCCGAACGCGTCGTCGGGCAGCCGGGTGACCGGGGTTTGCGGCGTACCCGACGTCGGTGTGTCCGTGGCGGTGACCTGTGGCGGAGCCGACGTATCGTCATCGTCGCCGCGGACGGCGACCAGCACGGCCATGCCGATGACGATGGTCAACACCAGCAGCGACAGCACCAGGGTGGTGCCTTTGTAGCCGCCGGACTGGCGCAGTGAGTGCAGCGCCGCAAGGCGGCCGAGGTCCTCGCGAGGATCAGGGGTGCTCATGGGGTTAGGCTCCTGTCAGTGCGACCATGTCGGTCGGCGTGGCCGTGATCGCGTCCACTGGTGAGGCGCCCGCCGCGGCGTCGGGCAGCAGCAGCCGCCAATCACCGAACGCGGGCGCCCACACGACCGTGGTGTGGTTGACCGTCATCGAGCCGTCCGGCAGCCGGGTGTAGATGTCGGCCGATGCCTTGTCGGGGGTGAACGCGGTCAGTTTCCAGCCCTGCACCTGCGGGGCCTGACCAGCTGGTACACCCGATGTGGTCGACAGCTGAATGCGGTTGGTGATGAAGTCATCTCGTGCTTGTCCCGGCGCGATGAGTTCACGGACCACCTGCGGCCACTGGTCATCGAGCGCTACCGAGAGACGCACGATGGCATTGACCGCGGCCAGCCCAGCTCCCGGCGGTGTGCGGTCGAACCCTTCCGGAGCGACGGCATCTGTCACCTCGGTGGGGCCTTCGGCGGCTTGCGGAATGCGCATGCCGTTGAACTCCACCCATCGCAGCTCGGTGGGTGGCGTCGTCAACGGAATCTGTTGCGGCGTCGACGGTGTGGCGGTATCGGTGTCTGATCCGCATCCCGTCAGCAACCCGGCCAGCGCGTAGGCGGCAACGAGGGCAGCGATCAGCCGAAGACCAGCACCGCCGCGGCGAGGTTGCCAGCGATCGCGACCACCCACACCCCGAAGATGATCTTGGTGAACCACTCCCCCGCGGTGATCTGTGCGAGTGGATGCTCGCGCACCTTGTCGAACGCGATCGAGGCGCCCAGAAAGACCAGATGCACGAGTGCGAGCATGTTGGCTACGAACACGAACCAACCGCCGATCAGGGTGATGTTGTTCATCACCTCGGTAGGCAGTTTCGCGTACGCCACTGTCATGGTGGTGTTCATCGCTGTAGCTTTCGGTCCGCACGGCTCACTGCCCGCCCGCAGCCTGGATGATCGTGGCGCTGGTCGCGATCAGCATCGTCCCGACAACCGCGCCGATCGCGATCTTCACGCCCTTGTTGTCGCCGCGGTCGGTGATCTTGTCGAAAGCGATGTACCCGCCACCGACGACGATCGCCACGGCGGTGGCGAAGTAGGCCAGGAAGGTGACCCACCCGCCGAAGGTGTTGAGCCGGTCCGACAAACCGGGAATCGGGATGGGGTTGAACGCCACGTAGGTGGTGGTGGCTTTAGCCGAGGCCAGCGTGGACTGGAGCATGATCTCTTCCTTCTCGTGAGGGTGGAGGTTGTGGAGTTGTGCCGTTATGGGGTTGTGCCGGAGTCGCCCGACATGACCGCGACCGCGGCGTCGCGTAGGCCCTGGCCGACGGCGGCGATGTCCGGGGTGACGACGGTGCGCGGATCGGTGCGTCGCGCCGCTGGGGCCGGGTCGGGACCGGTCGAGGGCAACTCGTTGAGCGGGGTGTCGACGAGGAAGTCGTGCCAGTCGACATGCCATACGTGCGCGAAAAGCCCCGACCCGGCCAGCAATTCCCGATCGCGGCGGAGCCGGGCGGTCGGCTTTCCCTTCCGCCCGGCTACCAGCACCAACCCCAGCAGCTGCACATGTGCTGGCGCATTGTTCGTCGCGTACTGGCGCGCGGCCAGCGACGCCGCGGCCAGGCCGCGCGCCGATTCCCGCGCAACGAGTACCGCGAACGGTGGCTCGTCGGCCCGCCCGGGCCACAACTGGCCGGAATCGCCGACATGCTCGAGCTGGGCCGCGAGCGTGGACACACCAGCACCGCCATGACAGCCCACGGCCGCCACCAGATGCGCCGGCAACCGGGTCGTGCGCCGCCCCAACATCTCCGACGCGCTCGGCGGCAAAATCGACGCACCCCGAATCGCTCCGGCGTTCTGCGCCGCCGACACAGTCTCCACACTCGCGGCCATCGTTGTTAGGCCCCCTTCGGCGTGAGCTGCGGGAAGGTGACCTTGAGACCCGGGACGACCTTCTCCGCCTGCCGGGACAGGTCGACGGCAGCGTCGGTGACGGTCTTGCGCACCTGATCGGCGGCACCACCGAGTGCCTTGTAGGGGGCGTCGGCCTGCTCCGCGGTCCAGTTGGCGGTGTAGGTCTGGCCGCCGATGGTGGTCTCGGCGTTGACATCGCCACCGACGTTGACCTGGTAGTGCACTGCGGGCAGACCAGCTTTGGCGGCTTGGCCGGCGGGCAGATGCACCTCGAACTGGTTGGCGCCGGGATTGGGCAGCGGAGCCGATTGCGGACGCGGCGGTTGCGGGACGCGGCGGTTCGGGTCGGGCTGGCCGGGCAGCCCGGGCTGACGCGGGTTCGCACCCGGATCTCCGGCACCAAGGGCGTGCGCGAGGAGTCCACCGGCCGTTCCACCGGCTACACCGCCGACGATCGCCGCGGGGATACCCAGGGCCGCGGCACCGATCGCCGCACCGGCGGCCGCACCGATCGCCGCGCCCGTTCCGGTGTGCGCGCCGGGGAAGGGCACCACCATGGTCGACCCGATGACGGCTCCCACGCCGGTACCGATCAACGCGCCACCGACACCGCCGGTCACTGCGGCGGGCACGCCGAGGGCGACCGCACCTGCGGTGCCGCCGAGCGCCACACCGATGATGGTGGCGGCAGCCTGGCGGGACGCTTCGTCCTCGGGAACCCCGACCGAGATGAGGCCCTGGGCGATCTTCGCTTCGCCATAGGCCGACCACTCGTTGATCGAGACCCGCTGACGGTCGGTCAGCCAGGGAGCATCGCGTTTGAGCTGGTCTTCCTCGACGAGGAAGTTGCCCACGCGCAACGTCTTCGGGGGCGGGGCAATCGGGCGGACCGGCGCGACCGGGCGGGGCAGGGTGTAGGCCCGCGGCGGCGCCGGGTTGTAGACGGTGTCGTAGTTGGGCTGGTTGTACGCCTGCGGATCGGCGTAGGGCCGGTATGGCGCTTCCCGGGGCGGTGCCGGGATAGCGCCCGGACCGGGGTTGTAGTTGTAGCTCGGCGCAGTCTGCTGCGGAGGTGCGACCGGTGGGGTTGCGTCGTCGCCGCCACCGCCGACCCCACCCTGCTCGAATCCATCGTCGGTCTCGCCCTGGTCGATACCGCCCTGTTCGTAGGCTGCGGCCGGGCTGTCGACCAGGAGGGTGGCGCCGAAGGAACCGGAAACCATCAGCGCGGCAAGCACTGTCCCGACGAATGGGGTGGCTGGTGGGGCGGTGCGGTGCCGGCGTTGTGCCCGCGACCGCCGGGGCGGGGTGTCGAACCGCGGAGACGTGACCGCTGGTGAGGTGATGTACATGGGAGGGGGTGACCTTTCTATTTCTTGTTTCGTGTGACAGACGCGATGTAGGTGCGTTCGCCGATCTGGGTGGTGGTGATGTTCTGGACATCGGGGTCGGGGTCGCGGGTGCCGTCGGGCAGGATCAACGTGACCGCCACGCGATAGCTGTTGGAACCGGTCTCCTCAATCGACAGGCAGTACCGCGCTTGGGGATTGAGCGTGTCGATGCTCGACTGCAAATCGACGGCGCTGCCGATGCCCTCGACATTGGACGAGGCCATCGCCCGCGCGGCCGGTCCCGAACGCCAGTGGAAGTAGGCGTAGTTGAACGCTTTGATCACGTTCGGGCCCGACGTCAGGTCGCCCGGGTCGCGGCCGGTGGTCGTGGCTCCATCACTGGTCGAGGGGCATTCCACCGCATCGGAGAACGGGTCCGGGGTGTCCATCGCAGCAACCGGATCGGTGATGCCGTCCTCGCCGCCGCCGCTGACCAGGCCCCGGATCATGACTGCGATCGCCACTAGCCCCATGACCGCCACCACAACGGCAGCCGCCACGATCAGCAGCCACCGGCGGTCCCGACGTCGAACCGGGGTCGGAGCGGGCGCACTTCGTGTGAATGACGCTGCGGCATAGACGTTATCGGTGTACGGGGGCTCCTCGACTGCGGGCTCGGCGACCTCCGCGAAATCGGCGTCATCAGATTCAGCGTCATCGAGTGGGGCGTAGCTGTAAGTGTCGTCGACCTGGTCAACGCCCCCTGCTGTGATGTCCTGCTCGGGGCGCGTCGGGTCGTCAACCCACTCGGTGAGCTGGTCGGAGTGAGGCTCGCTGGTGTGCAGCCAGGACTGCACGCTCGGGTCGTTCTGCCAATCAGTGCTCATCCGAACGTCACCTCGTTCCCGTGGCGGTATGCGCGGGTCCAGCGATCGCACGCGGCGAGGTGCCAGTGCAGGGGGTGTTCGTCGCCGAACACACCGCGCCGGACCGCGGTCAGCGAGAACGGATCGATGGTGTGCAGCGTGTCGTCGAACACGTCGCGGTAGGTGGCGCCGACCAGCAGCTCGTCCGGCAACGAGCCGTTCGAGCCGACCACCAGCACAACGCTGTTCGCGTCGAGGCGGTAGCCGCGGTCACCGGGCAGTACGCACCGCGCCCGTTCGTCGTAAGCCTCTTTGAGCCGCGTGATGCTGAGGCCGTTGCCCATCCCCCATCGAGTCGACGCGCAGCCGTTCTCATCGGTCAGGACCACCGACGTGGCCGGGTCGGTGACTGCGGTGATCAGATCGATGGGACTCAACCACGCCGGCTCACCACCCTGCGGGTTGATGGGACGGTTCGGATAGCCGGGGTTGTGAGAGGCATGTCCCCCGAACTGGGGCCGGATTGCACTGTCACTGAACATGTACTCGCTCCTTCCGGAGTGATTCGCTGAGTGCGCTAGTGGAGAGGAAAGGGTCTAGCTGGAGGTGGTGGTTCGACCACCACCACAAGCGCGGCACAACCCGCGCCCGCACACGCGGGAAGGGCTGGCCGAGAGGACGGTCAGACTCATTGCGAGGCCCCGCTGAGGAACGGCGGAAGGCCGGACGCGCCGCCAGGAGGTGTGGATTGCGGGACCGGTGAGGACCCCGAGGGAACGGTCTCGGCCGGAGCCGATGGTGACGAAGTGTCGAGCTCCCACGGATACGCCGGTTCCGACGTCGCAGCGCTCGGCGGCAACGACGTCGTGGTCAACGATGGAAGCGTCGACGAACCGGACCCCTCGCCGAACAGCCACGAAAAGTCATCGCTGCCGCTGCCGCTACCGGACGAGTTCGACGACCCGCCGTCCTTGCCGGCGATGTCGCGCGCGGCCGCCACGATCCAATCCCCGATCAGCTTCGTCGGGGGCTGGCCTGTCGGCGTGGCCGACACCTGCGAGTACGACGTGTGCTGCTTGGCCGCATCCCAGTACTTCAACAGCGAGGACACCTTGAACAGGTCGGAGTTCGCTTGGAACTCGGACTTGAACGCGGTAAATGCCTCAGAGACAAGACGTTCCTGGGTTGCCGGTGGAACCAGCGTGACCGCTGCCTGGCCCAGCTTTGCGCCCAGAATGCCGACGATGGCCAGTGGATTCGCAGCACCCGCAGTAGCGATCGCGGCGATGGTGCTCGGGGTGGCGACTGTCTGCACAACGGTCTTCACCGCGTTGAACCCGATCGTGCCCACCTTGATGACCGCCGACAACGCGTCCTGGACACTCGGCAACGGCGTACGAGGGTCTGAGGCCACGGCCAACCGCTCTGACAGGGTCTGTCGCGGTTGGTAACTCAGGGATTCGAGGTTGTTCTCCGGGGCCTGGACATCTTCATTGACCACCGGCACCGCGGTCTTGACTGCGGTCAATGCCAGTGCTTCGGCGATCGTCGACAACGACCCGATCGGATCGTCCGGGTTGAGTTCCGACTGACCCGCGATGTTGGTGACCAACCGCGCCAGCGGTGCGTTCGCCGGGGCATCGCAGGCGAGGTCGCCGGGCGTGCACGCGGACAGATAGCGCCCCGCGATGGCCTGGTACGACGTGTCCTCGACGTCACCGACCGGGGCGATACCGCCACCCGGGGCGTTGGTCGTCGACACCGCCACGACCTTGGACACGTTCGCGCCGCTTGTTCCCGGCACCGGATCGGGAGAAGTTTGCCCCGGCTTACCGGGGAACAACGAAGCCCCTTCGGGACGGCCAGGATCGCCGAGGTTGGCCAGCAGAGCCAGTTTGTCGGCGCCGATCGCTGCTTTGCCACCGACGATGTCGTTCAACACGATTCGCGTGACGTGAGCGCCCTGGGAGTAGCCGACCAGACCGAACTTCGTGGCCGGGCACGCGGCGGCTTTGTCTTTGATCCAGGACAGTGTCTTGGCGACCGCGCCCTGAACGGACTGCTCGTACGGGACCTTGCCGCCCGCTACAGCACCACCGAAGCCGGCGTCGTAGGGCACATACGCGCGGTCCATATCACCGCGGGCGGCCGTGATCGCCGGGTGCAGTACCTGAGACAGGAAGCCCGCGTCCTTCGACGGGTCGGCGTCTGGCGACGACTGGCCGGTGCCCTGCACCGCATACACCATCAGACCAGGGCAGCCCCCCGGCTGCGCCGGCGCCGCTGACACGTTCCCGACCCCGACATTGGCCAGGGCGATGACGGCCGTCGCCATGACTGCCAAGGTCGCCGCCCAGATCGAATGTCGCGACTCCTGTCCACCCCTCTGGACAGGACGATGCATCTCTACACTGGTCACCGGGACAGCCCCCCATCGACAGACAGGGAGCTGTCTCCTCGGGTGACCACGCGTGAGCCGTTCGACGGCAAATCAATCGCGCTCGCGCGTAGTCGCCAACCACCACTCCGGAGAGGGACTGTTCGACGGCAATCTGACCGTCCCTCTCCGGAGCCTGGGACCTGTGCCATCGATCGAAAGTCGACAGCAACACCCCCAGACCAATCTGGCCCACGAGGATCGGGCTCAAGAAGGTTCGTCATGCGAGTTCCTTCACTCCAAGGGTTTCCTCGAAGCTGTAGGAGCAGCCCACCCAGACGACCGTTGTCAGCGCATACCCGCAGGTACACTGTTCAACGCCCGCCTCGATGCCTGCACTTACCGCATCGAGCTGGTAATCACCCGGTCCGGACGCCGTTCGAGTCGCCAAACTTTGCAGCGTCCGGCCGGGGTCAAACTTCGAGACACAGACCCTGTGCCTACTTGGTGTACATGGGTCTCGCCAGGTGCCAAAAGCCGCTCAATCGGCAACTTGACCCGTGCAGTAACCGATCAAATATCGACCGTCGATACGTACTATAACCCGACAGTAGACCGATTGAAAACCGAAGTTAGACAATCATTGGTGGCATACCGTAGGGGGCACGCCCAGGACCGGTCTATAGCGCCTAGAGTGCGGGTGTGGCCGATGCTTTGCGCTTTGGGCGCCTCGTGCAACGGCGCCGGCAGGAACTGGGAATGTCGCAAGCCGATGTAAGTCTCGCCGGCGGGCCGAGTGACCCGACTATGCGACGCCTTGAGCAAGGTTTAATGGCCAAACCGCGGTTCGTCACGTTGACCAAGCTGGACGCTCCGCTGCGGTGGTCCCCCGGAAGCGCCGCGCGCGCTTTCGAGGGAGGTGACCCGGTACCTCTGCAGGACGAAGCCACGACCGATCTGGCCCCGGGTACGAATGATCCGGTCTCTTCTCGCCCCACACGTCCTCTGACGCCCTCTGCTTACGGCGTGTTCATTCGAACCGACGCGCTGGCCGAACTCGCTCGGAAGGTACGCGCAGTCGATGACCTGTCGCCTTCGCTCGACGAGGACCAGCGCGTTGTGGTTGCGAATCTTCGTCATGCGACCGATAGGTTGACCCGAGCGTGGATAATCAGGCAAGCAGAAATAGCGCGTCGTGATGACACTCTCGCTGATCTAATCCTTGTTCTTGACGATCATCTACGCATGCCACCACCGGAAGGCGAGTCCACCTCTGACAGCGATGACCTCAACTACTTGAGGTGGCTAGCCGGCTACCCGGTGTCAATGCCTCAGGTTCGGCGATACGAAGCGCGGTTCGCTGAGTTCGTAGCGAGTCAGTCAGAGCAAGCTGACTGACACAAACTTGGAGTTCTCCTCAGGTGTTGCTAGGTGCGGTGGCCCAGCGGGCCGGGTTGGTCTACTGCAACCTCCAACCCGACCCGCGAGCACGATCCGGCAAGACCAGTCTTTAGGCTGCGCAGTCATTGGACATCGCGCCGCGCCACAAGACGCCATTGGTGGTGGCAAACCGAAGTTACACCGATATTAGACCAAAATAAAGGGCGTGCACTCTGCGCGTCCGTCGAAGCGGGTGAGTCCCAGGCTGGCCCGCAACGGTATGGACTGGCAATTCCCTGCGTGCCCGTTGCTTCGTTCTGATACGTACCCAGATATCAGCCGCCCTTCGGCGACCCTCACCTATCGAACTGCGTTTGGTCGCGCGGACCCATCACCCCTCCCCCGCGTGACTGCAGGGACGCCGCGGGTTTGGGTGTGCAGCTCGTGCCTGCGAACCGCCAGCCGGCAGGGATGAACCGTCCGAGGATTGGGTGTACCGGCTTACTCCGAATCCACCGACTGAGACTGGAGGTGGGCTTCTAGAGCCGCCCTGCACAGCTGCGAGCGATTCTCGGCACCAACTTCGACAACTAAGCGATCGATGACAGTCAGGTTGCGACCAAGCATCCGGAACGTCAGCGAAGATCGCTCTTCTTCTGGTCTGGCTTCGATTCGTACGAACAGCCCATCGTCGTGGTGCTGGCGTTTGAGCTTCTCTACTAACGCCGGCAAGCGGTCGTGATTGGCGACAATCGCGTCCATCAATGTCCCGGCAATGGTTGTTTCGTTCTGCTTGTTGTGTGCCTTGGTGGCTGTGCAGAGTGGCGTGGGAAGCGACAGGGTGACTGACACCAGCATCTCGTCTGGGCGGGTTTCGACGCGTTTCGGGCGTCGGGCACCTCGCGAGACAGGCCGAGTGGACGCTGCCGGTTGCGGTCGATTGTGCGGTAGCGCTGGGCCGTCGGGTACTGCTGGGGTCGCCGCCGGTGCCGCTGTAGGAGCGGTTGGTCTACGGGGCGGCGGCCCCGGGACGCTACCGGTCCTCGCGAGACCGGTGACAGGCTTGCGATCGGTGGTCATCAGGCAGATGCTCCTTCGTGTGCCGGCTCCGCGGAGGAATCTTGTTCGGTCTCGCGTCGGTCGATCTCCTGGAGGATCTCCTGGGCGAGGAGGACGTAGTCTTCTGCGAGAGACGGCGCGGTGCCTGGCACACGGTCGGGCCGCCTGCCTTCCTTGAGGGCCTTCCAGTACGGCTCGGCGTTGTCGACTTGCTCGGCCAGCTCGTGGGCAAGCAAGCCCTTCTCCCGTACCTGAACCGAGGTCATGGTGCTATGGCGCACAACAGAATTGAACAGCGGGGCCACTCCTCCGAGCGCTGCGTCTAGCTTGGCCCGCGCCTCTCTACGAATGGCTTTCGCAGCGGCCTCGATACCGAAAAGCACGGCGCCCAGGACCTCGATGTCGGGGTTTGTTGATCTGGCACTAACCAGTTCGTCAGCGAGTTTTTGCAGGCCGTCGATGCTCGAGTCGTCCGGTTTCGTCGGGATGACGATCCAACGTGTTGCAGCCAGCGCTAACCGTAGAAGATGGGGTCGTGTAGGTGGGGTATCGATGATGATGAGGTCGTAATCATCTGCGATGGGGCTTAATGCATCTGCGAGTTGCCTGTGTGAACCTGGCGAACGCTGAGAACGACCGATCAGTATCGCTTCAAGATCGTCGAGTCCGCTCCCACCTGGAAGTACGTCCAAGTTGGGTCGGTAGTTGACAAGACTGGGTCGTAGAGGCTTCTCCTGCATGATCGCGTCGAAGATCTGTTGTCCGGAGTCGCCTGACCCATCCATCTCGTAGCCGAGGTCGCGTCCCGCGTTGCCCTGCGGATCGAGCTCAATGAACAGGACGTGCCAACCGGCGGCAGCGGCCAAACCAGCGACATTTGTCGCCGTTGACGTCTTACCGACGCCACCCTTGCCGTTTGCGATCGTGACAACCCGAGCTAGTGCGGGTTGAGATAGGTGTTGCACTGAGTCCTCCAATGGGGTGGTGCGCATGGACCGCAGGAAGGCAGTGCCTCCCGGGCGCATTGGGGTCCGCTATGCGCAGAGGATAACAGCGCACATCGGTTCGCGCGGTGTACGACACGCTACGGACGACTTGGCGTTCTACCGCGAGGTCTCCCGTGCGCGACGCCGCAGATACTCACTTGAGCGTGGCAATGATCGAGGCGTTAACAACGACGATGTCGCTGGTCGGCGGGCAACATCTACGTCCTGCGTTACGTATAGACATAACTGCTTAGACAGAGCTGCCATCACTGCGCACGGGTATGTGTTCAGTAGTTTGGTATGTACATCGATCTACATGCACCGCATCAGCGGAGCTGGTAGATGGTGAAACATCTTGACACACAACGCTTGCGACGTGGGACAAGATATGGCGATGCATGCGGACATGAGTGCTCTGTGCCGCATAGAGCGCCTTGTCAGCGTCCGCAAGCAGCCCAGTACGTAGCACTTCACAGCACCTTGTATTGAGTGCGACGTGGTCTCTCGTAGTCGAGTGGGTACGTGCGGTGGTACAGCTCAGCGTATGGGGGTAAGGACGCTGAGGCCCATCCCGTACATCGGTGCGGCACTTCACGCTGTATGTATGGCGCGCCGAACAGTGCAGGGTACGGACCGGTACACGTAGGAACGTATTTGCTGGCGTGTGGTCTGACTGGTGGCGCCCATTAACGCAGAAGATCCGGGCGGCCACCATCGAGGGTGCACTGTCTCGAGTGTTGTAGTTCGTGCTATGAGGCCCATTGCTTGGCGTAGCGCGTAGCTCCGTGACCACAGTGTTGTCGCGATTCACCTAGACGGTCTCGTCAACTGCACTGAGCGCGTGACTGCGCGCAGTGCAGCGTGAAGTAATGCGTGCATTATTACGAGCTGAACAGGCCGTTTGTGCGCACGGCAGTCGCCATCGACGCGGTCGGTAGCCACGTGTGCGGGGAACGAAAGTCGGAGACCAGGATCGCGGATACGATACCCAGGGACGAACAGAAGCATCGTGTCTGCACCCGGGAGAGATTCGCGCTCTCGACTAGACCCGTGAAAGACCAAGGCGCCGGGTGACATAGCCACACAGCACGGCTGTCGGCCAAGTGGCTTGTGAGCCGGCAGCTCAACGAAGCGGTCCCCGCGCAGACTTGCGCGTCTGCGTGACCTGACCCGGTGGGACGGGTTTGACCATTCGCGACACGGGTGCACAGAGACATAAAGACATGAGACCACAGCGCAGCTCGTTCACGACGAGTTTCGTCCCACCAATGATGACCGGGGGATGGCGCCCGCCTTGCTCGATCGCTCGTCTACCTCGGCGTAGCCATCCGGCAACGTGTAGCAGCGGTCCTCGAAGTCTTTGGAATGGCCGGGCGGACCACTGTTGGGTCACGACACAGACATCGGCCGCTCTTGTGGGTCCACAACTGAACCGGGCTGACTTAGGACGACCTGATGGCTGACCGGGGAACCAGTGCCACAACTACATGCGGCAGCTCAGGCGGGCACCTACAATCCGTGCTCTACGTAGATCACCGAGTCGTCTCACTCCCCCGGGGGCACCGGTGTCGCCGCCGGCCCCTCGAGTTCCGCCGCTAGGCCCAATGCCACAAAGCTCTCGGCACTTCGGGAGACTCCCTGAGTTATGGCTGCGGTGGGGTTCCGAGAACTGATCCGACGTCGTCACCAACCGGATGACACCCGTATGGGTCGGCGGTATGGGCCGGCGGGAGAATGTTCGACTCTGAAGGTGGGCCATCGTGTATCGACGACCCGTTGGGGCTGAGGATCAAGAATGAACGCTTAGTGCGGCTGACAGGAGTCCTGGCAATCGCGCTGAGACCGACAGACTTACGTAAACGGCTCCAGATCGCACCGTGACGAGCTGCCACCCATTTTGGCCCTAGGGGATAGGACAACTCAGTTTCGTCGTTCTGCGGGAAACTGGGAGGCAGTTTCGATTTGCGCAGGTCACGGTGCTCAAATGTTGTCGTGATCCGATAATCGTAGTCACGCGCTGGCTCTCGACCGGCACCGCTGGCCGGTGGGGGAGCGGAGAACCGCGGCGGAGTAGATCTTTCAGACCCATCAACGAACTACTGCTGATGGCCCGCTTGAGGCGCGCCTGTGCCTCAGTCGGTACCGCTTCTACCGACAGGCCGACGGCTTGTCGATTGCCTGCCGGTTAGCCCGCTCGATGTTGCTGCTGCGAGGGCTGCGCAGCACGAACTGCGTCCAGCAAGCGAGTGAACTCGCTTGCCAGAACACTCCCGTCTGAAAGCCCCAAGAGCACACCTTCCGCGCGGGCAACGGCTGTGTCTAAGCCAGCGACTGACGAGGGCTCCGGGGTGGACTTGGGTGACGCGGACGAATCGAACGCCGCAAGGTCGCGTTCGAGCATCTGCGCCATCTCGCGATGATGCTGAAGTTGCGCGGAAATTCGTCGAGCGGCGTTCTCGGCGGAGCGCCGGCAGGCATCCGAGCAATAGATCCGAGGCCGACCACGACCCGCGGTCCTACGAAACTCCTTTCGGCACTGCGGGTCAGCGCAGTACGCCGTCACTACCGGAGCTTTGGTCGACCGGTTCTCGATAGCTGCCGGAACTGGCGTGGGTGCGCCAAGGCGCCCACGCCGGCCGTCAGCGGACCGATCCATCCACCCAGTGTGGCATAAATTCGCGCGAAAATACAGCCGAACAACGCCCATGACCTGCGGAGATGAGAGAACCGCCCTACTTGATGTCCCCTGACCCGCCGTCCAACACCAACATAAAATCGCGCGGAAATGGCGCTCATACAATTACACCGATGTGATTCGAGCCAGCAAGGGGGTGTGATGACTGCAGGACGCGCAGGTAGCGCCGGTCCTAGCGTGGCCACTGCACCGCGGCTCGATCGTCCCTGCGGGAGATCGTGCTCGAGCTTGCGCAGTTCTTCAGCCCAGCACCACGGTCGATCCCTACTACCGACGACGGTCGATCAACGCCGGTGCCGCGCCTTCGACGCGAACCAGTTCTTTCCTACCCTGCGCCACCTTCGCGCTGCGCGCCTAGCATCGCCAACCCAGAAGGGAGCCTCCGAACCTTCCGAACGCTGACATCTGAATAACGCGCGAGGTCCAACACAAGGACCCCCCGATTACCAGTCGGAGGGTCCTTGATCTGAAGTTTCGAGACTGAGTTACCAGCTCGGTCTCACGGGCTCTCGCCCATCCCCGAAGGGACTGTCTTGCCGGACAGATCTCAGGGTAGCGTGCGCCCTCTCGGAGTGCCCGCAATCCCTGTGCTCCGCGTGTCGCACAACCACACGCGGGGAATCGACTGCATTCGTCCGCAGCACTCACCCACTAGTGGGTGGACATGCTGAGTGAATGGAGGCAGTGGTCGCCCCGCTCCACAGTGCGTGTCGACGCAACAAATGAACACAGATACCGATCAGCACCATGGCCAGAACGAATGCCACCGGTGCCTATCGCGACGTATCTAGCGGACCGCCATTCCCGGTACACGCTGCTCGCATTCGACCTGGATGCAGGACCGTACGGTCCCGAGGCCGTTGCTGTGGATGCCAACGTACTTACCGGCGTCCTAACCGACTTGGGTGTGAGCCACCTGCAAGTGCAGTCGGGGCCCTCAGGAGGGCGGCACATCTGGGTGCGCGTCATTGACCCAGGGATACCCGCGGAGAAAGTCGCCGACCTTGCTCGTAGGCTGCGCGCGCACCTTCCAACCCTCGACATCTCACCGCTTACCAACCCCGTGTCGGGCGCAGTTCGGATCCCCGGGTCTGTGCACCGGTCGGGCGGAAACGCGAGCCCACTATTGACCGGACGGGAACTGGGCAACGCCGTCAGGGACATGCAGGCTCGGCCGGCGCCACCCGACCTAGCTGAGTGGCTGATAGCGAGGTTCCCAACAACCGCGCGGCAAAACTCCACGCAGCGAACGACGACTATCGGCCTACGGCTGGTCGGGCAGGGGCCTGCCACACGGGTTGATCGCGCGCGAACCGAACTATCCACAACTACGGCTGAGCGCCTAGCCACGCGGCTCACAGCCGCCGACGATCGCTCGGCACACGCGTGGTCGATCATGCTCGGGATGGCCGCTAGCGGTTGGTGCTGGACTGATGTGCTTCAACATCTGCACAAGCCTGGACTCGTCCGCTTGCGCGAAGACCTCCGCCAGAACGAGGCGCACGCCCTCACGCAATGGCACAAAGCTCTGCGCACTGCTGCCGAGACAGCGTGGCCAAGAGCGCAAGGCGACCACACCGTCGACGACCCAGTCCGCACTCACATTGAGGCTGTCTTCGCTGCAGCGAACTCAGATCCCGCAACTTGGGCACGGAAGGGGTGGGCCAGTGCTGAACGGGTCCTGCACAGCCTCCTCGTTGTGTGCGCTCAGGCGCACACAACGACCGTGAACATCGACGTTCGCCGGCTAGCCGAAGCCGCTAACGTTCACGCCGCAACAGCATCGAGGGCACTTCACCGCCTCCAGGCAGAAGGCTGGATCAGACGAGTCGCTGAGGCGCAGGGGACAGAGTCGGCAACTTGGGAGCTCGCACATGTTGCGCATGACACAGCTGCAACACAAGGGGAAACACGCCCCCCGTTTGCCAGCTCCACCCTGAGACTCCACCATGCCCACCACGACATCTGGGTCTGGCGAGAAGGTTTAGGCGGAATCGCCGAGAGGATCCACGCAGCCTGGCAGGGTGGTCACGTATCCGTGCTCGGCCTTGTGAGTGCCACGGGTTACTCCAGCCGGTGCGTCCGTGCGTGGCTTCGCTACTTCAGGGAGCTGAACCTACTGACTCCCTACAGAAATAGGTGGGACGAAGTAGCCGTCGCATTCGGATCTTACGGCGCAATGGTCCGACGGGCGCAGAGCCATCTTGTCGATCGACTGGTTCGGGACTGGTGGGATGAAGAACTTCGCTGGCGAAAGCAAAGAGGGAAGCGAAGGTATCGAGGACCGGGCAGAGTGGCAACGGATCCGCAAGCAATCGCACTGCCAATCGCAGCGCCCTCGCGGACACGGTATGGGCGGTTCCCGACGCGGCCCAGCGGAAAGGTCGACTATCCGTCGGCTCGTTCGTTGGTGCGTAGTCACATGCAGACAAGTAACGCTGCGTAGGTGTCACCGCGATCATCAGGACTCCGCGTGACAGTTCAACGTCACGCCACAGCGAAGTTCCCGCGGGGTTTAAGGAGATAGTGCTGGGCCGGATTGGACGCCTGCTCACGCCGGCACACCTCCGTTGGCGGGCCGTTGATGGTCGGCCGGGTGTCGGGTGTCCGGCGTCGAAACTCGGGAACATTTAGGTGACGACACAGCAACTGACGGGTGTAAGGGTCGCCGCAGCGGCCACCTCTCACCCGATTGGAGAACCAACCTATGGCAACAACCTCGACTCGTCTGCTCGCCGGCGCTGTGCTTGCAGCGGGCCTCGCGGGACTCGGAGCGGGTGTCGCGACCGCGGCGACGGGCCCGTTCGTTTCGGACTTCGGAATCCACCAAGTGCACGGCGGTGCCACCGAAAGTCAGGAGCCCTTCACCTTCAAATTCGGTGCGGAGTACGGCGATCCAGTTGACAATGACGACTTCACCCGTCGTGGCTACGGCGATCCGATCGGTGATGCTGGGCAGCCGAAGGTTTTCCGCCCCTGACATCCGGGGTGAGTTCGGTGCCCGGACCCGCAGTGGCGGGTCCGGGCACCTCTGTCTGCGAGGAGATGACGACGTGCGCGATGTCGTCGGTCAGTGTGCTCGTTGGTCGGCGGTCGTCAGGATCAGGTATTGGGCCGAGGCCTGTTGGTGAGTATCGGTTTTGGTGTTGCCGATGACCTGGGCGCCGTATCGCCCGACCGTCAGTGCGCAGCTGTGTGCTTGGCTTGTCGGGTGCTTTTGGCAGGTGGCGGTGGGCAAGCCTGGTGGGCTGTCGGCGCCGGTCCAGCCTCGGGTGCGGTTGGATCCGAGGAAGCTGTCGAGATAGGTGCGCGCGCCCTCGGCGGTGTCCGCGCGGAAGACCGCCGAGTTCTCCACTGCGTTGGCATCCGAGCCAATCTTGGTCAGCACCTCGAAGTCGGTGACGGGGTCGGTGCTGGTGTGGGCGATGCCGCGGGGCCCGTACACCGCTCCGCGGTCAGGGGATTCGGGGTTCGCCCGCAGGTAGGCCGCGGTGAACGGCAGCGCGTAGATGAGGATGGCGTCGGGGTCGATCAGCGGTGTTTCGCCGTCGGGGGTGGGCGCGAACTCGTCGAGGAGGCTCTTCTGCCGGGCGATGGCATCGGCCATCTGCCGTAACGCTTTTCCGCTGCGGACCTGCGTCGCGGGAACGTAGTAGCGATCGACGAACACATACGAGTTGTGAGCGGTGAAGGCCAGGATGGCTGTGGATGGCTTGAAGTCCTGAAAGAAGGTTCGGGTGCCCGGCGCCCCGTCGAGCGGCACGATGGGCTTGTTGTCGATCCGGGCCCATGCCGCACCCATTTGCTCGGCGGCCGCCGTGGCGGCGGCCGAGCTGCGATAGTGCAGGACTGCATGTTGCAGCGACTGACGGGTGGCGCCGACGTTGGCTTCACCGTTGTCGGCGGTGGTGACAAATCCGGTGACGAACTCCGCGTTGGCCGGAATGTCGGCCGCGCCCGGGACGACCGCGCGACCGATCCCGGCAGCGTCGTCGAACTCGCCGACAGGCCATTGCCCATGTGTGAGATCGGGATTGACCTCGAACGGTGCCAGCACGAATTGCGCCATCCGGGTCGCCTCGACCCGCTCGGGGTCGGTGACCGCGCGTCCGAACGCCGCTCGCGCCCGGGTGGGGTAGTCGCCGGTGTCGAGGGCCACAACCTGCACGGCAGGGTCGGTGAATGTTGCCGAGCTGGGCTGCCCGTCGACCGTGCAGCCGGCCAGCACTGCGGTCACCGCCGCGGCCGCGGCGATGGAGCGACCGAGGTAGCTGCGCGTCATCGTCGCCTTTCGTCCCGTCTACTTGGCGTTCTGGTCGGCCTTGGTGAGGATCAGATATTGAGCCGCGGCTTGCTGGTAGACGTCAGTCTTGTTGGGCGACTGCACTTCTCCGACGTAGCGGCCGACCTGCACCTTGCAGTGATAGATCGTGTATCGGCCGTCGGCGCTGGATTCGGCCGAGCAGTTCGCGGTCGGCAACCCGGGCGGTGGGTCGATCTTCTGATCGTCGGCTTCGCTCGTAGCGGCCAGCGTGGCGGCCTGCTCCTCGGTGTCGGCGCGGTAGACGATGGAACGCTCGATCGCGTTCGCGGTCGATCCGGCCGCACGAAGGTCGTTGAAGATGCCGGCCGGGTCGCTGGAGAAGTGCGACAAGCCGCGCGGCCCGTACACCGCGCGCATGCTCTGCTGTGGTCGGCCGGTGATGCCGTTTTCCATCTCGGTGTCGGTGTAGGGCAGGGCGTAGATGAGGATGCTGTTCTCGTCCATCTTTGGCGGCTGGAAACCTTCGCCGTTGCCGCGGGCGGCGTTCTCCGCAGCCGTGGGGGTGCGCGGGAATTGGTCGATCAGCGCCGACTGCAACGTGATTGCTTTGCGGGCCATCGGCTCGAGCTGGTCGGAGTGGGCCGCCAGGGAGGAGGCGAACTCGTAGATCACGTACACCCCGTGCGGGGTGTAGGTCGTGAAGTAGCTCTTGTCGTTGCGGGTGGTCTCGAGGGCGTAGGCGCCCTCCACACCCGGCAGGCTGGTGACGGGGCTGTTCTGCTGGCGGGCGCTGACCTGGGCGAGTTGCTGTGCGGCGGCGCGGGCATCAGCGGCGGTTTCGTAGCGCAGCACCATGTTGTGCAGGCCACGCGGGTTGTCACGTTCGGTCGGCGCGGTGGTGAATAGTGACGAGAAGCCGCCGAGCAGTGCGTCGTTGGCCGGGATCGTCGCCGCGTCGGCGTTGATGTGTGGCACCAGGTTGCGGCGGCTGGTGATCGGTGCGTTGGATTTGTCCGGGGCGGTCAGGTCCGGGTCGACCTCGAAGGGCACCACGATGAACTGCGCCATCCGTTGGCTTTCGACCTGCACCAGTTGCGAGTCGTCGGCAACACCGAACGGTGGGCGCGGTTCGGTGGGGTAGGCGCCCGGATCGAGCGCGGTCAGATCGACCGTCGGCTCGGCGCTACCGGTTGTGGAGGAGTCGGGGGCGGGTTCGCCGCCGGTGGAGCATGCGGCCAGCATGCCCGCGGTGACCGCGGCTGCGGCCGCGAGGGGGTACCAACGCTTCATCAGGGTCTCGTTTCTCTCCTGCAGCCCCTGCCGCGGAGGACCAACGACCTCACCCGGGCCAGCGCCGCACACACTGGTATTGCTCAGTGAGTTGCTGCGCGAACCCCGAACGGTTCCCCCGAAACCCGGATCTGCACGATCCTCTTGTTCGGCTGCAGAATAGTGCGCCCACCTTCGCGCCCCCACAGTCGGGTCTGCCATCGCGGGCGAACGGTCCGCGGCGGTAGCCGCGGACAGTGAGTCCGGGCCGGGGTCCCGCACGATCATCTGGGCCTGCACCGCCGGCGCCTGA
>ERZ501064.128-NODE-128-length-20709-cov-6.035296_pt1 | contig 20709 bp, 18 predicted proteins | sample MGYA00510851_ERZ501064 | MGnify/ENA primary metagenome ERZ501064 (study PRJEB25958, sample SAMN03398529) | human skin metagenome | study: EMG produced TPA metagenomics assembly of the Human Skin Microbiome Metagenome (human skin metagenome) data set. | reverse complement strand
GCCACCGTCTCCTCGGTACGGTCCGGCAGGTTCGCCGACAGCAGCACGTCGTAACCCAGATGCTCTGCCGCGGGGTAGATGTGGGTCACCAGTTCGGCCTGGAACAGTTGGCGCACATCGATCATCACGCCGAGGGTGCGACTACGTCCTTGCGCGAGCAGACGGGCCGCGGAGTCCGGCTGGTAGCCGATCTCGCCGGCGATCGCGAGCACCCGCTGCCGCGTCTCCTCGCTGGCGCCGGGTTTGCCGTAACGCAGGTTGTCGCGGATCGAACGGTGCAGCAGGGCGGTGTCCTGGGTCACCACGCCGATGTTGGCGCGCAGGCTTTCCTGGGTCACCGTGGCGATGTCCTGATCGTCGATCAGGATGCGGCCGCTCTCCAGGTCGTAGAGGCGCAGCAGCAGGTTGACCAGGGTCGACTTGCCCGATCCCGAGACGCCGGTGACGGCGGTCAGGACCCCCAGCGGGAACGCCACGTCGATGCCGCGCAGGTTGTTCTCGCGCGCGCCCTTGACGACCAGCTCGCGGCCCGGCGTCAGCTCGCGGCGCCGGGCCGGGATCTCGATCGCCTTGCGGCCGGAGAGGTACTGGCCGGTGAGCGACCGCTCGCTGGCCAGCAGCTCCTCGACCGTGCCGCTCACCACGACCTCGCCGCCGTGCTCGCCGGCGCCCGGGCCGATGTCGACCACCCAGTCGGCCACCTTGATCGTGTCCTCGTCGTGCTCGACCACGATCAGCGTGTTGCCCATGTCGCGCAGCCGGACCAGCGTCTCGATCAGCCGGGTGTTGTCCCGCTGGTGCAGGCCGATCGAGGGCTCGTCCAGCACATACAGCACCCCGGTCAGCCCTGAGCCGATCTGCGACGCCAACCGGATGCGCTGGCTTTCGCCCCCTGACAGGGTGCCGGACGACCGGGACAGATTCAAATAGTCCAGCCCGACGTTGTTCAGGAACCGCAGGCGGTCGGTGATTTCCTTCAGGATGCGGCGGGCGATGTCGCGCTGCTTGTCCGTCAGCTGCTCCTCGACGGTCGAGAACCACTGGTAGGCCTTGGAGATCGACAGGTTGGAGATGTCGGCGATGTCCTCGCCCGTCACCTTGACCGCCAGCGCCTCCGGCTTCAGCCGCTTGGCGTGACAGGCCTCGCACGGCGTCTCGGACTGATAGCGGCCCAGCTCCTCGCGCACCCAGGCGCTGTCCGTCTCGCGCCAGCGCCGCTCCAGGTTCGGCAGGACGCCTTCGAACGGCTTGGAGACCTCGTACTTCCGGGCGTTGTCGTCATAGGAGAACTTGACCTTCTCCGACTTGGTGCCGTGCAGGATCACGCAGCGCGCCTGTTCAGGCAGTTCGCGCCACGGCTTGTCCATCGAGAAGCCGTAGTGGCGGCTCAGCGCCTGCAGCGTCTGGGTGTAGAGCGGCGACGGCCCCTTGGCCCAGGGCGACACCGCGCCCTTGTGCAGGGTCTTGTCGCGGTCGGGGATCACCAGGTCGGCGTCGAACGCCAGCTTGACGCCCAGGCCGTCGCAGACCGGGCAGGCGCCGAACGGGTTGTTGAACGAGAACAGACGCGGCTCGATCTCGCTGATGGTGAAGCCCGAGACGGGGCAGGCGAACTTCTCGGAGAAGACAATGCGGCGCGGCTCTTCGCCCTCTGGCGCAGACGCCCATTCAGCGGTGGCGATGCCGTCAGCCAGGCCCAGCGCGGTCTGCAGGCTGTCGGCGTAGCGGCCCTCGAGACCCGCCTTGGTGACGATGCGGTCCACCACGATGTCGACGTCGTGCTTGAACTTCTTGTCAAGCGTAGGCGCATCCTCGATCGCATAGAACTCGCCGTCGATCTTGACCCGCTGGAAGCCGGCGCGTTGCCACTCGGCCAGTTCCTTGCGGTACTCGCCCTTGCGGCCTCGCACCACGGGCGCCAGCAGCAGGATGCGCTCCCCGTCCGGCAGCGCCGTCAGCTTGTCCACCATCTGGCTGATCGTCTGGCTTTCGATCGGCAGGCCGGTGACAGGCGAGTAGGGCACGCCCACGCGCGCCCAGAGCAGGCGCATGTAGTCGTGGATCTCCGTGACCGTGCCGACGGTGGAGCGCGGGTTCTTGGAGGTCGTCTTCTGCTCGATGGAAATGGCCGGCGACAGGCCCTCGATCAAGTCCACGTCCGGCTTGCCCATCAGCTCCAGGAACTGGCGCGCATAGGCCGACAGGCTCTCGACGTAGCGGCGCTGCCCTTCGGCGTAGATGGTGTCGAACGCCAGCGATGACTTGCCCGACCCCGACAGGCCCGTCATCACCACCAGCTGCTCGCGCGGAATGTCGACGTCCACGCCTTTGAGGTTGTGCTCGCGGGCGCCGCGAACGCGGATGAAGTTGTGCTTTTCGGTCATGCCTGTCGGGAACGCGGAGGAGGCCCCGGCGGCTCCGGAGCGACAGCGGTATATGGGGACTGATCCGCCGCATTCAGCAAGAACAATGTGCGAACATTGCGGCCGCTTCGCGCTGTTCCTCTTGTGCCGGGAACACGCGACGCCCATCCTGAGTTGTCGTCACGAAAGCATGGAGGCGTGAGGAACATGATCAGCGCACTGATAGGGGGTGTGGCCGTTTCCGCCTTGTTGCTGGCCCTGCAGCAGGCTCAGCCGAAGCCGAAGCGTGTTCCGGTCCGGGCTCGCTCGCGAAACCGCACGGGCGGCTGATCGTCCTATCCCCAGGCTTCCACCGTCCCGCGCCGACGGACCACCCCTGGGGACGACAGGGTCGTGCGGGGCTCGGCCTCGGCCCGGCCGAACAACCATCCCTGACCCATGTTGACGCCGACCGCCTTCAGCTCGGTTGCGACTCCCTCCGTTTCGATCATCTCGGCGATCGTACTGAGCTTCATCGAGCCGCACAGCTCGACCAGCGAGCGGATCAAGGTTCGCGCCCGCGCGTCCTTCTCGATATCGCGGACCAGCGAGCCGTCGATCTTGACCGCGTCGACCGACAGCCGGCGCAGGTAGTCGAAGGTGGCCGAGCCGGCGCTGAAATCGTCGATGCAGACGCGGACGCCCGCTTCCCTCAGCACGGCCAGTCGCCGGTTGGCGGCCTCGATGTCGGCCAGGGCGGCGGTCTCGGTCACCTCGATCATCAGGCGTCGACGATCTTCGGGAAAGCCGTTGGTCATTCGCAGCAACGAGGCCACATAGGCGTCGTTCGCCAGGGACGCCGCCGAGACGTTGACCGCGATCTTCAGCAGGCCGGCTCCGGGCTGGCGCAGGCGCTGCACGACCTTTTCCGCGACGACCAGGTCGAACTGCTCGATCAGGGCCAGTTCCTCGGCCATGCGGATGGCGTTGGCCGGCCCCACGTCGCTGTTGAAGCGGGCGAGGGCCTCGAAGTGGTGAACGGCGCGCGAGTTCAGATCGACGATGGGCTGGTAGTGAACGGCGAAATCCCGCTGCTTGACCACGGTCCGGAAGGTCTCGGCGTCCCTCAGCGTGCGTTTCAGCGACTCGGAAAAGGCCAGTTCAGGGTTGGCGAGCCCGCCTTCCTTCAGGCAGCCCTCGATCGCGAAACGCATCGCCCGCAGCGCGCAAAGAGGCTCGGCACCCACGGGAATGGCGGCGTCCGTCGCGGCGGTGTCCAGGACCACGCCTTCGGCCTTGCCGGCCTCGCGCACCTCGGCGGCCAGATCGCGTGTGTCGCCGGACGATCGGATCAGGGCGAAGCGTTCGTGGGTCAGCTGCGCTGCGGCCGAACCGTCGATCGACCCGGACTGCAAGGTGGCCTGAATTCGACGTGCGATCCGTTCGGCGGCGCCGGCGTCGGCGGCCGCGAGGCCGTGAACGTCCAGAAACACCAGCGACACGGGCGTGTCGCCATGCTCTCGACCGTTCACCAGCATGCGGCCGGCGGACGCCAGGAAGCCTTCAGCGTCCAACATGGGCGGCGCCTCAAGATCGGCGGCGGCGAAGGCCGGACCTTCATAGCTGATGGACAGCGACACGGCCGGCGCCAGCTGCGGCAGCATGAAAGCGCGCACCGTTGCGCGCCGAACCCGCTGTTCCGAGCAGTTGACCAGAACTTCGACTGGCTTGGACCGCAGACCGGGCGTCAGGCCGGCGATCAGGCGATGGTAGGCGGCCGGATCGTGCAGCAGTTCGGCGAAAGCGCGGTTCTGCCAGACGGCGGCGGCGTCCTGACCGGCCATCGGCCCGGCGCCCATGGCGAAGCGGACCACGCCGTCCTTGTCGACCTCCGCGAGGCCGTCAGACGACGCGAAAGCCAGACCCAGAAGGCGGACGGTGAGGTTCATGAGGCTCACCTTGCCCGGTTATCCTTAAGAAACAGCGACGCTTGCGTGGTTAACGCATATCCGAGGCGGGCGCGTCGGCTATGCCGTGCGGTTCAGAGCGAAGGCGCGTCCGTCACCAGCGTTGGCTTGGCCGCCGGCCCCGTAAGCCGAGGCGGGAGTACGCGCCGCCGCCACTTCCTGCGCGATCGCCTGCATCAGGCCTTCCGAAATCCTGCGCGCCGCATCGACCGCGCGACTGTGCCGAGCCAGCACGGTCTCGAACGCCTCCGTCGCCTTCAGCAGGGCAGCCTTGTCGGCGGCGGGCGCGGAGGCGATCAACGCCGGATTCGCCTTCACATGGGCGCTGTCGCGCCGATAAAGGTTGGCCAGCTCCTGCGTCTTCGGCAGGCTGGCGGCGGCGTCCTGCGGGCGCTGGGCTTCGAAGGCGCGAGTTTCTTCGGCGAGGCGCGCGGTCAGAGCTTTCGTGAGGTCGACCAGCTGGCGAATGCGTTGGGCGGCGAGTTCGATGTCGGACGTCATGCACGCTGCTCCTGCATCTTCAGCATCTCGGCCATGACCGTGTCGGCCAGGCCGACTCCGCCGGCGGCCACGGTCTTCTTCGCCATCTCGTCCAGCATGAAGCCGCGCCACGTCGCCTCCGCCTGACCCCCACCGAAAGGGCCGTCGGTCTTCAGCCCCTCGAACATCGGCTTCAGCATCTGGGCGAGGAAGCTCGCTTCGAACGCCTCGGCGGTCTCGCGCACCTTGGCGGCGGCGCCGGACGGCTGCGGGGGCGCCGTGCGGAGCCATTCGGCGGACATCGACAGGTCGCTCATTCTCACATCACCTCGATGTCGGCCTGAAGGGCGCCGGCGGCCTTGATGGCCTGCAGGATGGAGATCATGTCGCGCGGGCTGACGCCCAGGGCGTTCAGGCCGTTGACGACCGTGGAGAGGCTCTCGCCGCCCCGCACGATTCGCATCTCGCGTCCGAGCTCTTCCTCCACCGCGACCTGCGTATCGGGAACGACGGCGGTCTGGCCCTGGCTGAAGGGGGCGGGCTGGATCACCTGCGGGGTTTCCTGGACCGAGACGGTCAGGTTGCCTTGGGCGATCGCCACAGTGGACACCCGCACCGCCTCGCCCATGACTATGACGCCGTTGACCTCGTCGATCACCACCTTGGCCGGCGTGTCGACCCGCACCGGCAGGTTCTCGACCCGCGAGATGAAGCCGGCCAGACCCATGTCGCCGGGCGCCCGCAGGGCCACGACCGTGCCGTTCTCAGCCAGGGCGGTGTTCGGATAGGCGGCGTTGATGGCGGCCGCGACGCGCTGGGCGGTGGTGAAGTCGGGATTGCGCAGGTTCAGCCGAACCTCGTTCATGTTGGCGAGCTCAAAGCCCGTCTCCCGCTCGACCACGCCGCCCGAGGCGATGCGGCCGGCCGTGGGCACGCCCCGGGTGATGGACGAGCCGGAGGCGCCGGAGGCGGACACCGCCCCCGTCTGCACCGAGCCCTGCGCCACCGCGTAGATCTGGCCGTCGGCGCCCTGCAGTCCCGTGACCAGCAGGGTGCCGCCCAGGAGGCTCTTGGCGTCGCCCATGGTCGAGACCGACACATCCAGGCGCGATCCCGGCGTGGCGAAGGCCGGCAGCTCGGCGGTGACCATGACCGCCGCCAGGTTCTTGGTATTGGCGTTGGCGTCGCGGATGTTGACGCCCAGCCGCTCCATCATCCCTTCCAGCGATTGGCGCGTGAAGGGAGAGTTGCGCAAGGAGTCGCCCGTGCCGTTCAGGCCGACGACCAGGCCGTAGCCGACCAGCTGGTTGGTGCGCACGCCCTCGACGGCGGCGATGTCCTTGATGCGCGACTGCGCCTGCGCCGCCTGGCCTGCGCCAAACAGGGCCAGCCCTGCGGCGAAAGGGACGATCAGTCTGGCCAGCAATTTCTGCATGGGTCGGCTCCGTCGAAACTAGCGCCGGGGCTCTTGCGAGGATCGTGCCGGGGGAAAAGCTAAACGGGTTCAAGGCGGAGGCTATTTCGCTCAGCGATCAGGCGGCAAGTTTTGCCGATCCATTAACCAAAAGGTGACGGGTGCGCGGCTTAGTCGCTCCATGGTCGGGAGCATGCCGCGATGAAGATCACAGGATCGACCGGACCCCGTAGCGCCCACGGCCCGGCGGCGGCGCGCCCGCATGCCGGCGGTTTCAGCGTCGCCGGCTCCGGCGGGGCGTCTCAGGCGACATCGACTGCTGCGGCGTCCGCCACCTCGGCTGCGACAAACGTTGCCGATGTGTCGGCGCTGATGGCGCTTCAGGGCGTCGAGACGATCACGGAGCGACGGCGGCGTGCGATCCGGCGGGGCGGGGGGCTGCTGGACAGGCTGGACGAGCTGAAGCTTGCGCTGCTCTCCGGCGACGAAGGCCAGGCGACGCTGGAGCGGCTGGCGCGTGGGTTGAGAGAGGACCGGCCGGAAGAGCGCGAGGCGGGTCTCAGCGAACTCCTGGATCAGATCGATCTGCGCGCATCGGTCGAGCTGGCGAAGGCCGAGATGCGGCGGGCCGCCGCCTGAGCGCCAAAGTGACGCTTTTTCAAGCAACAACCCTTTCGAGTGAGGGCGAAATGTCACGCAGGCGGACGCCTCTTTCCTGATCGTCGATCACGGAAACGCGAAGTCGTTGCCGAGCCTCGCGCACGCTCCTATACGGCGCTTACGCCATGGGGGGCGTGCATTGAGAGCGTGAGTGCGATGAACGCATTGGCGTCCAGGATTACGGCGGAGCCGGCCGCATACAGGCCGTCCGACGACGAACCGTTCATGAGCGAGCGGCAGTTGGCCTACTTCAAGGGGAAGCTGCTGGCGTGGAAGGACGAGATCCTTCGCGAAAGCCGGGGCACCGTCATCAATCTGAAGGCCGAGACCGAGAACCACCCGGACCTGGTGGATCGCGCCTCGTCCGAGAGCGATCGGGCGCTCGAGCTGCGGACCCGCGACCGCCAGCGCAAGCTGATCTCCAAGATCGACGACGCGCTGCGCCGGATCGAGGACGGCTCCTACGGCTACTGCGAGGATACGGGCGAGCCGATCAGCCTGGGGCGTCTCGAGGCGCGGCCGACGGCGACCCTCTCGGTCGAGGCGCAGGAACGGCACGAACGCCGCGAACGCGTGCACCGCGACGACTGATCAAGTCTTCAGCGCCGGCTCTATATCGGTCCGGGCGAAGTCGTCGCCCACGAAGAGCAGGGGCGCGCCTTGTTCGCGCGCGAGCGCATAGGCGAAGCAGTCGCCGAGATTCAGCTTGGCGGGGGTACGCTTGCCGTATTGCCGTTCCGCATCGCTCGCGAGGCGAGCGGTCGTTGCGGAAGCCGGCGCAATGCGGATGCCCAACTCCGCAATCAGCCGGTCCAGCCGGGCCACGCCATCCTCGCCATGCAACTGCCGCGCCCTGATAGCGGTCTCCCAGTATCCAACGAGCGACATTTCGCAGTCGCCAGCCAGCATCCGCCTCACGAAAGAGGATTTTTCCGGCTCGTCCAGAAGAATGGCGACCAAGGCGGAGGCATCTACCGCCACGGTCATTTGGGGAGTCCGTCCTCATCATAGATGTCGTCGTCGGTGAGCAGAGGGCCCAGAACCGGCAGGGCGTTGAACTCTCTCACGATCTCGTTCACGGCGGCGATCTTCCTCTCGATTTCGGCCCGCCGCGCCTCGTCCGGCCGGGCTTCGCGTTCGCGCGCCATCTGATCGACGAGCTCGGTAATGGACAATCCCTCGCGCAGGGCCATGTTGCGAAGCCGCTCGGCGACATCCGGCTTTCTGATCTGCACAGGAGCGTTCATGATGTCTGCCAGCCTATCATGATCCTCTGTGCGGCCAACCGCGCGCCTTGACTCCGGCTGGCGGGGGCGCGACCTAGCCGCCTCGCTTTCGAGGTCTCTCTCCCATGTCCGTCAAGGTCCGTTTCGCCCCGTCGCCGACGGGTAGGCTGCACGTCGGCAATGTCCGCACGGCGTTGGTCAACTGGCTGTTCGCCAAGGGGCAGGGCGGGCAGTTCGTGCTGCGGATCGACGACACCGATCTGGCGCGCTCGACGCCCGAGTTCGAGCAGGGGATCGAGGACGACCTGTGCTGGCTGGGCCTCGTCTGGGACGAGCGGCACAATCAGTCCAGGCGCTTTGACCGCTACGAGGCCGCCGCCGAAGCGCTGAAGGCGGCCGGACGCCTCTACCCGGCCTATGAGACAGCGGAGGAACTGGATCGCCGCCGCAAGGTGCAGCTGTCGCGCGGCCTGCCGCCCATCTATGACCGCGCCGCAGTGGAACTGACGGCCGAGCAGAAGGCCGCCTATGAGGCCGAAGGCCGGCGCCCGCACTGGCGTTTCAAGCTGGATGGCCGTCGCGTCGCCTGGGAGGACCTGTCGCGCGGCCATGCCGAGGTGGACACCGCCTCCATGTCCGATCCCGTGCTGATCCGCGAGGACGGCCTGTTTCTCTACACCCTGCCGTCGGTGGTCGACGATCTGGACATGGCGATCACCCATGTGATCCGCGGCGAGGACCACGTCACCAACACGGGGGCCCAGATCGAGATTTTCGAGGCCCTGATCGCCGCCGGCTGGGGCGGGACGCTGCCGGGCTTCGCCCACATGCCGCTGCTGGTGGGCGCCGACGGTCAGACCCTGTCCAAGCGGCTGGGCTCCCTGTCCATCAGCGACATGCGCGACCAGGGCTACGAGCCCATAGCCATCACCAGCCATCTGGGCCGCATCGGGACCTCGGACCCGCTGGAGATCGCGCCGTCGGTCGAGGCGCTGGGACAGACCTTCGCCTTCTCCAAGATGGGGCGGTCGCCCGCCCGCTACGACACCGCCGATCTGGATCGTCTGAACGCCCAGGCGCTGCACGCCCTGTCCTATGAACAGGCGCAACCGCGCCTGGCCGCTGCGGGCGCAGATCTTGGGGAGGCGTTCTGGGACGCCGTGCGGCCAAACCTCGCCAAGATGGACGACGTCGCCGAGATGGCCCGGATCGTGCGCGGGCCGGTCGCACCCGTCATCGAGGACGCCGACTTCATCGCCACGGCCCTGCGGCTGCTGCCCGACACCGTCGACCAGAACGTCTGGTCCACCTGGACGGCCGCGATCAAGGCGGAGACCGGCGCCAAGGGCAAGGCGCTGTTCATGCCGCTGCGCCTCGCCCTGACCGGACAGCCTCACGGCCCGGACATGGCGGCGATGGCGCCGCTGATCGGTCGCGAGACCATGGCGCGGCGGCTTCAGGGCGAAGCCGCCTGACGCCTCAGCGCGGGTCGTAGGTGGTCAGATCGGCCTCGGCGCTCGCCTGATCGATCGCCTCCTGGACGGTGTCGGCGACCGTCCAGGCGTCCAGAAACGCGGCCGGAGTCAGGCCCTGCGCCACGCTGTGGCGGATCAGGTCGAAGAAGCCGTTCCAGAAGCCGCCGAGGTTCAGGAACACCACCGGCTTGTGGTGCAGGTCCAGCCGCTTCCACGACAGCAACTCGACCACCTCCTCCAGCGTGCCGACGCCCCCGGGCGCCACGATAAAGGCGTCCGACTGGTCGTACATCAGCTGCTTGCGTTCGTGCATGGAGGTGACGACCACCGTCTCCACCTCGTCGAACAGCCGCTCGCGGCTGCGCAGAAAGGCGGGCATGATCCCGAGAACGCGCCCGCCGGCCTCATGCGCCGCGCGCGCCGCAGCCCCCATCAGCCCCACGCCGCCCCCGCCATAGACCAGCCGCCAGCCCTGTTCGGCCGACGCCCGGCCCACCAACGCCGCCGCCTGGACAAAGGCGGGGTCGTTTCCGTCGGACGCGCCGCAGAACAGGCAGACGGAACGGCCCTCAAAAGGCGCGATGGTGACGGGGGGCAGGGTCATGGGGCCTCGAGGTCGGTGATGCGGCGCTAAATCGTTGGTCAAGTCGCAGGGCGCCAGCTAACCAGAAGCCGCGCCGTCGGCGCCTCGCCGGGCGCACAGCCATATATCGATGAAGGACAGGATGAAACGGCGGATTGCTGTCTCCCTTGCGGTTCTCGCGGCGGCGCTTGCGGGGTGTTCCCCCGCCCCACAGGAGATCAAGGGCAAGGCGCAGGACGCACCCGCCGGCTGGTCTCAGCCGCCGCGCATCCAATCGGTCGAGGCGACTTCGTCGGGCCTGTTGATCCGAGGACAGGCCGGAGCCGAAGCCCGGGTGGTTCTGCGCGACGCCGTCGGCAATGCCCAGGCGGTGTCGGCGGACGCCGGCGGGCGATTCGAACTGACGACGCCGACGCCTGCGGCCGCGGCGCTGTTCAGCCTGGCCGTGCAGACCGGGGAGGAGACGGCGGCGGCGCCCGAGCGCCTTCTGGTCCTGGACGGCGGTCGCGGCCCCATCGCCGTTCTGTTGGCGGGCGAGGCCAGCATCCGCCTGGATCGCTCCGGACCCCTGGGAGCCGTCGATACGGATGGCGCGGTCATGATCCTGTCGGGGCCGCTTTCGGACGGACGCGCACCCTCGCTGTCTCTTGACGGCGAGGCGCTGCCCGATCCGGGCCGAGCAGGCCCCATCTGGCGGATCGACGCGCCGAGGGGGTCCGGGCCGCGCCGGATCACGGTCGGGAATCAGTCCTACGGCTATCCGGGCGATGCGAACGCGACCGAACCGTTCAGGGTCGAGAGGGCCGGCGACGGCTGGCGCGTGGGCTGGAGCGCGCCGCATGGCGGTCGTCAGACGACCTGGCTTCCAGATTCCCTGCGTTAACCGTCCGCTAACCAAGCGTCTTCATGGATGGATCGTCTTCGGTTCGAGGACACCCACCATCACCGAACTGATCAAGGCCCGGCGTCCCGCGTCGGGCTCTTCTTTTGCGCGGCGTCGCCTCCCGAAGTGGTGAAGGCCGCGAGCGCCCCCTATACCGCTCGGCATGTCGTCTGAGCCGATCCCGCCACGCGGCCCTATCCGCATCGCCGCCCTTTATCGCTTCGCCCGGGTTGAAGACTGCGAGGCCCTGCGCGCGCGCCTGTTTCAGGCGTGCGACGAGGGGGGTGTTCGAGGCACGCTGCTGGTCGCACGCGAGGGCCTGAACGGCACGATTGCGGGTGCGCCTGAAGCCGTCTCGAGCCTGATCGCGCTGATCCGCGCCTTGCCGGGCTTTGACGATCTTGAAGTGAAGTTCGCCTGGGCGGACGAGCCGCCGTTTCATCGGCTCAAGGTCAAGATCAAGCCCGAGATCGTCACCATGGGACAGCCGGACCTTGATCCCGCACAAAACGCGGGGACCTATGTCGCGCCCGAGGACTGGAACGCCCTGATCGCGGACCCGGACACCCTCGTGATCGACACGCGCAACGACTACGAAGGCGCGGTGGGCGCCTTCCGGGGCGCGGTGCAGCCGAACACGCGCGGCTTTCGCGACTTTCCCGACTGGTGGCGCAACGAGGGCAGGGCGCTGATGGATCGACGCGGTCCGGTCAAGGTCGCCATGTACTGCACCGGCGGCATCCGCTGCGAGAAGTCCACCGCCTTTCTGAAGGCGGAAGGCGTCACCGACGTCCATCACCTGCATGGCGGCGTGCTGCGATACCTCGAGACGGTTCCGCAGGCGGACAGCCTGTGGGAAGGCGAATGCTTTGTTTTCGACGAGCGGGTCGCGGTCGGTCACAACCTGACTCCGGGAACCCACACGCTGTGCCGCGGCTGCCGCATGCCCGTCAGCGAGGCGGGGCGCGCATCGCCCAACTACTTGGAGGGCGTCTGCTGTGATCGTTGTCATGGAACCCGCGACGAGGATCGGCGCGCCGGCTATGCCGAGCGACAGCGGCAGATGGAGTTGGCGCGCAAGCGCGGCCGGCCCCACATCGGGTCGCCGCCGTCGGCCAAGACCAAGGTCCAGCCCAGCTAGACCGCGCTGCGTCAGCCGGCGGGGCGCGTCGGCTGGATCACCTGGGCCGCGAACCGGTCCATTTCTTCTTCCTGTGGCGACATCTGCAGCAGGACGAGATCGAGGCCGACGGCTTCGAACGCCTCGATGCGCGCGCGCACCGTCTCCGGCGTCCCGACGAAGCCGGGGCGCAGGCCGCGGTTGGAGACGGAATACTCCCGGATCTTCAGCTCGCGCTCCAGTTCGGTGCCGGCCAGCCATTGGTCGAAGTTGGCGAAGCCCGACGGCGGCTTGCCCTCAGCCAGCCCCGGAATGGTGGTGATCCGTTCCAACTCGCGCTCTGCCTCTGCCTGGCTGTCGCGCACGATGGCGAAGCCGGCCATGCCGAACTTCATCGGCGGCAGGCCGAACGCCTCGCGCCGCGCCTTCATGTCGGTGATCTTGGGCGCGATGTGCTCGGGCTCGTCGCCATGCATGACATAGGCGTCGCAGTGGCGGGCGATCATGGTCTTGGCCGCCTCCGACTCTCCGCCGGCGTAGATCACCGGGCGCGGGCGAACCGGGGTGGACACGGGCTTCGGCTCCACGATGGCGTCCGCCAGCGTATAGTAGCGCCCCTGGAAGTCGGTGCGCGACCGGCTCCACAGGCTGTTCAGCACCTGCAGCCATTCGGTGGTGCGCGCGTAGCGGTCGTCGTGCTGGTCGAACTGCAGGCCATAGCTTTCGGCCTCCTTGCCCCACCAGGAGGAGACAACGTTCAGCGCCAGACGCCCGCCGCTGATGCGGTCGATGTTGGCGGCCTGTTTGGCGAACAGGGCCGGCTGGTGGAAGTTCGGCCGAACCGCCGTCATCAGCTCGATGCGCGAGGTGACCGCCACCAACGCCGCGGCCGACGACCAGGCGTCCAGCGCCGGCGCTTCGATCCCCTTGATGTCGTTGAGGTTCAGCTCGGCGATCAGCGTCAGGTCCCAGCCCGTCTCCTCCGAGCGCCGGACCAGCCGCGACAGGTTCTCCCAGCTCGCCTCCCGCTCGTCGGCGACATTGCGCAGCCAGCCGCCGAAAACGGGCGCCCAGTAACCGTACCTCATGCCGCCGCCTTTCTCTCGGAAACCAGTTGCAGCAGCCAATCGACCAGATCGTCGTGCGGGTCGAAGCCCAGCACCTCCATCGGCTTGGCCACGAAGTTGGACAGGGCGTTGATGTCGAAGAAGCGGCGGGTTCCATCGCGGTCGTCGATCAGACACTCGACCGAGCCGATCTCCATCTTCGCCTCCCGTGCGATCGCCAGGGCGGCGCGCGCCAGATCGGCGTCCGGATCGATCCGCCTCATGGTCAGGGCCGCCGCGCCGGGCCGCACAAGACAGGCGTCCGCCGGGCACAGGTCGAAGGTGTCGCCGGGGCTCTCCACCTCCATGGCGTAGAGGATGCGGCCGTTCATGACCTCGACACGCGTGATCCTGTCGCCGCGCCGGGGGGTGTATTCCTGGATCAGGGACACGCCGTTGACGCCGACCGGCGTTGAGCCGGCGCGCGCAGCCTCGGCCAACTCTTCCGAGGTGTCGTAGCGGACGATGCCCGCGCCGGAACCGCCGATATCGGCCTTGACCAGCACCGGATGGCGCAGGCCTTCCGCCGCCCGGACAAGATCGGCGCGGCGGTGCACCACGCGCGTCGCGGGAATAGCCAGGCCCAGGCTGCTGATCAGCGACAGCTGCCGGGCCTTCGAGGTGTCGACCGGCAGGGCGGAGGCGTTGACGACGCGTCCGCCCTGAGCCTCCCAGTGCGCGAACAGGCTCTGGGCGTAGAAGATCGGATGTTCCGGCTCACGCAGAAAGGACGACATGGCTACGCGGCTTAGCGTCACCGGCGCCGGCGGCGGAGATCCGGCCGGGTCGAAGCTGTGGCCGGCGAGCGGCGTCCGCGCAAAGTCGACGCCGCGCCGCTCCAGGGCGGCGAACAGCGGCTCGAACCACTGCGGGTGTTCATAGACGACGGCGAGATCGGGCGAGGCGGCGGTCATGCACGCTAGATGCGTTCCATTGTGATGGAACGCAACATCGACGCCGTCGATTCTTTCGGGCCGTTCCGGATCGTCCGTGCGAACGACGCCGATCCCGAATCGTCACGCGTCCGCAACGAACCGCCTCGGGTCGCATTTCAACAGCATGGCGCCAACCGACCCCAACTCAGGCGATCCCAAGGATAGAGCCAGCAAGGGCTCCGCCCGCATCATGATCGGCCTGTTCGCCATCATCATCGTGATGATGATCGTCATCGCCGTCGTTGCGGGCGTGATCCGCTAGGAGACGGACAAAGCTTCAGCCGATGCGGCGCTTGAAGCCGCCCCGGACGTGTGCGGTCCATCGCCGGCACAGGTGAAGCGAGACGGCGTCTATCCACTTGCTCATGATCGGCAAGCGCGAAGCTGAGGCCAAGGTTCCAGTATCCGAAAAGGATTCACAGCCCCCTTGCGCCGCGGACGCGCAAGCCTTCCGCAAGGTGATCTATACAGACAGGCGTGGGGTGATACGCCTTTGGCTATGAGTGGCTCCGACGCATCCCTGATCCTGTCTCGGCGTGACCTGCATTTCCTGCTCTATGAATGGCTGGACGTGGAGCGGTTGACGACGCGCGATCGCTTCGCCGACCACGACCGCGCCGCCTTCGACGGCGTGCTGGACACCTGTGCGCGCATCGCGGCTGAACATTTCGCGCCAGTCAACCGCAAGGCTGATCTGAACGAGCCGATCTTTGACGGCGAGCGCGTCCGGTTGATCCCGGAGGTCGCCCAGGCGATGGCCGCGTTTCGCGATGCGGGACTGTTCTCGGCCTCGCAGGACTACGAGCTCGGCGGCCTGCAACTGCCGAACGTGGTGGAGCGCGCGGCGTTCGCCTGGTTCCAGGCGGCCAACATCGCGTTTTCCGCCTACCCTTTTCTGACGATCGGCGCGGCCAACCTGTTGCGGGCTCACGGCTCGCCTCAACAGATCGAAGCCTATGTGCGGCCGATGCTGGAGGGCCGCTTCTTCGGCACCATGTGCCTGTCCGAGCCCCAGGCCGGATCGTCGCTGGGAGACATCCGCACGCGCGCCGCGCCCCAGGCCGACGGCTCCTATCGGCTGTTCGGCTCCAAGATGTGGATTTCGGCGGGCGATCACGAGTTGTCCGAAACGATCGTCCATATGGTGCTGGCGCGGATCGACGGCGCGCCGGCGGGGGTGAAGGGCATCTCCCTGTTCGTCGCACCCAAGCACCTGCTGGACCACGGGGGCGCGCCCGCCGAGCGCAACGACGTCGTGCTCGCGGGCCTGAACCACAAGATGGGCTATCGCGGCGCGACCAACACCCTGCTGAACTTCGGCGAGGGCAGGCATCGCCCCGAAGGCGAGGCGGGCGCCAAGGCCTGGCTGGTGGGCGAGGCCCACCAGGGCCTGACCGCCATGTTCCACATGATGAACGAGGCCCGGATCGGCGTCGGTGCGGGCGCGGCGGCTCTGGGCTACACCGGCTATCTGCATGCGCTCGACTATGCTCGCTCCCGGCCACAGGGCCGCAGGCTCGGAGCCAAGGACGCGGCCAGCCCGCCCGTGCCGATCATCGAGCACGCCGACGTGCGACGCATGCTGCTGGCGCAGAAGGCCTATGCAGGAGGCGCGCTGGCGCTGAACCTTTACTGCGCCCGCCTGACCGACGAGCAGCAGACGGCCGAGAACGAGGCCGACCGAACGCGCGCCACGCGCCTGCTGGACATGCTGACCCCCATCGCCAAGAGCTGGCCGTCGCAATGGTGCCTGGAGGCCAACAGCCTGGCGATCCAGGTGCTCGGCGGATACGGCTATACGCGCGACTATCCGGTGGAGCAGTTCTATCGCGACAACCGCCTGAACCCGATCCACGAAGGCACGCACGGCGTACAGGGCATGGACCTGCTTGGCCGCAAGGCGATCATGGATGGAGGAGCGGGGCTGAGGCTGCTGGCTGAAACGATCCTCGCCACCACGGACCGCGCGCGCGTGACGCCTGATCTGTCCGGCTACGCGGACGCACTGGCGGCCACCGTCGCCCGCATCGGCCAGGTCACGGCAAGCGTCTGGCGCGACGGCGACGCCGAACGCGCCTTGGCCAACGCTTCGCTCTATCTGGAAGCGGTCGGCCATGCCGTGATCGCCTGGATCTGGCTGGAACAGGCGCTGGCGGCCCAGGGCGAGACCGGCGACTTCTACGACGGCAAGCGCCAGGCCGCCCGTTACTTCTTCCGCTGGGAACTGCCCAAGACCGGTCCCATGCTTGATCTGCTCGATGCAAGGGACGACACGCCGCTTATGATGCAGGACGCCTGGTTCTGACAGGGCTCGGCCGGTCCTGGACCTTGTGGGGGGCGGCGATCATGCGGCTTTCGGAAAAAGCCTGATCCTCGCCTTCGCAGGCGGTCAGCCCACCTTCACGCGTGTGGCGGCTTCGGGCAGGTCTTCGCCAAAGGCGCGCTGGTAGAATTCGGCGATGGTGGGACGTTCCAGTTCATCGCACTTGTTCAGGAAGGTCAGGCGGAAGGCCTGGCCGATCTCGCCGAAGATCTGGACGTTCTGGGCCCAGGTGATCACCGTGCGCGGGCTCATGACCGTGGAGATGTCGCCGTTCATGAAGGCGTTGCGGGTCATGTCGGCGACGCGGACCATGGCGGCGATGGCTCTGCGGCCCTCGGCGTCGGTCATCTCCGGGACCTTGGCCGCGACGATTTCGGCCTCTACGTCGTGATCGAGGTAGTTCAGCGTGGTGACCACGCTCCAGCGATCCAACTGGGCCTGGTTGATCTGCTGGGCGCCGTGGTACAGGCCCGTGGTGTCGCCCAGGCCAATGGTGTTGGTCGTCGCGAACAGCCGGAACCAGCGGTTCGGCCGGATCACGCGGTTCTGGTCCAGCAGGGTCAGCCGGCCTTGCGTCTCCAGCACGCGCTGGATCACGAACATCACGTCCGGACGGCCGGCGTCGTATTCGTCGAACACCAAGGCGATGGGGCGCTGCAGCGACCAGGGCAGGATGCCTTCGCGGAACTCCGTGATCTGCTTGCCTTCGCGTAGCGCAATGGCGTCCTTGCCGACCAGGTCGATGCGGCTGACGTGGCTGTCGAGATTGATGCGGACCAGCGGCCAGTTCAGGCGGGCGGCGACCTGCTCGATATGGGTCGACTTGCCGGTGCCGTGATAGCCCTGCACCATGACGCGACGGTCGAAGGCGAAGCCGGAGCAGATGGCGATCGTGGTCTGCGGATCGAACCGATAGCTGTCGTCGATCTCAGGCACATGCGGGTCGCGTTCGGCGAAGGCCGGAACCTGCATGTCGCTGTCGACGCCAAAGGCTTCGCGCAGGGTGACGCGGCGAGCGGGTTCAAGCGTCAGCAGCGGATCGGGGAGGGCGTCGAGCGTCGAGGTCATGCGATCCATCTAGAGACCCCGCGCGCGCGGCTCAACACGCGCTCGGGGCCTAAGGGGCGCTTATTCGGCGCTGAGCTTCACATCGACGTTGTTGCGGGTGGCGTTGGAGTAGGGGCAGACCTGGTGCGCCTTCTCGATCAGGTCGTCGATTACAGCCTTTTCCAGCCCGTGGTCGGTGACGGTGAGCGTGACGTCGAGGTTGAAGCCTTCGCCCCGGGTGTTCTTGCCGAAGCCGACGCCGGCCGTGACCTTGGTGTCGGGGCCCACGGGCGATCCCGCCTTGCCGGACACAAGGCGAAGCGCGCCGAGGTAGCAGGCCGCATAGCCCGAGGCGAACAGCTGCTCGGGGTTGGTCCCGTCGCCGCCCTTGCCGCCCATCTCGGTCGGGGTGGACAGCTTGACGTCGATCTTGCCGTCGTCGGTCGTGGCGCGGCCGTCTTCGCGACCGCCGCCGGATGCGGTGGCGCGAGCGGTGTAGAGAACGTCCATGTGCGGATCCTTGATGCTTTCGTTCCGGGTGAAGTGAGGGCGAAACGACATTCCCCGGTGGTCGTTGCACGCGCGCTCTGGCGTCCGGCGGGGGACGCGGGCTAAAGCATGCGATCGGGGCGCGTCTTTCGGAGTTGGCGGTGAAGGTTGCCGAACGCTGGTTCGTCTGGGCGGGCATGGCTCTGCTGGGCGCGGTCGCGCTGGCGGGGCTGGTGGTGGCCGTCTACGCCGCGTGGCTGTTCTACGATCTGCCGGATGCGTCGGAGCTGGCCGACTATCGGCCGCCCACGGCGACGCGGGTCTATGCCGGCGACGGCACCCTGATCGGCGAGTTCTCGGACGAGCGGCGCATCTACGTCTCCTACGACCAGATTCCCGACACGGTGCGGCACGCCTTTCTGGCCGCCGAAGACCGCAACTTCTTCCAGCATGGCGGCATCGACGTGGGCGGCATCGGGCGCGCCTCGCTGAAGAATGTGGCGAACCTGGCGCGCGGGCGGCGGCTGGAGGGCGGCTCCACCATCACCCAGCAGGTCGCCAAGAACGTGCTGCTGACCAACGAAAGCAGCCTGAACCGCAAGCTGAAGGAAGCCATACTGGCCAGCCGTCTGGAGGCGACGCTCTCCAAGGAGCAGATCCTGGAGCTGTATCTGAACGAAATTTTCCTGGGATATCGCTCGTTCGGCATCGCCTCGGCGGCCTACAACTATTTCGGCAAGTCGCTGGCGCAGCTGACGCCGGACGAGGCGGCGTTCCTGGCGGCCCTGCCCAAGGGGCCCAACAACTATCATCCCAAGCGGCATCCCGGAGCGGCCAAGGGGCGGCGCGACTGGGTGCTGGGCGAGATGGAGCAGAGCGGCTGGATCACGGGCGCGGAGCTGCAGCAGGCGCGCGCCCGGCCGCTGAACACGCGCGACGCGCCGCAGCGGGCGGCCTATCGCGATGCGGACTTCTTTGTGGAGGAGGCGCGGCGGCAGGCGGCGGCCAACCCCGACTTCGGCGACCAGCTGAGGGCCGGCGGCTTCTACATGCGCACGACGCTGGACCCGACGCTGCAGACGGCGGCGCGATCCGCTCTGATGCTGGGGCTGGAGAACTATGACCGTCGCCATGGCTGGCGCGGCGCCTGGGGCACGACCGATTTCGGGGACGGTTGGCAGGCCAGGGCGCTCGGCGAGCAGAAGACGCCGCCGGAGCGCCGGGCTTGGGAAGTGGCGGCTGTGGAGAGCGTCAGCGGAAACAATGTGCGCGTCCGAACCGCGCGTGGGGATCGTTCGGGCAGCCTGCTGGCCGCGGACGCCGCCTGGGCCAACGCCAACCGGCCGCTGAAGCGGGGCGACCTGATCCATGTGGAGCGCTCAGGCGGTCAGTATGCGCTGAAGCAGATCCCCCGCGTAAACGGGGCCATGGTGGCGATCGAGCCGCAGTCGGGACGCGTGCTGGCGATGGTCGGAGGCTACTCCTACGCCCTGTCCAGCTTCAACCGGGCGACGCAGGCGGAGCGCCAGCCGGGCTCGGCGTTCAAGCCGTTCGTCTATGCGACGGCGCTGGAGGGCGACTACACGCCGGCCTCCATCGTGCTGGATGCGCCCATCAGCTTCGCCGGCGGGCCGAACGGCCAGCGCTGGACGCCCGAGAACTACAGCCGCGAATACTACGGGCCGCAGACGCTGCGCCGGGGGCTGGAGCTGTCGCGCAACGTCATGACCGTGCGTCTGGCCCAGGCCGTGGGCATGAAGAAGATCACCGATCAATCGGCGCGGATGGGCATACCCGGCCTCACGCCGAACCTGTCGGTGTCGCTGGGCGCGGGCGAAGTGACGCCGTATCAGCTGACGGCGGCCTATGCGGCGTTCGTGAACGGCGGGCGGCGGATCACGCCCTATCTGATCGACTATGTGCAGGACCGCGACGGCGAGACCATCTTCCGCGCCGACGCGCGGCGGTGCCCCGAGTGCGGTCGCGGTTTCTCCGGTCAGGAATCGCCCAAGCTGGAGCCGCAAGGCACGCAGGTGATCGATCCCATCACCGCCTATCAGATCAGCTCCATGCTGGAGGGCGTGGTGCAGCGGGGCACGGCGGCTAGCGCGCGCGGGTTGGGTCGCTGGGTCGGAGGCAAGACGGGCACGACGAATGAATACCGCTCGGCCTGGTTCGTGGGCTTCACCACAGACATCGTGGTGGGGGTGTTCATCGGCTTTGACGACAACCGTCCGCTAGGTAATGGCGAGACGGGGACCACGGCGGCTGTGCCGGTGTTCATCGACTTCATGCAGACGGCGCTGAAGGAGCGGCCGGCGCGGCCGTTCGTGCGGCCCAAGAACGCGATCTTCCGACCGGTCAACGGCATCGAGCTTCACGTCGTCGAGGCTGGCGATCCATCCGCTCCGCTGCTGTTGTTGTTGCATGGCTTTCCGGAGTTTTGGTGGGCCTGGCGCAAGCACATCTCGCCACTGGCCCAGGCTGGCTTCCACGTCGTGGCGCCCGACCTGCGCGGCTACAACCGCAGCGACAAGCCGCGGGAGATCGCCGCCTACCATCTCGACCGCGTCGCCGACGACGCGATCGGCTCGCCGCTCGACCAGCTCGCCGCATGGATCGGCACGATGTTCGACATCGTCGTGGATCCGACCCAGAG
>ERZ501064.127-NODE-127-length-20718-cov-8.640420_pt1 | contig 20718 bp, 18 predicted proteins | sample MGYA00510851_ERZ501064 | MGnify/ENA primary metagenome ERZ501064 (study PRJEB25958, sample SAMN03398529) | human skin metagenome | study: EMG produced TPA metagenomics assembly of the Human Skin Microbiome Metagenome (human skin metagenome) data set. | reverse complement strand
TTCGCTCGCACCTCAGGGAGCAACGGGGGCTCGCTTCGCTCGCACCTCAGGGAGCAACGGGGGCTCGCTTCGCTCGCACCTCAGGGAGCCGGGGCCGGGCTCGCAAGCTCGCTCGTCAGGGAGCGCACAAATCACATCGAAAGGTACTGGATAACAATGAAACTCAATGGACTGTCGGTCGCGATCACCGGCGGCGCATCCGGTCTTGGGCTCGCCACGGCCCGGCGCGTCATCGACGCCGGTGGCCTGGTCACCCTGATCGACCTGCCGACCTCGGACGGTCAGGCCGTGGCCGACGGACTCGGCGCCGCCGCGTCGTTCGCGGCCGCCGACATCACCGACCGCGAACAGTTCGCCGCCGCACTCGATGTCGCCGACGACCGAGGTGGCCTGCGCGGACTCGTGCACTGTGCCGGGGCGGGCCGGCGCATGCGCATCCTGGACAAGGAGGGCAAGGCGGGTTCGGTGGAGGACTTCGAGTTCGTCATCAAGCTCAACCTCGTGGGGTCGTTCCATGCGCTCTCGCTCGGCGCGGAACGTATTGCGCGACAGGAGCCCGTCGACGGGGAGCGGGGCGCCATCATCATGACCGCGTCGGTCGCGGCGTACGAGGGCCAGATCGGCCAGATCAACTACTCGGCGTCGAAGGCGGGCATCGTCGGGATGACGCTGGTCGCCGCGCGGGACCTGGCCAGCAAGCTCATCCGCGTCAACACCATCGCGCCGGGCACGATGGACACGCCGTTGCTCGCCCGGTTGCGCGACGACGTGCGCGATGCGCTCGCCGCGAGCATTCCCAATCCGGCGCGGCTCGGTCGGCCGGAGGAGTTCGGTCAACTCGCCGCGTCGATCCTGGAGAACACCTATCTCAACGGCGAGACCATTCGACTCGACGGGGCGATCCGGATGGCACCGCGGTAACCCGAACCCCGGCACGTCCGTTCTGCGGCTTCCACAACGCCTTTCGAGAGGATTCATCGCGATGTCTGCCACGGCGCCCACCACTCTCAGCTATCCCGACGCCACGATGGCGGTGCTGCCCGCGAGTATGGCCGCCCTCTACGGCGAGCGCGCGGCCGTCGTCGACGGCGCGACGACGCTCACGTTCACCGAGCTCGACGTGCGCTCGGCCGCCGTGGCGTCGGCGTTGCGTGCGTCCGGAGTGAGCGATCGCGATGTGGTCCTGCTGTACCTGACCAACAGCGTCGAGTTCGTCGTCGCCTACTACGGATCACTGCGGGCTGGTGCGACGGTGACCCTGGTCAATCCGTTGCAGCCCGTACCGGGTCTGCGACGTCAGATCGTGGAAACCGCTGCGGTGGTGGGTTTCACGCAGATCGAGCAGTCCGCGCGTCTCCTGTCCGCCGCCGTCGGCACGGCGTTGACGACGGTTGTGACGGTGGACGGGGCCGCGGATGCGCCGGAGGGCATCGACACCGTCCCCCTCGCGAAGTTCGTCGTCGGGCACGAGACGGCCCCGCCGGTCTCGACCACGAGCGACGACGTCGCGCACCTCGCCTTCACCGGCGGCACCACGGGTGTCTCGAAGGGCGTTCGGGTCCTGCACCGCAACGTGCTCGGCAACGTCACGCAGATGATCGCCTGGCGGGCAGGCTATTCCGTGGCGGTGGGAACCGACGGTCTCCTGACCCTCACTCCCCGGTCGTCGGAGAACCCGGGGGTGGTGCCCGGGCATGCGGCGACGGTCGTCGTGTCCCCGCTGTTCCACGCGCACGCCCTCATCAACATGTCGTTTCTCCTGCTGTGCGGTGCCACGCACGTGTTCGCCGGTCGTTTCGAGCCCGGGCGGATGCTGGCTCTCATCGAGGCGCATCGGGCGTCGTACGTGACCGGGAGTCCCGCGATGTGGCATGCGCTCGCCGTGCACCCCGACGTCTCCACACGGGACCTGACCTCGGTGCGGGTGGTCTCCTCCGGCGCGGCGCCGATCGATCACGTGACCCTGGAGCAGCTCGAGAAGGCGTTCCCGGCAGCGGCGATCGTGGAGGGATACGGCCTCACCGAGGCGACGTGCCTGGTGTCCTCGGCGTCCCTGACGTCCGGGGGTCGATACCGGCTCGGGAGTGTGGGTCTGCCGACGTTCGACACCCAGATCGAGATCCGCGCCGTCGACGATCCGGCCGTCGTCCTCCCGACGGGGGAGAAGGGACAGTTGTGGGTGCGCGGCCCGCAGGTCACCGACGGCTATCTCGATCACCCCGAGAAGACGGCCGAGCAGTTCGTCGACGGGTGGCTCGACACCGGTGACATCGCCTACCGCGACGCCGACGGGTACCTCTACATCTGCGACCGTGCGAAGGACATGCTGATCTACAAGGGCTACAACGTGTATCCGCGCGAGCTCGAGGAGATCCTGGTGACGCATCCGGACGTCGGTGCGGCAGCGGTCGTCGCCCGGGAGGCGGGTGCGGTGGGGCAGGAGCCGGTGGCCTTTCTCGTCGCCCGGGACGGTCACGTCATCGACGCCGATGCGGTGTCGGACTTCGTCGCCGCGCAGGTGTTGCCCTACAAGAAGATCCGGGACGTGTACGTGGTCGACGAGCTGCCCACCTCGGCGGCCGGCAAGGTCCAGAAGGTGGCGTTGCGGGAGCGCCTGGCGAACGCCTGACAGGGTCAGCGCCGGCGCCCGAGGCGCCGGCGCACGCGCGTGTGGTCAGCGCTGCGCGCGCTTGATCAGGTTGCGCCCGATGATGAGTCGCTGGATCTCGCTGGTGCCCTCGTACAGGCGCAGCAACCGCACCTCGCGGTAGATGCGTTCCACCGCGACATCGCGCATGTAACCGCTGCCGCCGTGGATCTGCACGGCGAGATCGGCGACCTTGCCGACCATCTCGGTGCAGAACAGCTTGGCAGCCGACGGGGCGATGCGGCGGTCGGTGTCGTCGACCCACGCCCGGGCGGCCTCGCGGACGAGCGCGCGTCCGGCCATCACCCCGGCCTGCTGGTCGGCGAGCATTGCCTGGACCAGTTGGAACTCGCCGATCGCGGTACCGCCCTGGGTGGCGGTGGCGGCCCAGGTGACCGACTCGTCGAGCGCACGCTGCGCGGTGCCCACCGAGAGAGCCGCGATGTGCACCCGGCCCCGGGCCAGGCTCATCATCGCGGCCTTGTAGCCCACGTCCTCGCTGCCGCCGACCAGTGCCGACGCCGGCACCCGCACGGCGTCGAAGTGCACGTCCGCGGTCCAGGCGCCCTCCTGGCCCATCTTGCGGTCCTTGGCGCCGACGCTGAGCCCCGCGGCGTCGGCGGGGACCAGGAACACCGCGATGCCGGTGCCGTTCTCGTCGGCCGGACGGGTACGTGCGAACACGACGAACAGATCGGCCAGCGGCGCATTGGTGATGAACCGCTTCTCGCCCGTGATCACCCAGTCGTCACCGTCGCGGACGGCCTTCGTGCGCAGTCCGGCCGGATCGGACCCGGCCCCCGGTTCGGTCAGCGCGAACGAGGCGACGACCTCGCCGGACGCGATCTTCTCCAGCCACGCGGACTTCTGCTCGTCGGTGCCGAAGTGGACGAGGACCTGGCCGGCGATGCCGTTGTTGGTGCCGAACATCGAGCGCAGCGCCAGGGATGTGTACCCGAGCTCCATCGCGAGTTCGACGTCCTGGGTCAGATCGAGGCCGAGACCGCCCCACTCCTGCGGGATGGCGTAGCCGAAAAGGCCCATGCTCTTCGCCGTCTGGCGGATGTCGTCGGGGATGGCGTCGGTGTCGAGGATCTCCTGCTCCCGCGGGACCACCACCTCGCGGACGAACTCGCGCGTCGCGGCGAGGATGTCGGCGAAGTCCTCGTCGCCCACCTCGGAGGAGGTCGTCCGCGCTGAATGCATCACTCCGGTCATGCTGTCACTCTCGCGGCCGGCGGGCGAGGGGTCCAATACGAAACCGGGATCGCTGCGATAGCCGTTGCGTATGAGCGCGGACGGGTCGATCGGGGCGGAACCTCGATAGATTTGTCCCCGCGGCACTCACCGCGGGCCCGGCGCTTCGCGACCGGTTGCCCGACGACCGTCACCCCGCCGCCCTCGAAAGGACTCCGATACATGTCATCGCACCCGCCCGCCGCCGCGTTGCTGGAGGGTCGTACGGCCGTCGTGACCGGCGGAGCCCAGGGCATCGGTTTCGAGATCGCCCGCTCGTTCGTCGACGCCGGCGCGCGAGTCGTGCTCGGTGACCTCAGCCTCGACGCCGCGCAGGCGGCCGCGGACGAGTTCGGCGGCCGCGACGTGGCCCGCGCGGTGAGGTGCGACGTCGTCGACGCGGGGGAGGTCGACGCGCTGCTCGCGGCCGCGGTCGACGGGTTCGGGGCACTCGATGTGCTGGTGAACAACGCCGGGATCACCCGGGACGCGACGATGCGCACCATGACCGAAGACGATTTCGATCAGGTCATCTCGGTGCATCTCAAAGGCACCTGGAACGGCACACGCAAGGCGGCGGCGATCATGCGCGAGGCCAAGCGTGGTGCGATCGTGAACATCTCGTCGCTGTCGGGCAAGGTCGGCATGGTCGGGCAGACCAACTACTCGGCCGCCAAGGCGGGCATCGTCGGCCTCACCAAGGCCGCGGCCAAGGAGATGGCCCATCACGGCGTGCGGGTCAACGCGATCCAGCCCGGCCTCATCCGGTCGGCGATGACCGAGGCGATGCCGCAGAAAGCGTGGGACCAGAAGATGGCGGAGATCCCGATGCGGCGCGCCGGCGAGGTCGGTGAGGTCGCGAGCGTCGCGCTGTTCCTGGCGTGTGACATGTCGTCGTACATGACGGGCACCGTCCTCGAGGTGACCGGCGGCCGTTTCATGTGACCGCCGGCCCTGCTCCATGCCTCCTCTGACACCGAAAGGTCACCCATGCGCGACGTCGTCATCTGCGAACCGGTCCGTACCCCGATCGGCCGTTACGGCGGGATGTTCAAGAATCTCACCGCCGTTGATCTCGGGGTCGCCGCGCTGACGGGGATGCTCGACCGGACCGGACTCGACCCGGAGAAGGTCGAGGACGTCATCCTCGGTCACTGTAACGGGAACAGCGAGGCGCCCGCCCTGGGACGAGTCATCGCACTCGATGCCGGGTTGCCGATCACAGTGGGCGGCATGCACATCGATCGTCGTTGCGGGTCGGGACTACAGGCCGTCATCCAGGCCGCCTACCAGGTGTCCTCGGGGGACAACGACGTCGTGGTCGCCGGCGGTGCCGAGTCGATGAGCAACGCGTCGTTCTACTCGGTGGACATGCGGTGGGGTGGGGCCCGGACCGGAATTGCCATGCACGACAGCCTCGTCCGGGCGCGCTCGACCGCCGGCGGCAAGAACTACCCGGTGCCCGGCGGCATGATCGAGACGGCCGAGAACCTGCGCAAGGACTACGAGATCTCCCGGGAAGAACAGGACGAGCTGGCTGTGGCATCGCACGAACGAGCGGTGCGGGCCCAGAAGGATGGCGTACTGGCCGAGGAGATCGTCCCGGTCACCGTGGCTTCAGGTGCGAGTGGGCCCGCTCGCTCCGCTCCCGGCGCCCGGTCTGGTGATCGGGTCATCGACACCGACGAGCATCCACGCCCGGATGTCTCGGTCGAGTCGCTGTCGAAGTTGAAGCCGATCATGGGCAAGACGGATCCGGACGCGACGGTGACGGCGGGCAACGCCAGCGGTCAAAACGACGCCGCGTCGATGGCGCTCGTGACCACCCCCGAGGTCGCCGAGAAGCTGGGTCTACGCCCGCTGGTGAAGCTGGTGTCGTGGGGTCTGGCCGGTGTGCCGCCGCGCACCATGGGGATCGGGCCGGTCCCCGCGACCGAGAAGGCGCTTGCCAAGGCCGGTCTGACGCTCGCCGACATCGACGTGATCGAGCTCAACGAGGCGTTCGCCGCGCAGGCACTCGCCGTCACCCGCGAGTGGGGTTTCGGCCGTTTCGGTGCCGGCGGCGATTTCGACCGCACCAACGTCAACGGCTCGGGCATCTCGCTGGGCCACCCGGTCGGCGCCACGGGCGGACGCATGCTGGCCTCCCTGGCGCGTGAACTGCACCGGCGCGAGGCCCGCTACGGCCTGGAGACCATGTGTATCGGCGGTGGCCAGGGCCTCGCCGCGGTCTTCGAACGCGTCAGCTGACCTCGAGACTCACCGGGCCCCACCTGATCCGCACCGGTGGGGCCCGGTGTTCCACCCGTTCATCCCGCAGTTTTGCGCACGAGGTCGACGAAGGCCTGACCGACGGCCGACAGCGACGGCGGGTGGAATGCGATGGCAAAGGGTCGCACCACATTCGGTTCGATCTCACGGATCACGACCGGCTCGTCGGCCGACTCCGCCACCGATCGTTCGAGTAGAGTGCCGCCGATTCCGGACTCCACCATCGGGAGCCGTTCCTCGCGGATCTCCGACAGCACGGCCAGCGGCGGGCGGACGCCCCCGACGCGGATCGCCTCCTCGAACTCGTCGGCCACCGAGTAGCCGCGTGGCACGAACACCATCGGGATCGCCGGCAGATTGTTCAGCGGGATCGGGCCCTCGGGTACGTCGGTGCCCGGCGGGTAGACGAGCACGTGTTCGTGTTCGCCGATCACGATCACCTCGAGGTCGTCGCCGGCGATGGGTAGGTGGGCGACGGCGAACTCGCAATGACCGTCCTCGATGGCCGACGCGGCCCTGGTCTCATCGCGTAACTCGCCGAGTCGCACCGAAACCCGCGGATAGGCGGCCCGGAACCGGGCAACCAGATCGACGACGGGCCCGACCGCGGTCGCGGCGAAGGCCAGGATCTCGAGGTGGCCGGTGAGTTCGTCCTCCGAGGCGGAGAGCAGATCGTCGACGGCGTCCATGTCGCGCACGATCTGTCGCGCGGGACCGACCATCGTGCGCCCGGCGGCCGACAGGACCATCCCGCGACCGATGCGGTGAAACAGCTGGACTCCGAGTTCGCGTTCGAGCGCCCGGAGTGCTTGGGACACGGTGGGTTGCGCGACACCGAGAGCCGACGCGGCCCCGCCGATGCCCTTGTTCTCGACCACCGCCAGGAAGTACTCGACCTGTCGCAATTCCATGGCGTGTCACCAATCCCGTGGTTCGGCGGGGTCCGGCGCGATCCCGCAGTGGACCTTCGCCGCGGAGATGAAGGCGAGGGCGGCCGGCGAGGGGAGCCCGGATCGCAGCACGAGACCCCACGGTCGGGTGAGTGGTGGGTCGAGCGCGAGCCGACGAAGTCCCGCAAGCTGCCGGTCGGCCACAGTGCGTGGGAGAACCGTTGCGCCCGTGCCCTTCTTGACCAGACTCCACACCGCGGACGGTAATTGGCAGTCGACCACCACGTTCTTGGCGTCGTCGTCGAGGAGTCCGCCGAGGAGTTCCGCGGTGATCGGGTCGCTGTGATCGACGACGAGTGGCAGCGAGCGCACCGCCGACTGCGGTATCGGTTCGGGCAGACCGTCGGCGAGCGTCGTCGGCGCCGCGACGATGAGTTCCTGCTCGGCCATCGGGATGGCGGTGAAGGTCGCGTGCTCGGCGGCCGAGTCCATGATCCCGATCTCGGCGTCCCCGGATCGCAACGCCGACAACACCCCGGTGGGACTGTCGGCGGAGACGACTCGAACCGACAAGCGTGGGAACCGTTCCCGGAACAGTCGGACGATGTTGACCACCGGGTCCACACTGAACGCCGCGTAGGTCACGATGTCGACGCGACCGGCGCGCAGTTCCCGAACCGCGTCGACCTTGGCCTTGGCGCGGTCGACGTCGGCCAGGATGCGCCGGGCGGCGACGTCGAGTTTGCGCCCGGCCTCGGTGAGTTCGAGGCGTCGTCCGGTGCGGTCGAACAGGGTGACGCCGAGACGTCTCTCGAGCGTGCGGATCGCCTGGGACAGCGACGGCTGTGAGATGTAGAGCGACTGGGCGGCCTTCGTGATGCCGCCGTGGTCGACCACGGCGACGAAGTAGGTCACGAGGTGCAGGTCCACCCCGGTCACTCTATCCGGCGCCGGGAGCGGACCGAGCGGGCCGAATCAGCCCGGCGCCGGGAGCGGAGCGAGCGGGCCGAATGAGTACTGCGCCCGGATCTGTCACTTGCCGGTCCAGCGCGGCGCGCGTTTCTCGGCGAAGGCGACCGCACCTTCCTTGGCGTCGTCGGAGACGAACACCGGACCGAGGAAGTCCCACTGCTTCTTGATCAGTTCGGGATCGGTGTAGCGGATCGCCATGGAGGTGACCTGTTTGGTGGCGCGGACGGCGAGGGGGCCGTTGGCGGCGATGACGGCGGCCAGTTCGCGGGCCCCGGCGAGTGCCTCGCCGGGTTCGGTGATCCGGTTGACCAGGCCGAACTGGTGGGCGCGTGCCGCGGTGAGCGGGTCGCCGGTGAGCGCGAGTTCCATGGCGAGCTGGTAGGGGAGGATCTTCGGGAGGCGTAGGAGGCCACCGGCGGCGGCGGCGAGTCCGCGCTTGACCTCGGGGATGCCGAACTTGGAGTCGTTTGCTGCGACGACGAGGTCCGCCGACAACGCGAGTTCGCATCCGCCGGCCAGCGCCCAGCCCTCGACGGCGGCGATGAGGGGCTTGGTCGGCGGGGCCTCGGTGAGGCCGCCGAACCCGCGTCCGTCCAGCGCGACCTTCTCGCCGCGGGCGAAGGCCTTGAGGTCCATCCCGGCGCAGAACGTGCCACCGGCACCGGTGATGATGCCGATGGTGAGGTCGTCGCGCGAATCGAGTTCGTCGATCGCGGCGGCGATACCCTCCGACACCTCGAGATTCACGGCGTTCTTCGCCTCGGGGCGGTTGATCGTGATGACGGCGACGCCGTCGGCGAACTCGGTGAGCACGGCACTCATGGGGACTCCTGGAGTTGGTGGACGGGACGGGCGGTCAGGTGTTCTCGGATGTGGAGATCTGTTGCGGCTCAGCCGGTGTGGGCTCGCCGGCGGCAAACCAGCGGATCGGCTCCGGGGTGGTCGGATCGGTCGCCGTCTCATCGGGAACGCGGGCGTCGAGGACGCCGCGTTCCTGCAGGACGACGAGATGGGCGTGGGTCTCCCGCAACGCGAGTCGGCTGAGGGTGAGGGACAGCTCCTCGAACGGACGCGACCACGTCACCGACCGGGTGATCTCCCAGGCCGTGCTCTCCGGATACCGGGTCACGGTCGAGGCGATCTCATCGAGCCGCTCCTCGTGATGCGTGAGGAGACCGGTGACGCGGTCGCCGAGGCCTCGGAACCGGTACTCGTGGGACGGCAGCGCCTCGTGGTCGCGCATCTTCTCGGTGTTGGCCAGCGAGATCAGGTAGTCGGCGAGGGGACTGTCGGTCTGCATGGGATTGGTCGAGATGTTCGGACTGATCCGCGGCAGCAGGTGGTCGCCGGTGAAGACGATGCCGGCGGTGTCGTCGGCGAAGCAGAGGTGCCCCGCGGTGTGGCCCGGGGTCCAGACGGCGCGGAGATCCCAGCCGGGGATGTCGAGCGGGGCGTCCCCGGTCAGCTCGCGGTCGACGGCCCGCCCGTCGGGCAGGCGGATGAAACCGACCAGCCCCTCGTCGGCGACCTCGGTCGGTGCGCCGAGAGCGCGGAGTTCGGATCGCGCCTGGCCGAGTTGGGTCTCCACCTCGGTATCGGAGTAGTGGCGCAGGTACCGGGAATCGTTGCGATGCATCCACAGCTCGGCGTCCACGTGCTCGAGTAGACGCGGCACGAGCCCGAAATGGTCGGGGTGCAGATGGGTCACGCCGACAGACCTGATGTCGGCGAGGTCGTGGCCGGTGGAGCGGATGCCTGCGACGAGGATGTCCCACGACTCGTCGGACGGCCAGCCGGCGTCGATCAGTGCGAGACCGCCGTCGGGCAATCCGAGGGCGTAGACCAGGACGTATCGCAACGGATTGGATCCCATGGGGACCGGGATCGACCACAGCTGCGGCCGGACCTCCTCGACCGGGGGCAACACCTTGTCGGCCCAGGCCTGCTTCTGCAGCGTGCCGGTGACCTCGATCGTGCCCATCCAGCCTCCCGCCGGGTCCGTCGCGTGGTGACACCGCTGATGATCGTTGCAGTGATCAACAGTCATCCGATCACGAGAGGCGATCGCGCTCAAGCTGTGGGCGGCTCAGACATCCTGAGGTAGGACCTATGGATCCAGGTCGGCGAGTCCGGCCGCGGCGCCGTCGCAGCTCGCCGCGACGTCGTGAACCAGTCGCCCGGCGAGTTCCGGCTGGATGAGCGGGAACAGATGGCTCGCCCCGGGGACGACGGTCAGCGACGCGTGCTGTGCTGCCTCGACGAAACGTTGTTCGTGGACCCGGAACTGGTCTTGGCTACCGTTGACGAACATCGTTCGGCCGGGGTAGCGCCGGACCTCGCCGAGCGCGTCGAACCGCTTGATCTCGGCGACGACGTCGGCGATCGACCCCAGTGCCAGTCCGCCGATCTCCATGTCGGCGGACACCTGACGTCCCACGGCGAGGCGGGTGGCCACCTGACTGATGATCGCCGCCTGACGCGGCAGGAACGCGGTGACCGCACCGAACGTCTCGAACGGCGCGGCCAGCAGCGGACTGGGCTGCGCGGTCGCGCACATCGGGACGAGGGCCGCGACGGCTTCTGGATGGCGTCCGGCGACCGCCATCGCCACATAGCCGCCCATCGACATCCCGGCCACGACCGCCGGCCGGCCGAACCTGCTGATCTCGGCGAGCACGGCGTCCACCGCGCCGGACATCGTGAACGTCTCGTCGCGGCGCTGCCCGTGGCCAGGGAGGTCGGGGGTGGCGACCGCGCGCCTCGAGTCGGGACCGGCCACAGCCGCCGCGACCCGGTGCAGGGTCGCGCCGCTCACGCGCAAACCGTGGACGAGGACGACGGGCGTGGGTTCGACCACCGGCGCGTCGACGGGAACGGGTGCGGGCTCGGCCATCGCACGCAGTATGCCGCCGAACGGTTCTCGATACCGTCGGCGTCACCGACTGTTCGTCAGCGGTCTTCTTCGACGTCGGTTTGTTCGGCACCGATCTGCCCCGGCGTTCCCGACGGTTCGCCCGGTGGGGGCACCGGTGACACGCGCCGACCGATGCCGATGCGGTCGAGGAACCCGGCGTCGTGGGAGACGACCAGCAGCGCACCGGTCCAGGCCTCGAGTGCGTCCACGAGTTGCGTGACGGTGTCGAGATCCAGGTTGTTCGTCGGCTCGTCGAGGATCAGCAGCTTCGGTGTCGGGTCACCGAGCAGTGCATCGGCCAGTGCGACGCGCAGCCGTTCGCCGCCGGACAGTTCGGCGAGTGCGCGATCGGCGCGCGCACCCCGGAACAGGAACCGCGCGAGATGCGCCCGCACCTCCTGCGTCGAGATGTCCGGGTGGGTCCGCGCGAGATGCTCGGCGATCGAGACGGTCGGGTCGGGGAAGGTGATCTGCTGCGGCACGAAGGCGAACGGTACGACGACGGATTCGGAGACGATCAACTCCGCGATCAGTGTCGATTTCCCGGAACCGTTGGGCCCCACCAGAGCCACCCGCTCGGGTCCGTCCATGCGCAGGCGGTCGTCGACGACGATCTGGGCGCGCGGGGCCACTTCCGGCGTCGGCACGACGATCCGCGCGGTGCGGTCGGTGCGGATGTCCTCGCGGGCCTCGTCGAGACGTGTTGCCGCAGACGCCACGTCGTCACGATGGGCGTTGCGCAGTTTGCCCGCCGACACCTGCGCCTCGCTCCGGCGGTTGTGTGCCACGATCTTCGGCACCCGCTTCTCCCGCTCGGCTGTCGCGCCCGTCCGGGCCCGCCGATCGAGTTTGATCAGCGCCTCGGTCATCTCGCGGCGCTGCTTGCGCAGATCGCCGGCGGCGGTGGCAACCGCTGCCTCGGCGGCGTCTTGTTCGGCGTCGATGATCTCGCGGTACCGGGAGTAGGGCCCGCCGAACAGCCGCACTCGACCTCGGTACAGCTCGACTGTCGTATCGACACGTTCGAGGAGCTCGAGGTCATGACTGACCACGACCACCGTGCCCGGGAACGACTCGATGGCGTCGAAGAGCCGGGCGCGGGAGTCGGTGTCCAGGTTGTTGGTCGGTTCGTCGAGGAGCAGAATCGCCGGGTCGGCGATGAGTGCGGCGACGGTCGCCAGCAGGGTCGCCTCACCGCCGGACATGGCGCCGACCGGACGGTCGAGGTCGGGCGGCAATCCCATCTGCTCGAGGAGTCCGATAGCGCGCTCCTCGACGCCCCAGTCGTCGCCGACTGCGTCGAAGTCCTGCGGATCTACCGAGCCGCTCTCGATTCGTCGTATCGCACAACGAATCTCGTCGATGCCGAGCGCTTGTGCCACGGTCGACGACGGATCGGACTGCGGGTCCTGCACGACCACAGCGACATCGGTCGTCGACGTGTCGCCTGCGATCGTGATGCTGCCCGACGCCGGGCGTGATCGACCGGCGATCAGGCCGAGGAGGGTGGACTTGCCCGCACCGTTCGCGCCGATGAGGGAGTAGGTCTCGGCGCCCAGGGCGAGGTCGAGGTGTTCGAAGACGACTGTCCCGTCAGGCCAGGCGAACGAGACGTCGGACAGCACGATGGAAGATGGCATGAGCGCTCCTGAAGTGGGTCGGGTACACCGACAAGGCGTCGGTGGAGCCCGTCGGCGGTGCCGACGGCCGGGGCCACTTCAGTTCTTCATCGCGGTGGATCACTCCTGACGGGTCTGGGGGCAAGTGGTGACCACCGTAGCGGACGCGCTCGGAGTTGCCAACGGATTTATCCGCCGACGAATCGGATCCGGGCTCACCGCTACGGTTGGGGTATGTCATTTCTCCGCACCTCGGTGTCCAACGGCGTCGGCGAGATCGTCCTGGACCGGCCCAAGGCTCTCAATGCGTTGGACCAGAGCATGATCGACGACATGTACGTCACGCTCGGCGAATGGGGTGACGACGACGCGATCGACACCGTCCTGGTCACCTCGGCGAGCGACCGGGCGTTCTGCGCCGGAGGCGACATCCGTGCGATCCGCGAGCACGCCATCGACGGCGACCACGCCTCGATCAGCCGCTACTTCGCCGGCGAGTACCGGCTCGATCAGCTCGTCGCCGACTACCCGAAGCCCTACATCAGCCTGATCGACGGGGCGGCCATGGGCGGGGGTCTCGGGATCAGCGTGCACGGCGAGATCAGGGTCGTCACCGAGAAGGCGATGATCGCCATGCCCGAGACCGCGATCGGGTTCTTCCCCGACATCGGTTCGACCTACTTCCTGCCGCGGCTCCCGGAGGGCGTGGGCATGTGGCTCGGACTCACCGGCGCCCGGATCCGCGGAGTCGACGCGGTCGCTGTTGGCCTCGCAACGCATTTCGTGTCCTCCGCCGACCTGCCCGCGGTCGCCGACAGCATCCGGTCGGGCGCACCGCTGGCCGACGCGCTGGCCACGTCGGGGACCGAGGACACCAGCGACGTGCCGTTGCGCAAGATCGGCGAGTACTTCGCCGACGACAACGTCAACGCCATCCTCGGCGGCCTGCGCGGCGCGGTCGGCGACGACTGGGCCCAGGAGATGGTCGGTCTGCTCGAGGGCGCCTCACCCACCAGTCTGTGGGTCACCGCGGCGATGATCAGCGCCGGGGCGAGGTCGGGGATCGACGAGTGCTTCGACCGGGAACTGCATGCCGCAGAGGAGATCACGAAGACCCACGACTTCCGCGAGGGGGTGCGGGCCGTGCTCGTCGACAAGGATCGCAATCCCGAATTCGACCCGGCGCGCATCGACGACGTCGATCCCGCCGTCGTGGCCCGGATCGTCGGTGCCACCGCTGGTTGAGCCGCCTCCCCGCTGGTTGAGTCGCCTCCCCGCTGGTTGAGCCGCCTCCCCGCTGGTTGAGCTTGTCGAAGCCACTGGTCGGGTTTGCGAGGTCGGTTGCCGAGGTGGCCTCGACGGACGCGGCGTCCTCGCTACGCTCGGTCGACGCTGCTCGACCAGCGGGGGGTGGCGTCCTTACTACGCTCGCTCGACGCTGCTCGACCGGCAGATCTCAGGGCGTGAGCTGAAACCACCCCGACAAAGACACGCTGTCGGTCGAGTTGCCCTCGGACTCCGGCTGTTTCGTGGCCGACGACTCGTCGAGGTCGTAGCGGACGTCGTCGTCGGGCGCGAGCGGGTTGGCCTCGACCCGTGTCGCCGTCGGGCAGGTGAACGAGCCGGCCGCGAGTGAGCCCGACATGCCGCTCACGCTGAGCTGGCACGCGGACGAGTGGTGGTAGTCGCCGTTGATCGAGACCCCGATCTGGGCGTTGATCGGTCGTGTCAACGGCCCGACGGTCGGACGTGTCGCGCCCACCGGTGGCAACAGGCCGCCGGTCAGTTCGCTGATCAGGAACTCGATCTGCGCGCCGCCGGTGCCGGCGTCCTTGAACACGAAGAGCAGCGAGTCCGGCGGCACATCGGGCCGCGCCGGGCCCCACCGGTCGAACTCATAGCAGTTGGGCTCCTCGGCGGGGGTGGCGCCCACCGCGGGTCCGCGTCGGGAGTCCGCCGGCGTGTCCGCGACCGCGATCTTGATGTTGCCGTGACGGAACTCGAAGTTCTGGCCACTGCGGTCGACGTTGCCCTGCGGTGGTTTCTCGGTGCAGAGCGTCGGGTCGACCGGGCGTGCGGTCGGCACCGGCGTCGAGGTGGTGGGCGTGGACTGGGGCGGGGCGTCGGAGCCACAGGCGGTGACGAGCGACGACACCGCCGCGCACATCAGCACGGCGGCGCGCACCGGCCGGCGCCGTGTGCTCGTCGACCGGTCAGTCCGCTGCCGCGACAAGGGGTTCGAGAGTGAGGTCGGGGTGTTCCTTCTCGATGTACTGCAGGCGCCATTTGTCGCTGAAGAGCGCGAGAACGGCGCCGTCGGTGCGGGTGAAGACCTCGACGCCGCGTTGCCGATTCAGTTCGGGCGCGCTGTCGGCATCCGTGCGACGGGCCAGTGTGTAACCGAGCGGCTCGATGATGGTGTCGACGTTGTACTCGGCCTTCATCCGCGCGGTCACGACCTCGAACTGCATCGGGCCGACGGCGGCGAGCACCGGCGACGCATCACCGCGGGTGTCGTTGCGCAGGACCTGGACCACGCCTTCGCTCTCGAGCTGGTCCATGCCCTTGCGGAACTGCTTGTACTTGTCTGCGGTGGTGGCACGCAGGGTCGAGAAGTGTTCGGGCGCAAAGGACGGGATCGGCGGGAACTGCACCTTGGGGCCGTCGTAGAGAGTGTCGCCGGGCGCGAGCGCGGTCGCGTTCACCAGCCCGACCACGTCACCGGGGTAGGCGGTGTCGACCGTCGAGCGGTCGCGGCCGAAGACGGCCTGGGCGTACTTGGTGGCGAACGGCTTTCCGGTCTGCGCATGGGTCACGACCATGCCGCGTTCGAACTCGCCGGACACGATCCGCATGTACGCCAGGCGATCCCGGTGGCTGGAGTCCATCCCGGCCTGCACCTTGAAGACCACCGCGCTGAACGGGTCGGTGACCGGGCGGGGGGTGCCCTCGACGTCGGCCCTCGGCCCGGGCGGGGGAGCGAGTTCTACGAGGACCTCGAGGAGTTGCCGCACACCGAAGTTCAGCATCGCGGACGCGAAGATCATCGGCGAGGTCTGCCCGGCGAGGAACAATTCCTGATCGTGGTCCTGGCCCATCTCGGTGAGCAGTTCGCTCTCCTCGAGTGCCGAGGTCCACTCGTCGCCCTCGCGAGCCAGCGCGTCGTCGGCGGACATGATCTCCTCGGGCGCGATCTTCGCGCCGCCGGCGGTACGCGTGAAGTGCACGTACTCGCCGGTGCGCCGGTCGAGCAGGCCGCGGAAGTCGCCGGCGATGCCGACCGGGAAGAACAGCGGGGTCGGGGTGAGGCCGATGCGCTCGGTGATCTCGTCGATGAGCTCGAGGGGACTCTGCCCCGGCCGGTCCCACTTGTTGATCACCGTGATGACCGGGATGCCCCGGTGGCGACACACCTGAAAGAGTTTGAGGGTCTGCGGCTCGAGTCCCTTGGCGGCGTCGATGAGCATCACCGCGGCGTCGACCGCGGTCAGCACGCGGTAGGTGTCCTCGGAGAAGTCGGCGTGACCCGGGGTGTCGACGAGGTTGATGACGCTCGGGATCTCGGGGTCGGCCTGGGCTGCGGCCGAGTAGTTGAACTGCAGCGCCGTCGAACTGACGGAGATGCCGCGCGCCTTCTCCATCTCCATCCAGTCGGAGACGGTCGACTTACGACCGGCCTTGCCGTGGACGGCGCCGGCCTCGCTGATCATCCGCGCGTGCAGCGCCAGCGCCTCGGTCATCGTCGACTTACCGGCGTCGGGGTGGGAGATGATGGCGAAGGTACGACGACGCGTCACTTCGCGACTGATCACCTCGGAACTCACGAGGTTCCAGGCTACCGGGCGTGCAGGGGGCGGCCAAACTCGCTCGCGGTGGAGTGCCGGGGCAGGTTGTGCCGGTATGCGGCACCTTGTGCCCCCGCCAAAAAACTGGGAACCCGTCACCGTTGCTGTGCGTCTGATGGTCGTGCAGCTTCCACCGGGCCTTCGGCGCCGCGTTCTCGCCCGTGACGGGGTACTGACCATGGCGGATGCGCTCGAATTCGGCCTCACGCGGTCCGCGGTCCGGCGTCGAGTCGATTGCGGAGACTGGATGCCGCACACGCGCGGGGTGTATTCGCTCGCTGATCATCCGACGACGCCGGCCACCCGTGCGCGACTGGCAGTCGCGAGCGTGGGCCGCGGTGCGGCGCTGTCCGGAGCGGGAGCGGCGTGGTGGCACGGGCTCCTCGACGAGCCGCCGAAGAAGTTCACGGTCACCGCACCGCGATCGCGGCATGGCTCTCCGGTCGAGGGCGTTCGGGTCCGGCGCCGCTGCCTCGCGGACGCGGAGGTGGTGACCCGCAAGGAGTTGCTCGTGACAGCCTTGCCGCTGTCCGTGCTGGAAGCCGCACTCGAGCGCGACAGCGGAGTCCTCGACAACGCGCTGCTCGTTCGCAAGGTCTCGCTGCGTCAGCTGCGCGTCGCCGCTGATCGTCGACGTGGCAAGGAGGATGGACCCGCGATTGCGGCCCTCGTCGACGGCGTCGAATCCGGCGCGCGCTCGGTGGCGGAGCGGCTGGCTGTCGACGTGTTGAGCGCCGGAGGTGTGAGCGGTTGGTCGTGCGGTCACCCGGCCGGCGGGTACTTCATCGACCTCGCGTTCCCGGATCGGCTGTTGGCGGTGGAGATCGACGGGATGGCGTTCCACCGCGACGCGGAGACGTTCCAGCGAGACCGCCGACGCCGAAACGACCTCATCGCATTGGGTTGGACCGTCCTCAACTTCACGTGGAGTGATCTGCGGGAGCGGCCCGACGACGTCGTGGCGCGTGTCCGCCAGGCGCTCGGCTTGCAGCGCGACCGGCCGGCATGACAAATCCGGGGGCATCATGAGCCGCTGAGCGGATCAGATTGCCCCCGGACTCGATACGGCGCCCTACTCGAACGGAACCGGCGGCATGGTGACCACCTGCGCGGCGTAGGAGAGTCCGGCGCCGAAGCCGAGGAGCAGCGCGGTCTGGCCGGGCTGTGCCTTGCCGGTGGACAGCAGGTCTTCCATGGCCAGGGGGATCGAGGCGGCGCTGGTGTTGCCGGTGTACTCGATGTCCTTGGCGACGACGGCGTCGTCGCGGAGTTTGAGGTTCTTGGCGAGCAGTTCGTTGATACGGGCGTTCGCCTGGTGCGGCACGAACACGTCGAGGTCCTCGGAACCGAGCTTCGCGGCCTCGAGGGCGCGGTGGGCGACCTTGCCCATCTCGAAGGCGGCCCAGCGGAACACCGCGGTGCCCTCCATGCGCAGGTAGGGACGCTGGGTACGGTCGCTGTCGAGGAAGGTGACCCAGTCGAAGTCCTGGCGGATCGCGTTGAACTGCGAGCCGTCCGAGCCCCATATCACCGGGCCGAGCTGCTGCTGCTCGGTGGGTCCGACGACGACCGCGCCGGCGCCGTCGCCGAAGATGAAACAGTTGGTGCGGTCGGTCATGTCCATGGTCACCGAGAGTTGCTCGGCGCCGATGACCAGCACGTGGGTGGCGCTGCCGCCGCGGATCATGTCGGACGCGAGTGCCATGCCGTAGCCGAAGCCGGCGCAGCCGACCGTGACGTCGAAGGCGGGCACGCCGTTGCAGCCGAGTTCGGTCGCGACCTTGGTGGCTCCGGCCGGGGTCAGCAGCAGGTGGGTGTTGGTGGCGAGGATGACGGCGTCGATGTCCGAGCCCTGCAGCAGCGCATTGGCGATCGCCTTGCGGCCGGCGTTGACCGACATCTCCATGACGCTCTCGTCGCGACGCGCGAACCGGCGCGTCTTGATTCCCGTACGGGTGTAGATCCACTCGTCGGAGGAGTCGATGTGCTGGCAGATCTCCTCGTTGGTGACGACGCGTTCGGGGCGGTACGCGCCGATGCCGAGCATGCCGATGTTGTTGATGCCAGTGGTGTCTGCGATGACCGCCATGGTGAACCCTTCCCAAAACGTGCCCGGCGAATATGTGACCCGACATACGACGGTACTCACACCGCCTCTTACTGGGAAGTAGCGGGACCCCGCCCGCAATCGTTACGGAGTCGCGGAATGCGGACCGAAGTCGTCCTCGATGAGGGGAATGCTGGTCCGCAGGTCGGTCGAACACCGCCGGGGCGTCGGAAAGCGGCCCGCGGTCACGACGATCAGCACACGATGACGTGCGCGCAACGCCGAACGCACGAGTCAGCACACCATTCGACGGCATCGAGAAGGGGAGTCCGCATGATCCACGCACGCGGGTTGGTCCAGGTGTTCAGCACCGGGAAAGGAAAGAAGAAGCGCGAGGTGAGGGCCGTCGACGGCGTCGACCTCGACATCGCCGAAGGGGAGGTGGTCGGGTTCCTCGGGCCCAACGGCGCGGGCAAGACCACCACGCTGCGCATGCTGACGACCCTCCTGCGGCCGACGGCGGGAACCGCGACCGTCAACGGTTACGACGTCGTGGCCGACCCGGTCTCGGTCCGCCGCAGCATCGGTTACGTCTCGCAGGCCGGCGGCACCTTCAGCCAGGCGCAGGCCGGCGACGAGATCGTCGATCACGGCATGCTCTACGGGCTGTCCCGGGCCGAGGCGACCCGCCGCGGCCATGCCCTGTTCTCCCAGCTCCAGCTCGACGGCCTGTGGGAACGCCAGCCCAAGAACATGTCCGGCGGGCAGAAACGCCGGCTCGACATCGTGATGGGATTGGTCCACGAACCGTCCCTGGTCTTCCTCGACGAGCCGACCACCGGCCTCGACCCGCAGGCGAGGGCCAATCTCTGGGACCACATCCGGCGTCTGCGCACCGAGCGCGGCGCGACCGTCTTCCTGACGACGCACTACCTCGACGAGGCCGACGAACTGTCCGATCGGATCATCATCATCGACAACGGCCGGATCGTCGCCGCGGACACCGCCGACAACCTCAAGGCGCAGGTGTCCGGCGATCTGGTGGCACTCGAGGTCGCCGACTCCGCGGCCGTGTCCACCGCCGCGGACAAACTGGCCTCGGTCACCGGTGGCCGCGGGGACGGCCGGATCGAGATCGACGGCCGGCATGTCCGGAGCCGGGTGCCGCGGGCGGGCCGGGCCGTCCCCGGACTGCTGCGCGACCTCGACGCCGCGGGCATCACCCTCGACTCCATCGAGGTCATCCGCCCGACCCTCGACGACGTCTTCCTCACCCTCACCGGTCGGTCGCTGCGTGACGCCGAGACCGAGCGGGGCAACGAGATCCATTCGGAAACAACGGATTCGACGAGCGCCGACGCCCCGTCGGCCGAACTCAACCAGCAGGGAGCCAGCCGATGACCACGTTCCTCCGCGAGAGCACCATCGTGTTCCGCCGACAGATCCGCATGAACCTGCGCAACCCGGCCTGGGTCCTCATCGGGGTGATGCAACCGGTCCTCTACCTCGTCCTCTTCGGGCCGCTGCTGAAGCCCCTCGTCGCGCAGTTCCCGGGCGGCGCCGACAATCCGTACACGTTCCTGGTCCCCGGTCTGCTCGTGCAACTCGGTCTGTTCGGCGCGTTGTTCGCCGGATTCAGCCTGATCGGGGAATGGCGCGAGGGTGTGATCGAGGCCGAACGGGTGACCCCGGCCAGCCGCACCGCCCTGCTCACCGGTCGACTCATGCGCGACATGCTGCAACTTCTCGTGCAGGCGCTGATCCTGGTGGTGCTGGGCTATCTGATGGGCATGCGCGGTTCGGTGATCGGCGTGATCCTCGGCATCATCATCACGATGCTGATCGGTGGCGCGTGCGCCGCGGCGTCGAACGCCCTGGCGCTGACCACGAAGAGTGAAGATGTGATGGCGCCGCTCATCAACATGGTCATGATGCCGGTCCTGTTGCTGTCGGGCATCCTGCTCCCGATGACCCTCGGGCCGTCGTGGCTGCAGAGTCTCAGCGACTTCATGCCGTTCCGGTGGATCGTCGACGCGGTGCGCGACACCTTCTCCGGCGACCTCGCCAGTGCTCAGGTCCTCTGGGGCGTCCTCGCGTCGCTCATCCTGGCCGGACTCGGAACCCTGTGGGGCACTTCGGTGTTCCGCAAGGAGAACGCCTGAGGCGTGAGCCCGCCCCCTGCTCCCTGAGGAGCGAGCTTGCGAGCGTCACGAAGGGTCCTGGTGAGATGCGTGGCAGACCCTTCGTGACGCGCCCTCCGCAAGCTCCGGGCGCTCC
>ERZ501064.126-NODE-126-length-20810-cov-9.113611_pt1 | contig 20810 bp, 23 predicted proteins | sample MGYA00510851_ERZ501064 | MGnify/ENA primary metagenome ERZ501064 (study PRJEB25958, sample SAMN03398529) | human skin metagenome | study: EMG produced TPA metagenomics assembly of the Human Skin Microbiome Metagenome (human skin metagenome) data set. | reverse complement strand
TGCGCTCGCGGCGCGACATCAGCGACGCCGGAACTCAGTGCAGCGCGCCCGATTCGACGAGCAGCACACCGACGATGATCACCCCGATGCCGACGACCATGCGTCGGTTGAGGCGTTCGCGGAACAGGAAGTGTGCGGCGACGGCCGTGGCTGCGACCCCGGCCGCCGCCCAGATGCCGTACGCCACACCGAGGGGCACGCCGTGCCGCAGCCCGAGGGTCAACGCGACGAACGCCGTCAGATACCCGAGGACGACGACTCCGTAGAAGGTCGGTCGACCGGTCGCCGCGGCACGCAGCGCGAGGGTCCCGGTAACCTCGGCGACGATGGCGGCGACGATGAAGACATATCCCACGGTCAGACCCCCGAAGCGGCGGAGTCGGTGCCCTCGTCGACGGGTGGCCGGTGGCCGGTCTCGACGAGGAGAACCCCGATCATGATGCACACGATGCCGATTCCCATCAGGAATCCGAAGGGCTCGTCGAAGATCCAGGTCGCCAGTACCGCGGTGAGTGCGACGCCCGACGCCGACCAGATCCCGTAGGCCACGCCGATGCCCATGCCGCGCTTCAGGACTGCGGCCAGGAGTATGAACGCGAACGTGTAACCGACGGCGACCACCGCGTACAGCATCGGTTCGGTCTGTGAACCCTTGAGTGACAACGTCGCCGCGACCTCCGAGGCGATCGCCGCGATCAGCATCAGCCAGGTCATAGCTCTCATTCCACTCGACGCCCTACTGGGACTGTAGGCGAGGACCGCGGACGGCGAACGCCCCGGTCCGCAGGGTGGGCGGACCGGGGCGCATGAACCGGGTTCCGGGAGCGGAGCGAATGGGTCAGCGCGAGGTGCCGACCAGATCGCGCGACCGGGTGTCGTCGGCGGCGAGCCAGCGCACCTTCGACCCCAGCGCGGCGTCCACGCTGAAACGTCCGGCGCCGATCACGGCCAGGAGCAGTGCGCCGGCACCGAGGGCGAGCACGAACTCGTAACCACCGTCGGAGACCCAGATGCCGTTGTCGACGTGTGCGATGAACAGCGCGCCGATCATGTCCAGCGTGAACAGGGCGGCGACGATCGGGGTCAGCAGCCCGACGATCAGGGCGATGCCACCGAGGATTTCGAGCCACGTGACGACGAACGCCGAGAAGGACGCGGCCGGAACACCCATCATGTCGAACCCGGTCTGCGGTCCCGTCCAGCCGTTCTGCTGGAACTTCTGCAGGCCGTGGGCCAGGAAGATGACGCCGAGAGCGACGCGTCCGATGAGGATGCCCGCACTGCGGACGATGGGGTTGGTCATGACTGAGCCGCCTCACTAGATGGTTGTGACTTGAAGTATCAAGTGAAGGCTAGGTGTTGACACTTGATGCGTCAACCTGATCACGGACGTGTTCACTTCGTATACACTGCGCAGATGTCCACTGCCCCAGAGCCGAACTGGCTCGACGACGAGGAAATGGACGCCTGGATCCAGGTGGCAACCGCGCTCGCCCGTCTCCCCCACGCCCTCGACGCCCAGCTTCTCCGTGACGCCCAGATCACCCACTTCGAGTACGAGGTGATGGCAGCGCTGTCCGAGGCCCCTGACCGCACCCTGCGTATGAGCCAGCTCGCCGAACTGTCCTACGGTTCGCTGTCCCGGCTCTCGCATGTGGTCGGCAGACTCGAGAAGCGGGGATGGGTTCGGCGCCATCCGTGCCCCGAGAACGGTCGATTCACGAATGCCGTTCTCACCGAGTCGGGTTGGGAGAAAGTGGTGGCCACCGCTCCCGGGTATGTGACCAACGTGCGTGAGCTCGTCATCGACCGCCTCACGCGTGCGCAGCTTCGCCAGGTGTCCGCGATCGGGAGGCGGATCAACACTCGTGGCACCGGTTCGACATAGTCCCCCGGAGCCAGACGGTCAGCGCGGATCGAGTCCGAGTTCTTGTGTGCCGAGCACGTTGAGCAATTCGATCTTTCCCGCTGCGTCCGTTCGCGGCGCTGCCGTCAGCACGAGCAACACCTGGGTTTCGTCCTCGGTGAAGAGCGCCTGACAGTCGACCTCGATCGCGCCGACCTCGGGATGGATCAGGATCTTGTGGTCCTCGAAGCGTCGGCTCACGATGTGGGTGTCCCAGAGTGTGGCGAACTCGCTGCTGCGGCGTCGAAGTTCCGTGACCATTGCTCCGGCACGGGAATCGGCGCCCATGACGCCGTAAGCGGCACGGAGCGAGGCGACCTGCGCACGGCTCTGCCGCTCGTGATCATCCGCCGGGTAGCGGCCGCGTTCCTCGGCGGGGTGCACGAACCACCGATAGATGGCACTGCGGTCCATTCCGACGAGATGGTCGGTGTCACCGAACAGCGCTCGCGCGCAATGATTCTGGACCAAGGTCTCCCCCAGTGCCGAGAGGATGAGGGCGGGGGTGTCGGTGAGCCGGTCCAGTACCCGCAGGAGTCCGGGCGCGATGTGGTCCGAGGCCGCCATCCGGTCCGGCGCGCTGTGTCCGGCTACCCGGAACAGGTAGTCCCGCTCATCGGCGGTGAGGCGAAGTGCGCGAGCGAGCGCCGCCAGCATCTGGGTGCTCGGTTGTGGGCCGCGGCATTGTTCGAGACGGGTGTAGTAGTCGGTCGACATCGTGGCGAGCTGCGCCACCTCTTCGCGTCGAAGACCCGTCGTGCGTCGCCGGGCGCCCCCCGGCAGACCGACATCCGATGGTTGCAGACTGTTGCGTCGGCTCACGAGGAACCCGGCCAGCGCATCACGATCCATCAGGCCAGTATCACGGCGTCGGTACCGCGTTGCCAGGGATCGGCGATCCCCCGATGGTTGCGCTCTGGATGACTCGCCCGCCGGATCCGAGACTCGATGACATGAACCTCACCGGAAACACCATCTTCATCCCCGGAGCGACCAGCGGGATCGGCTTGGCACTTGCGACCCGTCTGCACGACAAGGGCAACACCGTCATCGTCGGCGGGCGGCGCACCGAACTCCTCGACCGTATCCGTTCGGAACACCCCGGGTTGCACACCGTCGCGATCGATGTCGCCGACCCGGCCAGTGTCGAGTCCGCCGCACGGAAGGTCATCGCCGAACACCCGAACCTCGACGTGCTCGTCGCGATGGCCGGCATCATGCGGGCGGAGGATTGGTCGTCCCCGGCAGGTTTCCTCGATGCCGCGGAGGCAATGGTCACCACCAATCTCCTCGGTCCGATCCGTCTGATCGGCGCGTTCATCGACCACCTGCGGTCTCGACCGTCCGCCACGATCATGACCGTGTCCTCGGGCCTGGCATTCGCCCCGCTCCGGGTGACGCCGACCTACAACGCCACGAAAGCGGCGATCCACATGCTGAGTGAATCGTTGCGCCTGCAGTTCGCCGATACCGGAGTCGACGTCGTCGAACTCGTGCCGCCGGCGGTTCGCACCGACCTGCTGCCGGGTCAACGGGACAGCGACTTCGCCATGCCCCTCGACGAATTCGTCGATGAGGTCGTCCATCTCATCGGCACACAGCCCGACGCCACCGAACTGCTCGTCGAGCGGGTGAAGTTCCTGCGGTGGGGTGAGGCGCGCGGCGACTACGCCGACGTCGTGGCGACGCTGAACGAGCAGGACCCGCACTGAGGTGGGAGGAGCGCGACCCCTTCGCTCCCTGATTCGAAAGAAGCCCACCACCCCTGCTCCCTGAGGTGCGAGGAGCGATAGCGACGAGCCTCGAAGGGTCCTGGCGAGACGAGTTGCGAAGACCCTTCGTGACGCGCCCTCCGCAAGCTCCGAGCGCTCCTCAGGGAGCAGGAGGTGGCTCGCTTCGCTCGTACCTCAGGGAGCTGAGAATTCGGCCACTCGCACGCGGGCTCTTTCCTGAGCCTCAGCGAATGCGCTGTGTCGGCGCGTCCGAGTCGGCCTCGGTCCCGCCGTCGTGGCGGTGCGAACGATCCTCGTGCACCGACCAGTCGTCGTCGGCTGCGCCCTTGTTCTGGTCGCGCCGGACGAGGAACCGGCCGATCGCCGCGCCGACGAAGGCCGGGACGAAGACGAGCAGTGCGGTGAACGACGCCCCGGCGATGAGCTCGATGAACAGGCTGGCCTGCCCGATGCCGGCCAGGACGACCGTGCCGAGGATCCAGGAGATCAACCCGGCGACGACGCCGGCGAGGACACCGGCCTGCAGCCAGCGCACGGTCAGATCCTCGTAGTCATCGGGATCCGGGTTGGCGCGGGCGTCGCGGATGCCGTCGTAACCACCCCACACCAGGGCGATGAGCACGACGACCGCGATCGCGATGGTGCGCCAGATCGTCGAGTTCAGCGGCGCCTGCACCACGGCGAATCCCAGCAAGACGCGGGCGAGGACGTGAACTGCGGTCATCGTCAGACCGCGCACCAACCACGAAGACATGCGCGTCATCTTACGCACGGGGGTGGTGACAGCGGACACACCTGGTCGAAGTGGCCGGGTTTCGCGGGTCGGGCGGGTTCGCGCGGTTCGGGCGCCGGCCGTAGCGTGGCCAGGGTGCCGATCAACCATGACACCGCAGGCCGCCGCGCCCGGCTGCGTGCCGAGCTGCGTACCGCGGACGACCCGGTCTCGTTCCTCGTCGTCTCCGACCTCGTCAACGTCCGCTACCTGACCGGGTTCACCGGCTCCAACGCCGCCGTGCTGATCGACGTCGACGATCCGGCCGGCGACCGGATCGCCACCGACGGCCGGTATCTCACCCAGGTCGCCGAACAGGTGCCCGACGTCGAGCCGATCATCGAACGCTCGGCGGCGCGTGCCCTCGTCGACCACGCCCGGGCCGCCGGGGCGGGTCGCGTCGGCTTCGAGGCCGACACCGAGACCGTGGCCGGGCACCGAGCGCTGTCCGCGGCTGTCGGGGACTCCGGGATCGAACTCGTCAGCACGACCGGTGTCGTGCAGAACCTGCGCGCGGTCAAGGAACCGGGGGAGATCGAGCTGCTCCGGGCGGCGTGCGCGATCGGGGATGCGGCCCTGGCGCAGATCATCGCCGACGGCGTCCTGCGGGCCGGGACGACCGAGCGGCAGGTCGCGCGTGCGCTCGAGTGGGAGATGTACCGCCTCGGGGCCGACGGGATCGCGTTCGAGACCATCGTGGCCGCCGGCGCGCACTCGGCGATCCCGCATCACCGGCCCACCCACACGGCTCTGGCGGACGGCGATCTGGTCAAGATCGACTTCGGCTCGGTGGTCGGCGGGTATCACTCCGACATGACCAGGACCTTCGTCCTGAGGCGCGCGGCGTCGTGGCAGCGGGACCTCTACGAACTCGTCGCCACCGCGCAGGCCGCTGGACGGCGGGCCCTGGTGCCCGGGGCCGACCTGCGGGCGGTCGACGCCGCGGCCCGCGACGTGATCGCCGACGCCGGCCACGGCGAGAACTACGTGCACGGTCTCGGTCACGGAGTGGGACTGGAGATCCACGAAGCGCCGGGAATCGGCAAACTCGCGGCGGGTACACTGCCATGCGGTGCTGCGGTCACCGTGGAGCCCGGTGTCTACCTACCCGGATGGGGTGGGGTCCGGATCGAGGACACATTGGTGGTCACCGACGGCGACCCCGACCTGCTGACCGCCACCGACAAGACATTCACCGTCATCTGACTGCAAGGGAACGAAAACCACATGGCATCCACCGCCGACTTCAAGAACGGCCTCGTGCTGCGCATGGACGACCAGCTCTGGCAGATCATGGAGTTCCAGCACGTCAAGCCGGGCAAGGGTCCCGCGTTCGTGCGCACCAAGATCAAGAACGTGCTGAGCGGCAAGACCGTCGACAAGACCTTCAACGCGGGCGTCAAGGTCGAGACCGCGACGGTCGACCGTCGCGACATGACCTTCCTCTACAACGACGGCACCGACTACGTGTTCATGGACGCGCAGGACTACGAGCAGTTCTCCCTGCCCCCGGCCACCGTCGGCGACGGCGCCCGCTTCCTGCTGGAGAACATGACCGTGCAGGTCTCGCTGAACGAGGGCAACCCGTTGTTCGTCGAACTGCCGGTCACGGTCGAGCTGATCGTCGCCCAGACCGATCCCGGACTCCAGGGCGACCGTTCCACCGGCGGCACCAAGCCCGCCACGCTCGAGACCGGCGCCGAGATCCAGGTTCCGCTGTTCATCAACACCGGTGACAAGCTCAAGGTCGATTCGCGCGACGGCAGCTATCTCGGCCGCGTCAACTCCTGACCTGTGAAACAACCCGGAACCCGACACAAGGCGCGGCGGCGCGCGGTGGACCTGCTCTTCGAGGCCGAGGCCAAGAAGGTCAGTCCCGCGCAGCTCGTCGCCGAACGTCGTGAATACGTCCGCTCGGACGAGAGCGTCGGCTCGATCCACGACTACACCGCGACCGTGATCCAGGGACTCGCCGAGGACCAGGGTCAGGTCGACGCGGTCATCTCGTCGTATCTGCGCGACTGGACCCTCGAACGCCTCCCGGCCGTCGACCGCGCCATCATGCGACTGGCGACGTGGGAGCTGTTCAATTCCCTCGACGTCGACACGATCGTGGTCGTCGACGAGGCGGTCGAACTCGCCAAAGAACTCTCGACCGACGACTCGCCGGCCTTCGTGAACGGCGTGCTGGCCAAGATCGCCGAGCTCGCGCCGCAGGTCCGCGCAGCCGCTTCCGCCGAACCCGGTGGGGCCGCACCCGGACGGCCGGAGCCCAACTGATCCGCACCGGGTGTGGCGTACGTCGCGGGAATTCGTCGGCGTCGCCGCCCGGTGTAGAGTGTCGCGAGACAGACATCCTTTAACGATCCGTCCTGCGAGGCGGAGAAGGAGGTCGGCCTTGGCCAGCCCCGCTCCCAGGGTGCTGCTCGATGCCGCTGACGTGTCGCGCACGATTGCCCGTGTCGCACACCAGGTCATCGAGAAGACTGCTCTGGACTCGCCCGACGCACCTCGCGTCGTCCTCATCGGAATCCCCACTCGCGGAACATCTCTCGCCACCCGGCTGGGTGCCAAGATCGGCGAGTTCGCGGGGGTCGACGTGCCGGTGGGTTATCTCGACATCACGCTCTACCGCGATGATCTGCGCGGCAAGCCACACCGCCCGCTCGAGCGGACGATGGTGCCGGCCGGTGGCGTCGACAGCGCCATCGTCATCCTCGTCGACGATGTCCTCTACTCCGGACGGACGGTCCGTGCCGCGCTCGATGCACTGCGTGATCTCGGTCGTCCTGCGGCCGTGCAACTCGCAGTCCTCGTCGACCGTGGCCATCGCGAACTCCCGTTGCGCGCAGACTATGTCGGCAAGAACATCCCGACGGCCCGCGACGAGCAGGTCTCGGTTCACCTCGTCGAACACGACGGCATCGACGAGGTCGTCCTCGCTTCCGCGTCGAGTTCGGTTGCCGCGGAGAGTGATTCATGATGCGGCATCTGCTGTCGACGCAAGACCTCAGCCGTGACGATGCCACCGCCCTCCTCGACGACGCCGAACGTTTCGAGCAGGCCCTGACCGGGCGTGAGGTTCGCAAACTGCCGACGCTGCGCGGTCGGACTGTGATGACCGTGTTCTACGAGAACTCCACCCGCACCCGGGTCTCCTTCGAAGTCGCGGGCAAGTGGATGAGTGCCGACGTCATCAACGTCAGTGCCTCCAGTTCCTCTGCGGGCAAAGGGGAGTCGTTGCGCGACACGGCCAAGACCCTGCACGCGGCGGGCGCCGACGCGCTGATCGTCCGGCATCCGGCGTCGGGTGCGCCGGCCCAGATCGCCGACTGGACGACCACGCCCGACGGTGACGGTCCCGCGGTGATCAACGCCGGCGACGGAACGCACGAGCATCCCACGCAGGCGCTCCTCGACGCGCTGACCCTGCGACAGCGGCTCGGTTCGCTCGAGGGCAGGCGGATCGCGATCGTCGGCGACATCATCCACTCCCGCGTCGCTCGGTCGAACGCCCACCTGCTCTCGACGCTCGGCGCCGAGGTCGTACTGGTGGCGCCCCGGACGCTGCTGCCGGTCGGGGTGGACCAGTGGCCGGTGAGCGTCTCGGGAAGTCTGGACGCCGAACTGCCGGCCGTCGACGCCGTCATGATGCTCCGCGTCCAGGCCGAACGCATGAACGGCGGGTTCTTCCCGAGTGCCCGCGAGTACTCGGTCCGCTTCGGGCTCAACGACCGGCGACTGGGATTGCTGCACGACGACGCCGTGGTCCTGCATCCCGGACCGATGTTGCGCGGTATGGAGATCGGCTACTCGGTGGCCGATTCGCCGAAGGCGACCGTGCTGGAGCAGGTCCGCAACGGCGTGCACGTCCGCATGGCGGTTCTGTTCCGGCTGCTGGTCGGTTCCGATTCCGCGGGTGCCCACCTATGACCGCCCATGACATCGTGTCAGGAGATGTGAAGTGACCGCCCGCACCGGATCCGTTCTTCTCCGCGCCGTTCGTCCATACGGCGAGGGTGACCCGATCGACGTCCTCGTAGTCGACGGCATCATCAGCGAGATCGGCCATCAGGTCACCGCACCCGAGGACACCGACGTCCTCGACGGCAAAGGTGGCGTGCTGCTGCCGGGGTTCGTCGACCTCCACACCCACCTGCGGGAGCCGGGCCGCGAGGACACCGAGACCATCCGGTCGGGTTCGGCAGCCGCCGCGCTCGGCGGTTACACCGCGGTCTTCGCGATGGCCAACACCAGCCCGGTGGCCGACAACTCGACCGTCACCGACAACGTGTGGCGGTCCGGACGTGAGGTCGGACTCGTCGACGTGTACCCGGTCGGCGCCGTGACCGTGGGTCTGGCCGGCAAGCAGCTCGCCGAGATGGGCATGATGGCCGCCGGTGCCGCGGGCGTACGGATGTTCAGCGACGACGGCAAGTGCGTCGACGATCCGCTCCTGATGCGCCGCGCGCTCGAGTACGCAACCGGGCTCGGCGTCCTCATCGCACAGCACGCCGAGGAGCCGCGACTGACCGTCGGAGCCGTCGCCAACGAGGGGCCCACGGCCTCGCGCCTCGGGCTGGCGGGCTGGCCGCGTGCGGCCGAGGAGTCGATCGTCATCCGCGACGCCCTGCTCGCACGCGACGCGGGTGCGCGCATCCACATCTGTCACGCCTCGACCGAGGGCACCGTCGAACTGCTGCGCTGGGCCAAGGACCAGGGGATTGCGATCACCGCCGAAGTGACCCCGCATCACCTGCTGCTCGACGACTCGCGGCTCGAGACGTACGACCCGGTCAACAAGGTGAATCCGCCGCTGCGCGAGGTCCGCGACAAGCAGGCATTGCGACAGGCGCTGGCCGAGGGGATCGTCGACTGTGTGGCCACCGACCACGCCCCGCACGCCGCGCAGGAGAAGTGCTGCGAGTTCGCCCAGGCCAAGCCCGGGATGCTCGGCCTGCAGACCGCATTGCCGATCATCGTCGAGACCCTCGTGAAGCCCGGCCTGCTCGACTGGCGCGGCGTCGCGCGTGTGATGAGCGAGCGGCCCGCGCAGATCGTCGAACTGACTGATCAGGGCCGTCCGATCGAGGTCGGCGAGCCGGCGAACCTGGCCGTCGTCGATCCGGACACGTCCTGGGTGGTGCACGGTCCCGAGCTGGCAAGCCTCTCGGACAACACCCCGTTCGAGTCGATGACCATGCCCGCCACCGTCACCGCGACCGTGCTGCGTGGCGTGGTGACGGCCCACGACGGGCAGGTGACCCCATGACCGCGAGACCCAGGCGTGGACTGGTACCGGCGATCCTCGCGGTGCTGGTGGTCGCCTCGGTGGTCGCGTCGCTGCTCGGATACGGCAAAATCGTCTTCAACGCCTGGTTCATCGGCGTGGTCGCACTGCTCGCCCTCGGGGTGGCGTCGGTGTTCTACCTGCTGGCAACCGGGAATCGGAAGAAGACCGCGGCGCAGGCCGACGTGATCGGCACGCTTCCGACGATCCCCACCGAGCCGGGCGCGGTACTCAGAGGTCCAGATACCGGCCTCTACCTCGGCAGCACCATCGCGCCGAGCTGGCAGAACCGGGTGACCGTCGGCGACATCGGCGACCGGGCGTCCTCGGTGCTGACCGAGTTCGAGAGGGGCATCCTCATTGCGCGTCAGGGAGCCAGTGACCTCTGGATTCCCCGGGAATCGATCACCGCGGTCCGGACCGAACGCGGCATCGCGGGCAAGGTGATGACCGCCGACGGCGTCCTCGCCATCCGCTGGGTCCTGCCCAGCGGCACCGAGATCGACTCCGGGGTGCGCGCCGACGACAAAACGATCTACCCCGGCTGGGTGAGCGCCTTCGCCGGGACGCATGACAGTGGACACGGGCCACAGGGACAAGGGGCACAGGAATGAACACAGCGGTCTTGGTGCTGGAGAACGGCCAGGTGTTCACCGGCCGGAGCTTCGGCGCAGTCGGCGAGACCCTTGGCGAGGCGGTGTTCTGCACCGCGATGACCGGCTATCAGGAAACCCTGACCGATCCGAGCTACCACCGGCAGATCGTGGTCGCCACGGCGCCGCAGATCGGCAACACCGGCTGGAACACCGAGGACGGCGAGAGCACGGGCAGCGCCGGGAGCACCGGAGTCGACGGTGACTCGGGCAAGATCTGGGTCGCGGGGTATGCGGTTCGCAACCCCACCCGACGCGTCTCCAACTGGCGCGCGACGACCTCTCTCGAAGAGGAGCTGGACCGTCAGGGCATCGTCGGGATCGGCGGTATCGACACCCGCACCGTGGTGCGCATCCTCCGCGACCACGGGTCGATGAAGGCCGGGATCTTCTCCGGCCCGGCGCTCGCCGACACCGACGAACTCGTCGCCCGCGTGCGCAACCAGCCGGACATGAAGGGCGCCCGGCTGGCCGACGAGGTCACCACCGACAGCGGTTACGTGGTCGAACCCCTCGACCAGCACCGGTTCACGGTGGCCGCCATCGACCTGGGCATCAAGACCAACACGCCGCGGATGTTCGCCGAACGCGGCGTCCGCACCCACGTGCTGCCCGCGACCGTCGCGCTCGACGCCATCGCCGACCTCAAACCCGACGGGGTGTTCCTCTCGAACGGTCCCGGCGACCCGGCCACGGCCGACGACATCGTCGAACTCACCCGCGGGGTGCTCGGCCAGGACATCCCGCTCTTCGGCATCTGCTTCGGCAACCAGATCCTGGGCCGCGCGCTCGGCCGGTCGACCTACAAGATGAAGTTCGGCCACCGGGGCATCAACATCCCGGTCGTCGACCACGCCACCGGCAAGGTCTCGATCACCTCGCAGAACCACGGCTTCGCGCTCGAAGGCGAGGCGGGCGAGGAGTTCGACTCCGACTTCGGCCGCGCCCGGGTCAGCCATGTCTGCGCCAACGACGGCACCGTGGAGGGCGTCGAGCTGCTCTCCGGTCGCGCCTACTCGGTGCAGTACCACCCCGAGGCGGCCGCCGGTCCCCACGACGCCGCGTATCTGTTCGACAAGTTCGTCACCCTGCTCGAAGGGGACAAGTCCCAAGGAGCGAGTGCCTGATGCCGCGCCGCGAAGACATCAACCACGTCCTGGTCATCGGGTCCGGGCCGATCGTCATCGGTCAGGCCTGCGAGTTCGACTACTCCGGCACGCAGGCCTGCCGGGTCCTCAAGGCCGAGGGCCTGCGGGTCAGCCTGGTCAACTCGAACCCGGCCACGATCATGACCGATCCGGAGTTCGCCGACGCCACCTACATCGAGCCGATCACGGCCGAGTACGTGGAGAAGGTCATCGAGGCCGAGCGCGACGCCGGGCATCCCATCGACGCCGTGCTGGCGACCCTCGGCGGTCAGACCGCGCTCAACACCGCTGTCGCACTGCACGATCGCGGCTCGCTGGAGAAGTACGGCATCGAGCTGATCGGCGCCGACTTCGACGCCATCCAGCGCGGCGAGGACCGGCAGATGTTCAAGGACATCGTCGAGAAGGTCGGCGGGGAGAGCGCGCGGTCCCGCGTCTGCCACACGATGGACGAGGTGCGGGACACCGTCGCCGAGCTCGGGTTCCCGGTCGTCGTCCGGCCGTCGTTCACCATGGGCGGTCTCGGCTCGGGCATGGCCTACGACGACGAGGACCTCGACCGGATCGCGGGCGGCGGTCTCGCCGCCTCCCCGACCGCGAACGTCCTCATCGAGGAGTCGATCCTCGGGTGGAAGGAGTACGAGCTCGAGCTCATGCGCGACAACCGCGACAACGTGGTGGTCGTCTGCTCGATCGAGAACCTCGACCCGGTCGGCGTCCACACCGGCGACTCGGTGACCGTCGCCCCGGCGATGACGCTCACCGACCGCGAGTACCAGATCATGCGCGACCTCTCCATCGACATCCTGCGCGAGGTCGGCGTCGACACCGGTGGCTGCAACATCCAGTTCGCCCAGGACCCGCGCGACGGCCGCCTCGTCGTCATCGAGATGAACCCGCGCGTGTCGCGGTCGTCGGCGCTCGCGTCGAAGGCCACCGGCTTCCCGATCGCGAAGATCGCCGCGAAGCTGGCCATCGGCTACAGCCTCGACGAGATCGTCAACGACATCACCAAGGAGACCCCGGCCTGCTTCGAGCCGACGCTCGACTACGTCGTGGTGAAGGCTCCGCGGTTCGCGTTCGAGAAGTTCCCGGGCGCCGACGACACGCTGACCACCACGATGAAGTCGGTGGGCGAGGCGATGAGCCTCGGTCGCAGCTTCGCCGAGGCGCTCGGCAAGGTCATGCGGTCGCTGGAGACGAAGGCCGGCGGCTTCTGGGCCGAGCCCAACCGCCCTGACCCGGCGACCGTCGACCTGCCCGCACTGCTCGAGGACATCAAGACCCCGCGCGACGGCCGGTTGTACAAGCTGATGCTCGCCTTCGAGGCCGGCGCGACGATCGAGGACCTCTACGAGGCCACCGCGATCGATCCCTGGTTCCTCGCCGAGATCGGGGGGATCGCCGCGCTCGGAGCGGAGATCCGCGACGCCGACACACTGGACGAGCCGTTGCTGCGCGAGGCCAAGTCCACCGGCTTCTCCGACCGTCAGATCGCCGCTCTGCGTTCGGATTTCGCCGACGAGGCAGCCGTTCGCGCCCACCGGATCGGGCTGGGCGTGCGGCCGGTCTACAAGACCGTCGACACCTGCGCGGCCGAGTTCGAGGCGAAGACGCCGTACCACTACTCGAGCTACGAACTCGACCCCGGGGCGACCAGTGAGATCGCGCCCCAGACGGAGCGCCCCAAGGTCCTGATCCTCGGTTCGGGCCCCAACCGCATCGGTCAGGGCATCGAGTTCGACTACTCGTGCGTGCACGCCGCATTGACCCTGTCGGACGCCGGATACGAGACCGTCATGGTCAACTGCAACCCGGAGACGGTGTCCACCGACTACGACACCGCCGACCGTCTCTACTTCGAGCCGCTGACGTTCGAGGACGTCCTCGAGGTCTACCACGCCGAATCGGAGTCGGGCACCGTCGAAGGTGTCATCGTCCAGCTCGGCGGCCAGACGCCGCTCGGTCTCGCGCACCGTTTGGAGGAGGCCGGGGTGCCGATCGTCGGCACCAGCCCGGCGGCCATCGACCTCGCCGAGGATCGCGGCGAGTTCGGCAAGGTGCTGACCGCCGCCGGACTACCGGCCCCGGCGTTCGGTACCGCGACGAGCTTCGACGAGGCCCGCGACACCGCCGCCCGGATCGGGTACCCGGTGCTCGTCCGGCCGTCGTACGTCCTCGGTGGACGCGGCATGGAGATCGTCTACGACGAGAAGTCCCTGGAGGACTACATCTCTCGCGCGACCGAGCTGACCCCGGACCACCCGGTACTGGTCGACCGGTTCCTCGAAGACGCGGTGGAGATCGACGTCGACGCCCTCTGCGACGGCGACGAGGTCTACATCGGCGGCGTGATGGAACACATCGAAGAGGCCGGAATCCACTCCGGTGACTCGGCGTGCGCGTTGCCGCCGGTCACTCTCGGCCGAGCCGACCTCGAGATGGTGCGGACCTCGACCGAGGCGCTGGCCAAGGGCATCGGCGTCAAGGGTCTGCTCAACGTCCAGTACGCGCTCAAGGACGACATTCTCTACGTGCTCGAGGCCAATCCGCGTGCGAGCCGGACGGTCCCGTTCGTCTCCAAGGCCACCGCGGTGCCCCTGGCCAAGGCGTGTGCGCGCGTCATGCTCGGCGCGTCGATCGCCGATCTGCGGGAGCAGGGCATCCTGCCCGCCACCGGCGACGGCGGAGAGGCTCCGGCGACGGCGCCGATCTCGGTGAAGGAAGCGGTCCTGCCGTTCAATCGGTTCCGTCGCCATGACGGCAGCGGGGTCGACAACCTGCTGAGCCCCGAGATGAAGTCGACCGGCGAGGTCATGGGCATCGACGCCGACTTCGGTCGCGCATTCGCCAAGTCGCAGACCGCCGCCTACGGCTCGCTCCCGACCAGCGGCAAGATCTTCGTGTCGGTGGCCAACAAGGACAAGCGGGCGCTGATCTTCCCGGTGAAGCACCTCGCCGACCTGGGGTTCGACATCCTGGCCACCGAGGGGACCGCGGACGTGTTGCGCCGCAACGGGATCAAGTGCGAGACGGTGCGCAAGCACTTCGAGGCCGCCGAGGGTCAGCGCACGATCGTCGACATCATCCGCGCCGGCGAGGTGACGATGGTGGTCAACACCCCGTATGGCAACTCGGGGCCCCGCGTCGACGGCTACGAGATCCGGAGCGCCGCGGTGTCGGTGAACATCCCGTGTATCACCACGGTGCAAGGTGCCTCGGCCGCCGTGCAGGGCATCGAGGCCGCGATGACCGGCGACATCGGGGTGAGGTCGCTGCAGAACCGGCACGCCGACCTGGCCGGCCGCTCGTGACGGACGCGTCCGGGTTCGGCGGCCGCTACACGAGGGCGGTCGCCGAGCGCGGGCGTCTGTGCGCCGGGATCGATCCCCACGCCGCGTTGCTCGAGGAATGGGGCCTCTCGGTGGACATCGACGGACTGTCGGCGTTCGCCGACATCTGCGTCGAAGCGCTGGGTCCGGTGGCCGCCGTCATCAAACCTCAGGTCGCCTTCTTCGAGCCGTTCGGGTCCGCGGGTTTCGCGGTACTGGAACGCGTCATCGCGGGCTGCCGCGAGGCGGGCGCCCTCGTCATCGCCGACGCCAAGCGCGGTGACATCGGTTCGACGATGGCCGCCTACGCGCAGGCCTGGTTGTCCGAGTCGTCGCCGCTGTGCGCCGACTCGGTCACCGCGTCTCCCTACCTGGGTTACGAATCCCTGCGCCCTGCACTGGATCTCGCGCGGTCCGGCGAGCGCGGCGTCTTCGTGCTGGCGCGGACGTCGAACCCGGAGGGCGGCGAGCTCCAGCGGGCGCAGGTGGGGGAGCGGACGGTCGCGCAATCGATCGTCGACGCCGCGGCCGCCGAGAACACGGACGGGACCGCGACCGTCGGCCTGGTCGTCGGGGCGACACGTGAGCACGGGCTCGATCTCGCCGGCCTCCGCGGCCCGATCCTGGCCCCCGGGCTGGGTGCCCAGGGTGCGACGGCCGCCGACCTGCCGATTGTGTTCGAGGGGGCCGACCCGGCCTGGGTGCTGCCCGCCAGTTCGCGCGGCGTGCTCCGAGCCGGGCCCGATCCCATCGCCCTGCGCGACGCTTTCGTCCGCGCCCGGGACGAGGTCGAGGCCGCGCTGGGCTGAGGTGCGGTCAGGAGTCGCGGGTTCGGGAGACAACCGGCGGTCGCCACGGCGAGGCCCGCTCCGGCGACCGCCAGTATCGACGACGATCGAATCGATCGATGCGGATCACTGCCCACCGGCGATAACTCTCCGCAGCACCGGCCGTTTGATCGACGTATCCGAATAGAGGGTTTCGTCACGACCGAGCGCTGCGATCTCATCGGGCGCGATGACAGGCTGAGATCCCGCACCTGCCGTTTGTACCGGATTCGGTCCGTTGAAGAAGACGTAGTAGCCGTCCGAGCCGCGGTCGGGATCGCTCGTAATGAACCCTCGGTAGCAGATGTTGGTCGTACCGGCCGCGGCGTTGAGCACTGAGCTGTCACTGGACATTGCGATGTAGATGAGGCGGTCCCAACGTCCGGATGGGGACCAGCCCGCGCGTCGGGCTATGTCGTCCAGACTTGTCGTGATGCCGGCGGTCGCTGCGAGTTCGTCAGCCACCCTGAAGAAGTCGGCCGACGGACCCAATGGGGCATCGTTGCTCCACAGGAAGAACTCGCGCGAGCACTCCTCCTGGGGCTTTTCGCCGAGCCTCGGGATCGGAAGGCACGCGGCCGCACCCAGGGCGGTCATCACAATGACGACGACGAGTATCACACTGCGGATGCGTTGTGCAGTGAGCGTAATCTGCCCGGTCACGTGGTCGGCGCCGGCAACGGGATGTCTGTCTTCAACGCAATTCCTGTCTCGCGTTTCGCGACCTTGTCGCTCCACTCGATCTCTCCGTTCTCGTCCAAGACGACCGTGCGGCCTGCGGTTATGGCTCTGTCCACCAGCTCGGCGAGCCTTTGCGGGTCTGCGTCCGGATTCTCGGTCGCGATCCGTCGTCCCACCTCGTTGTTGTAGAGATCCATGGCCTCACGGCTGGCTGGGTTTCCGCCGAGGCCTTCATGAACAGTCGCGAACCTCGTGGTCCACTCCTGACCGAAACGGTCGGTCATGAGCGCGTTCCAATACGTGTGGCGGAACGCGTCACCGTGGCCGTCTGCCAGTGAGTTCTCCCGCCTGTCACGATTCGGGTGCCGTGCGGTGGCAACGGCATCCGCCTTCGACTGGATCTGGAAGAAGTCGTAGACCTCTCGCCAGCCCGTCACCGGAACCGCTCCCATCTCGGCGAGCATGGTGACTTCCTCGGGCGTCATGAGGGTGGGCTTGAACGTGGGATCGAACCTGCGGATCGTGTCGAGCAGGTCGCCCGAGGGCCACAGTCGCGCTCCGCCCTTGGACGCGTCGACCTGATACTCGCGCAGGATCTCGGCGAGCCGGGGATCGGAGTGGTGACCCGCCGCTCCTGCTTTCACGGAGTCGGGGAGTTTCTCGAGGATCCGTCGCAGCCCTTCGGACCCGACCTTGTCGATCTCCTCGATGCGCCGCAGAGAACCGCGGATCTCCCTGGTGAGGTAGCTCTCCAGCGACTCCTTCTGCACGATCTTGACCTAGTAGGCCAACTTCCAGGTCTTCAGCCATTCGAGGTTCGACTTCGTCGAGTAGACCTCCCCGTCACCGGCGACGGCGAGTTCGAACTCCGAGCCGAGTGCCTCGGCCTTCTTCGACCTCACGTTGGCGATCTCGCCCTCCATCGAGGCCAGAAGGGAATCGAACCTCCCGGCCAGCGACTCGATCACGGTGGCACTGCGATCGGCAGCGTCCGCGTGCGCGTTCGACGACTCCCGGGCGTCCCGTCCGCCGTCACTGCGCCAGTATCCCAGTGAGCCGTCGAAGGTCGTAACAGCTGCTCTGGCCGTACCCCTCAAGTCGGCGGACTTCGACGTCAACCGGCCACTGACCGTCTTCGCGCTGCCGAAGTCCCACGCCAGCACCTTCTCGACGGTGTACGCGAATCCATCCGACACCGCTCAGCCTCCCGCACGCATCTTCTCGCCCAGTTCGCGCACCCGCGCCGGAACCACCTTCATCAACCGCCCCCGATCAGCTACTTCCCCGAAAGTCAGATCATGCTAGCCGCGTGCACCGACGACGGCGGGCAGCTCTCCCCAGGGATGCCGTGGGACCGCCCGCGACACGCGCGGTGCCTCGGCCCAATCCCAGAATTTCCGGCCACATCACTGGTGTCACACGCGTCTCAGTCGAGGGACGTCCGGGCGAGAGGTCGTTCGCTTTGCTATCGACCACCTTGTCGCACGATGTTGCCCTGACCTGCGAGAATGTCACGAAACACGTAGTCAGCGCGGTGGGGGAGGCACTGAATCGGTGCTGTGCTCCCGTGAACGCACACGAGGCCCTACAACATGAGAAAACGCCCCGAAAACGGGGGGTCGCACTCGCAAATGCCTGCTCACGTGGGTACGGTCGCATTCGCCGCCAACATTTTGATGGCGTCGGCCGGGTGCAGACCCGGCTGACAGGCCGGCGATGGCGATCCAGCCGCGGTCGCACGGCAACAGAGCCTCGGACGCCCCCGGGCGAACGATGCAGTCCCACTCGAGAACGAAAGACGGAGGAACCCCGTGGCCCTTCCCCAGTTGACCGATGAGCAGCGCGCCGCTGCGTTGGAGAAGGCAGCTGCCGCTCGTCGCGTCCGCGCGGAGCTCAAGGAGCGCCTCAAGCGCGGTGGCACCGATCTCCAGCAGGTGCTCAAGGATGCCGAGAACGACGAGATCCTGGGCAAGATGAAGGTCTCGGCCCTGCTCGAGGCCCTGCCCAAGGTCGGCAAGGTCAAGGCGCAGGAGATCATGACCGAGCTCGAGATCGCCCCGACCCGCCGCCTGCGTGGTCTCGGCGACCGTCAGCGCAAGGCTCTGCTCGAGAAGTTCAGCTCCTGAGCGTGAGCAACCGAACCGGATACGGCAGCGGAACGAACCCGTGGACGCGGCGGTGAACCACCGCCCGGACCACGAGGGAACCGGACGCACGAGGGGTCGACTGATCGTTTTGGTCGGCCCCTCGGCCGTCGGCAAGTCCACCGTGGTCGCGAGGGTCTGCGCCGCGGTACCCGATGTCTACTTCAGCGTCTCGGCGACAACCCGGGACCCACGGCCCGGCGAGGTCGACGGCCGCGACTACCACTTCGTGTCCGCGGGCGACTTCGACAAGATGATCGCCGCCGACGAACTCCTGGAATGGGCCGAGATCCACGGCGGGCTGCAGCGCTCGGGCACCCCCATCGCCCCCGTGCTCGCCGCTCTGGAAGCCGGCAAACCGGTTCTGGTCGAGGTCGACCTGGTCGGTGCGCGCAACGTGGTGGCCCGGCTCCCCGAGGCGATCACCGTCTTTCTCGCGCCGCCCAGCTGGGACGAACTCGTCGCCCGCCTGACCGGGCGGGCCACCGAGACGCCCGAGGCGATCGAGCGCCGACTCGCCACCGCGCGCACCGAGATGGCCGCGCAGGACGAGTTCGACCACGTCATCGTGAACAGCGAAGTCGACCGCGCCGTCGATGAGTTGGTATCCTTGCTGGTCGGACCTGAACAGCCGGCCGCATCCGCGACCTGACCGGCCCTTTCCGACACCCAGACCTCGACGCAGGAGTTCGTGTGAGCACCCCGACCAATTTCGACATCACCGAGATCGCCGACGCACCGGCCTACGACACGCCGCTGGGGATCACCAATCCGCCGATCGATGATCTCCTCGACCGCGCGTCGTCGAAGTACGCACTCGTCATCTACGCAGCCAAGCGTGCGCGCCAGATCAACGACTACTACAACCAGCTCGGCGACGGCATCCTCGAGTATGTCGGCCCGCTGGTCGAGCCCGGCCTCCAGGAGAAGCCGCTGTCGATCGCGATGCGTGAGATCCACTCCGACCTGCTCGAGCACACCGAGGGCGAATAGTCGTCGTCGGTGATGACCAAACCGACCGGAACCCGGCGCCGCATCCTGATCGGCGTCGGCGGCGGGATCGCGGCCTACAAGGTCTGCTCGGTGATCCGACACTTCACCGAGTCCGGCCATGACGTCCGCGTCGTGCCGACCCCGGCTGCGCTCGAGTTCGTCGGCAAGGCGACCTTCGAGGCGCTGAGCGGTAACCCCGTCTCCACGACCGTGTTCGACGACGTCGACGAGGTCGCGCACGTCCGGCTCGGGCAGGGGGCGGACCTCGTGGTCATCGCCCCGGCCACCGCCGACCTCATGGCCCGCGCCGCACAGGGGCGTGCCGACGACCTGCTGACCGCGTCGCTGCTGACCGTGCGGTGCCCGGTGCTGTTCGTGCCCGCGATGCACACCGAGATGTGGGAGCACCCCGCCACGCAGGCCAACATCGCAACGCTGCGGTCGCACGGCTCGGTCGTGATGACACCCGCGTCGGGCCGTCTCACCGGCACCGACTCGGGCCGCGGTCGTCTACCGGATCCTCAGGAGATCGCCCTGGTGGGCGAGCTGTTGCTCGATCGCGCCGACGCACTCCCGTACGACCTTGCCGGCGTCCGCGTGCTCATCAGCGCCGGCGGCACCCGGGAACCGCTCGACCCGGTCCGGTATCTCGGCAATCACAGCTCCGGCAAGCAGGGCTTCGCGCTGGCCCGCGCCGCGGCGCAACGCGGGGCGAGCGTCACCGTCGTCGCGGGTTCGACCAACGAGGCGGGCGAACCGGCAGGCGTCGACGTCGTCCTCGGCCCGACCATCAACCTGCACCGCTCGCCGCTGGGTGGCCGGCACTTCGAGTGCTTCAGCGAGGACCCGGTCCTGACCGGAGAGCTGGCCGCCGCCTACGTCTCCGGCGTCCAGGACAACGGGGTGGGTGCCACGCCGAAGCACTACATCGCCAACGACTTCGAGACCGACCGCTTCACCGTCGACGTCCGCGTCGACGACCGCACCCTGCGCGAGCTCTACCTGCTGGCGTTCGAGAAGGCCGTCGTCGAGGCCCGCGCCTGGCTGGTCATGAGCTCCTACAACTCGATCAACGGCGCGACCGCCAGCGAGAACGACCTGCTCGAGACCCCGCTCAACAGCGAGTGGGGCTTCGACGGCGTGGTCGTCAGCGACTGGACCGGCGTCCGCAGCCTGGACAGCGCCCGCGCCTCGCAGGACCTGGTCATGCCCGGCCCGCAGGGCCCCTGGGGCGAGGCGCTGGTCGCCGCCGGCGTGCTGCGCCGCGCCAAGGACGGCGTGCGAGTGCTGGGCACCGGCGAACTGTCGGCCAAGCTGAACCTGGTCGTCTG
>ERZ501064.125-NODE-125-length-20843-cov-11.173273_pt1 | contig 20843 bp, 20 predicted proteins | sample MGYA00510851_ERZ501064 | MGnify/ENA primary metagenome ERZ501064 (study PRJEB25958, sample SAMN03398529) | human skin metagenome | study: EMG produced TPA metagenomics assembly of the Human Skin Microbiome Metagenome (human skin metagenome) data set. | reverse complement strand
GAACGCGCCACGCACGGCGAGCGCACCCGTGCGCAGCATCTCGGCCGGCGCCGGGCCCGGCTGGCGAAAGGTGGCCACCGCGTATTCCTACCCCGGCCGCCAGGTGTGCGCGCCGATTCCGGGTAAGCGGATGTCATGTGTAGTTCACCGAGGAGAGGTTTTGGGTACCACTCCGCCGTCGTTGAATGGTCCTGGCCCCTCGAAAGGCCTGCTGTCCTCCCAGCGGGCTACAACCGAACACAATGTGTAACGACGCGCTAGGGTCCAACGACCTACTCATCGACCCCCGACGTCTGACGAGAGGTACCGGAATGGTTGTCGAAGAGCTCGTACACCAGGACCGTCGGGCGGACCGTCGCTGACATGCACCCGACTCTCATCTGGTTCACGGCGACTCCCAGGCAGCCACTGAGCCTTCCCGTGCCTCGTCCTCGACCCGGCAATACCTGAAACCGTGGCGCCGAGGGAGAGCGACGCCACCGCGAATGCGGATCATGGGGGCGGGGGAGAATCGCAGGTCCTACGCGACCTGCTGGCTCTGGTGGCCGCAGGGGACCGAGCGGCGTTCACGCGCTTCTATGACCTGACCAGTTCGCGGATCTACGGTCTGGCCGTCCGGGTGGTGCGTGATCGGCACTACGCCGAGGAGATCGTCCAGGAGGCCTACCTGCAGTACTGGCAGCGGGCGGCCGACTACGACCCGACCCGCGGATCGGTGATCACGTGGATGATGACGATCGCGCACCGGCGCGCCGTCGACCGGGTCCGTACCGAGGACATGCAGACCGAGCGGTTGTCGGAGTACGGCGTCCGGGCCGCCGAACCCGAGATGACGCAGGATCTTCCGCTCGAAGCGGTGCTGCGGTCGGTGGAGGTGAGCGCAGTGCACACCTGCCTCGGACATCTCACGGAACTGCAACGAGGAAGCCTCGAGATGTCGTACTTCGGAGGACTCACCTATCCCGAGGTGGCGGCGCGCACCGACACGCCCCTGCCCACCACGAAATCCCGTATCCGGGACGGCCTGAGACGGCTGCGGAGCTGCCTGGACGCGCAGGACGACCGCTGACGGATCGGCTGTGAGCGCGTCGTGCCGTCCGGCGACGCCGCGCCATCCGCGCGGGCACACTGGACGGGTGCACGAGACGACACCCGACGCGGGTCTGGATTCACCCGGTGAGTTCGTGACGGTCGGGGAGCATCGGCTCCACGTGCTCGACGAGGGGGCGGGTCCGCCGCTGCTGCTCATGGCGGCGCTCGGGAGCAACTGGTTCGACCTCGATCCGCTGGTCGCGCGGCTCGTCCCGTCGTGGCGGGTCGTGCGGTACGACCGCCCGGGCTACGGGCTGTCCGATCCCATCGGTCGGCGTCACCATCCCTCGCTGCTGGGCGAGGTGGAGCGGATGGCCGCGGTGCTCGACGCTCGGGGTATCACCGAACCGGTTGTCGTCGTGGGGCATTCGCTGGCGTCGCTGTATGTGGAGGCGTTCGCACGCCGATATCCCGAGCGGACCGCGGGTGTCGTCATCCTCGACGGATCGTTCGTCCTGGTGCCGTGGCGGATCGTTCCGCTGTCGTTCCGGGTGGGCAACGCCCATCGGGTGGTCGGTGCGGCGCGCGCGGTGACGAGCCGCGTCGGGATTCGTCGCTGGCCCAGTTTCCAGGTGTGGAGCCGCGTCGTGCCCGCGCCACCGGAGGGTCGAGGCGAGCAGCATCGCCGATGGAGTACGCGCGTCTTCGGGCAGCCGCCCTACCTCCTGGCCCTTCTCGTCGAGAACGCCGCGTTCGGGTCGATGAACCAGACGTTGCGGAGTCTGCGACGGTCCGAGCCGATGCCGGACGTCCCGGTGATCGTCGTCGTGGCGTCGTCCAGGCTCCCGGGGTGGCGCCACTTCTGGGAATGGAAGCAGCGACGGTACGCCGACGTGCTCGGTGCCCGCGAGATCGCGGTACTCCCGAGGGCGCGGCACTTCCTCGTGTCGGAGCGCCCGGACGACGTCGCCGAGATCATCGGCGGGGTGCGGCCCATCCCTACCCGCGAGTAACCAGCTACTTGCGGTTACACCTAAACTGTTCGGCATGAGCGAGCTGACCTTCACCCCGACGGCCGACCTCGTCGACGAGATCGGCGCCGACGTCCGTAGCTGCGACACCCAGTTCACGCAGTTCGGCGGAAACCGGGAGTTCGTCGGACGTGTGTCGACGGTCAAGTGCTTCCAGGACAACGCCCTGCTGAAGTCGGTTCTGGGTGAATCCAACCCCGGCGGGGTGCTCGTCGTCGACGGCGACGCGTCGGTCCACACCGCACTGGTCGGAGACCTCATCGCCGAGCTCGGCCGCTCCAACGGCTGGGTGGGGATCATCGTCAACGGCGCCATCCGCGACGCCAAGACCATCGGCGGGATGGCGATCGGGGTCAAGGCCCTGGGTACCAACCCGCGCAAGTCGACCAAGACCGGCGCCGGTGAACGCGACGTCCCGCTGACCATCGGCGGCGAGACGTTCACCCCCGGCGACATCGTCTACTCCGACGACGACGGCATCGTGCTCGTCGCCGCAGGAGACAACCAGTAGAGCCCCGACCGCAGACCACGATCGACATCGAAGACCGGACACCCGCACAGCGCTGAGGAGCACCGCCATGCCGAAGCCCACCGCCGACTATTTCGCTCGCCTGGGTGCGCTCGTCGCCATCGACGACGCCGCGAGTCGTCCCACGCGCCCCGTCCTCGAGGCGTTCAGCGGGACGGAGATGGCGACCATCCCGGTCGCCACCGCCGACGATCTCGAGGTGGCGGTCGCCCGGGCCCGCCAGGCGCAGGAGGGATGGGCGGCCCGCACGCCGGCCGACCGCGCCGCGATCATCGACCGCTTCTCCGACCTGGTCCACCGCAACGCGGCGTCGCTGATGGACATCGCGCAGGCCGAGACCGGCAAGGCGCGCATCTACGCGCAAGAAGAGGTCATCGACGTCTCGATCACCGCGCGGCACTACGCGACGAACGGGCCCAAGCTGCTCGCCGATCGCAAGGTCAAGGGCATGCTGCCGGGCGCGACCAGCGTGCGCGTGCGGTACCTGCCCAAGGGTGTGGTCGGCATCATCAGCCCGTGGAACTACCCGCTGACACTGGCCGTGTCCGATGCGGTGGCCGCCCTGATCGCCGGCAACGGCGTCGTAATCAAGCCGGACAGCCAGACGCCGTACTGCGCGCTGGCCCTGGCCGAGTTGCTGTACGAGGCGGGTCTGCCGCGTGAGCTGTACGCCGTGGTGCCCGGGCCGGGAAGCGTTGTCGGACAGGCGATCATGGCCAGCACCGACTACGTGATGTTCACCGGCTCCTCGGAGACCGGGGCCACCCTCGCCGAACAGGCCGGGCGTCGGCTCATCGGCTTCTCGGCCGAACTCGGCGGCAAGAACCCGATGGTCGTCACCGCGAGTGCCGACATCGCCAACGCCGTGCGCGGCGCGGCGCGCGCGTCGTACTCCAACTCCGGGCAGCTGTGCATCTCGATCGAACGGATCTACGTCGACAAGAAGATCGCCGACGACTTCGCCGAGCGGTTCGCCGCGTATGTGTCGACGATGAAGCTGTCGGCCTCCTACGATTTCAGCGCCGACATGGGTTCGCTGGCCTCGGCCGCGCAGATCGACACCGCCGAAGCACACGTCGAGGACGCGGTCGCCAAGGGCGCGAAGGTGCTCGCCGGCGGCAAGCGTCGCGCGGACCTGGGCCCCTTCTTCTTCGAGCCGACGGTCCTCACCGACGTCACCGACGACATGGTGTGTTTCGCGAACGAGACCTTCGGACCGGTCGTCTCGATCTACCCGGTGGACTCCACCGACGAGGCGATCAAGCTCGCCAACGACACCGACTACGGCCTCAACGCCAGCGTCTTCGCCGGTAGCAGCGCCGAGGCGCAGCAGGTCGCCGAGCAACTGCGCGCCGGGACGGTGAACATCAACGAGGGTTACGCCGCCGCGTGGGCGTCGACGGCGGCCCCGATGGGCGGCATGGGTATCTCCGGGATGGGACGCCGGCACGGTGACGAGGGGCTGCTGAAGTACACCGAGCCGCAGACCATCGCCGAGCAGCGTTTCATCGGCATCGACCGCATGCCGGTGGTCCCGACGAGCATCTACCGCGCCATCACGCCGACCGCCGTCCGCGCGTTGAAGTACCTGCCGGGCCGGTAAAAGAGTTCACACTCTGCTTCGTTCGGGAGCGGGATGACTCGTTCCCTCGACGGGCGTCGAGTAGGACGAATCTCCGTCCACCTCAGGGTGTGGGAAGGGCAGATCGCCCTTCGACCTCGCTCACAGGGACGCAAATTCCTCACCTCGGACGGCGTCGCCACCACCCGGTCGCTCCGGTCGGGCCGCGACGTCTCCATCTGGCGTGCCTCGGGAGCACGATTTCGCTGATCGAGACGCCCGATGTCCTGCCCCGTCGGTGTGAGCGTGGTTACGGTAGGCCTCGTGACCCGAACACGTCATGGACGCAGAAAATCCGTCCGATCACCGGCCCGTGGGCTTGCGACGATGACCGCGTCCGCGGCCGTCGTGGCTGGGTTGTTCATCGCCGGCCCGGCGGCTCATGCTCGAGTGCCGCTGCAGGTCACTGCTGTGACTGGCGGGATGACCATCCCCTGGGGTGTAGTTGTTGCACCCGACGGCACCGTGCTTTCCGGTGAGCGCGCGGGGCGGTTTGTTGCAGTGCGCCCCGGTGGAAAACGTGTGAACGTCAGAGCAGACCTGTCGAAGATCTTCGCGGTCCACGAGGCGGGCCTCATGGGGCTCGCCATCGACCAACGGTTCTCGGACAACCGCCGTGTGTATTCGTGTCAAGCGGAGTACACGGTGCCCGGCGCCTTTGTCGTGCCGGAACCTCTTGCCGGCGCACCTCTTCCGGCCCCACAGACTGGTCAGACCATCAAGGTGGTGTCGTGGCGGGTGAGTGCGGACTGGACGCAGATGATCCGTGAACGGACGGTCCTCGGTGGAATCCCCGTGACGTCCTCCGGCAGTCGTGCCGGATGCGGCCTATCCGCTACCGCCGACAGCCTCTGGGTCGGTACCGGCGACACAGGCACCCCATCCGTTGCCCAGGACCGGAAGTCGCTGGGCGGCAAAGTTTTACACATCAAATTCGACGGTACGCCCGCTCCGGGAAACCCGAACCCGCGCAGCCCGATCTACAGCCTCGGGCATCGCAACGTACAGGGCGTGGCGGTCCAGCCCGGCACGGGTCGCGTGTACGCCATCGAGCAGGGCACGAGCCGCGACGACGAGCTGAACCGCATCGTCGCCGGGGGCAACTACGGTTATAAGCCCGATCGCACACCGATCATCTACGACGAATCGGTGCCGATGACCGATCCGGTACGGGTCCCCGGCGCGATCGGTCCGGTCTGGAGTTCGGGCAACGAGACGATCGCTCTGCCCGGAATCGCATTCCTGCCCGAAACCGGTTGGGGCGCATACAACGGCGGCGTCGTGCTGACGGCGCTCAAGGGCAAACGACTGGTGTTCCTTAAGCTCTCTGACGACGGACGCCACGTGGTGTCGCGAACCGAGGCCCTGAAGGACGAGCATGGTCGCCTGCGCGGGGTGGCCGTTGCGCCCGACGGCTCGCTGATCCTGACAACCAGCGACGGCGAAGGCGCAGACCGCATCCTGCGGGTGCGCTGGGACGACTGAGCAATGTGCGACAACGTAGCCGTCGGACACGCAATCGACCGTGATCGTCGGCGCACCGAAGTTCGCCGGTGGGACCGGCGGTCCGGCGCGCGTGATCGCCATGGTGTGAATCGGACACAGAAAGGTCATCGATGACGACGCGCATCACCCGGTTCGACCGCGGACCCCACACCTTCGACGTCACCGACGAAGGTCCGATCGACGGTGAACCGATCGTGCTGTTGCACGGGTTCCCCCAGCGGGCCTCGTGCTGGGAACTGGTCGCGGAAATCTTGCACGACAACGGGTTCAGGACCCTCGCACCGGACCAGCGTGGGTACTCGCCCGGTGCTCGCCCCGCACGCCGACGGGACTACGTGCAGAGCGAACTGACCGCCGACGTGCTCGCCCTGCTCGACGTCGCAGGCCTCGAACGAGCCCACGTCGTCGGCCACGACTGGGGCGCACTCGTCGGGTGGGCGGTCGCCGCGCACCATCCCGAGCGGGTGAAGACGCTGACCGCCCTGTCTGTTCCGCACCCAGGGGCCTTCCTGCGCTCGATGCGCCACGGACAGATCTTCCGGTCCTGGTACATGGCCGCCTTCCAGATTCCGGTCCTGCCCGAGAAGTTCCTCGGCTGGGCGATGCGAACACAACCGGACTTCGGGGAGCGGATGGGACTTCCGCAACCGTTCGCGTCGCGGGTCGCCCGTGAGATCGGTGAGTACGGCGCCCTCCCCGGCGCGCTGGGTTGGTATCGCGCGATGCCGCTCCCCGACAAGCGATCCGCGCCCCGGCCGGTCCGCGTCCCGACCACGTTCGTGTGGGGCGACGCCGACCCGGCCATCGGCGAGGAGGCGGCCCGCCTGTGTTCGGGGTGGGTCGACGCGAAGTACGAGTTCATCGCGTTGCGCGGCGCCGACCATTGGCTGCCGGAAGCGCACGCCGACGACGTTGTCGCCGCGGTCCTCGACCGGGTCGGCGATCTCGCCCCGGCGAACGGGTCGACCACCGCCCCGTCGGCGGTGGGACCGTCAGCGCAGGACTCGGCGTAACACGACGAAGACGATCAGCGCGACCACAGTTGCGAGCCCGGCATACGCGGGCGTCAGGTTGGTGGTCGGGGGTTCGGTGGGCGAACCCGATCGCAACTGCGCGAAAGTCGCACGGGCGGCGTCTGATTCGGCGACCACATCGACCGGCGGATGCGTGGGCGCGGGGGTGGGATCGGCGGGCGCGGGGGCCGAGGACGCGGTCGGGGCCGGCTTCGGGGAGTGCGTCACCGGCGGCTCGGGGGGCGACGCCGGGGTCGTGGCCGACGACACCTGAGGCGCTTCGGGTTCCGGGGTCGGAGTCGGCGGATCCACTGGCTCCGGGGCGGGCGGCGCCGACTTCGGCGGCGCCTTCTTGGCTGCCGACTTCTTCGCCGGTGCGGCCCCGGCGGCCTTTTTCGCGGGGCTCTTCTTGGCCGGTGCCTTTTTCGCGGGGCTCTTCTTCGCCGCCTTCTTCGGCGGGAGCTTGTCGCCGCCGGATTCCGCGGCCGCCGTCTCCGGCGAGGCCTTCTTCGCTACCGGCGCGGCGGGTGCGGCGTCGGGTACGGAAGCGGACTCTTCCGGTGCGGCGATCGGGAACAGCGCCTGCTCGTCTTGGTTCGACTCACCGGCGGACGGCGTGGCGTTCGGATCCGGCTCGGTCATACGGCGCTCCCTCGCAAGTGTCCGGCAGGCGCCCGGCAACTGCTGCGCCGCGCGACACGTTCGCACCCATCCTAATGGTGTGCCCCGGAACCGGGCACCGGCGACCGGATCCCGCAGCCTGTTTCCACACGTGCCGCTGATCGCTCGCCGATCTCACCCAAGCGGCCGCCGCCCACCGGCACGGCGAGGACCCGGCTCGGACCGTGGGTCAGGAACGGACCCCGAGCCGCGCGAGGATGTCGGCGTCGACGGCTTCGAGTTCGTCGGCGATGGACTTGTGGGCGGTGCGGCGCTGACCGGCCGACATCGTCTCGGCGGTCTGCACCGCGATGTCCAGATTGTCGAGGCGTTTGGTCATCGCCGCGACGAAATCCGTGGAGTCGGAGCTGGTGTCCTGCGCGACGACCTTCTCCAGTGCCGTACGGGTGGTCGCGATTCGCGCGGACAGGGTCGCTCCGTGACCGCTGAACTGGCGCAACACCTCCGGTGAGACCCCCGCGCGGCTCGCCTGCAGTGTGGAAAGCTGTTCGCGTCCGGCGACCGCGGCCCGGTAGACGACGGGTGCGGCGATCGGTGCCACGAGCCGGGCGACGGTGAGGTAGCGCTTCACACTGGCCGGGCTGAGAGCCTTTGCGTCGGCGGCGGCCTGCGCCTCGACGGCGAACTTCTTCGCCTCGGCCTTGCTCACCTTCGTCTGGGACTTGGCGAGCTGCTTGGCGGTCTTGCGCTCGGCCTTCATCTCCTTCTGGAAGTACTTGTGCTCGTTCTTGCGCCGGGCTTTGTGTTCCTTGCGCCGCGACTTGGCGTCGAACTTGGCCTCCAGCTTGGCTTTCGCCTTGAGAGCCTTGGCCTCTGCCTTGCGCTGAGCACGAGTCGTACCGTCGGAGGAGAACAATCCCATCGAATGCCCTTTCGCTGCTGCCGAGAAGACCGCAGTCGACCCCCGGCCTGCTCTCGTTCCGCTCCCGGCGCCGGTGTCGACCGGCTCGCTCGATCGCGTCCGGCGCCGCACTTCATGGCCCCGCTCGCTTCGCTCCCGACGTCAGGCGCGCGTGATAACAAGTACAAGCATGACATGTGGTTGTATCCGACCACGTGTCCGTCCGTTCGAGCCCGGAAAGGGATGGCGTGGTCCCTGTCGTGTTGTCGCCGCGCGACCTCGCCGGTTGCGAGCACCGGGTCGCCCTCGACTTCGCGCACGACAGACGTCCCGCCGACGAACCCGATCCACCCGGAGTGCAGCGCCGCAAGGAGGCCGCGGCCGATCACCGAGCGGCGATCCGCGAGCTGCTCCGCGGGGTACACAGCGATCAGCCGGGCGCGTTCGTGGTCGTCGACGCCGATGCGAGCACCGCTGAGCGCGTCGCGGCCACGCTGCGTGCCTGCGACGCCGGGGCGTCGTGGATCTGGAACGCGACCCTGCCGACCGACCGGGAGCACGGGCGCCGTGGCCATTCCGAACTGCTGGTGCGGGTCGGGGACGGTTACACACCCGTCATCGTCGTCAACCACCGGGTCAGCCAGCCGGCGAAATCGACGCCGGAACCGGACGGGCGCGCGCCCAGCCTGGTGACCAGTCCGTTCTGGATGTGGGCACCGAGCCCCGACCCGTATCGGACCGGCCGGCCGAACCGACGGGACAACCTCCGGCTGGCTCATCTCACCGCCATGCTCGTGGAGATCGGCAGGGCGTCGTCGACCGACACGACAGAGTTGCGCGGCGGCGTGATCGGCGTGGACGCGGACTGCATCGTCGTCCTGGACACCGGGGCGATGCTCGAGGACTACTCGGCGATCCTCGAGCATCGGCTCGCGGTCGCGGGTGGGCAGGTCCCCACCGAGCCCCGCCGGATCAGCGAATGCCGTTCGTGCCCGTGGTGGGTGCGCTGCGGACCGGAGCTCGAGGAGAAGCGCGACGTCAGTCTCGTGGCGAGCGGCAACCAGGGTTCGGTCCTGATCGATGCCGGGATCACGACGATCGACGAACTGGCCGCACAGCGCGGGGCCCCACCGGAGGGCTGGCCGGGCGGCGTCCGGTTCGGCGACGCGATCATCAACGCGATCGCCTGGCTCACCGGCACCGAGCTCGTCCGGCGCGTCGACTCGCCGCGGGTCCACCGCGCCGACATCGAGATCGACGTCGACATGGAGAGCTACGGCGAGCACGGGGCGTATCTGTGGGGGACACTGCGCACCGACACCACCGACTCGTCCGCGCCCGTCGAGTACCGCCCGTTCGTCACCTGGGACCCGCTGCCCACGCGCGACGAAGCGCGGTCGTTCGCCGAGTTCTGGGGATGGCTCATGGCCGAACGCGCCGCCGCCCGCGAGGCCGGGAAGACGTTCGCGGCCTACTGCTACTCCCAGCAGGCGGAGAACCGATGGCTGCTGGGGTCGGCCGACAGATTTGCCGGCGAGCCGGGCATCCCGGCGCGCGCCGAGGTCCAGGCCTTCATCGCATCGTCGGAATGGGTGGACATCTACGAGGCGGTCGGCGAGAACTTCATCTGCCCGCGGGGCAAGGGCTTGAAACGAGTGGCGCCGGTCGCGGGGTTCTCGTGGCGCGACGACGACGCGAGCGGCGAGGCGTCGATGGAGTGGTACCGGGCGGCTGTCGCGCTCGGGGGCGGGCGCCCCGACGACGGGCAGCGCCGGCGACTTCTCGAATACAACGAAGACGATGTCCGTGCCACAAAAGTGTTGCGCGAGTGGATGACCGACGGCGCGGCCGCGCAGGTGCCCCACGAGCGGGATCTGCTCGACCGGTTCCGGGCGAGCTGACGACCTCAGCCGAACCGCTGGGTCGAACGTCTCGTCGCCGCGTGTCAGGGACGCATCGAGCGCAACGAGTCGAGGAACGACCCGCTGCCGAGCAGGGCGACGGCGCCGAGCAGCAACAGTGCTCCCGGCGCCACGCCGAGGACGAACTTCCGCACCGACGTCAACGTCGAGTCCTCCGGCACACCGGGCGAGGCCTGCGGCGGATCGACCGGCGGACCCGCTGCACCCGAAACCGTCTGCGAGGTGTCGGTGCCGTCGGCTTCGACGTCGGTGTCGGGCTGGGGAGAACGACGATCGGTGTCCGGCCCGCTGCCGGAGCCGGAGTCCGGTGTCGGCCCGGTCGAACCACCTCCACCAGGCGGGGCGACCGTCGGTACGTCGGCGACGGCCGGACCGGTGTTCGCGGGGGCGCCGGCCGGGTCGGACCCGCTCACATCGCCGTCGGACGCCGAGGGAGCGTCCTCCTCCCGGCGGGTGCCGCGGGACGGGTCGTCACCGTCGCCATCGCTCCCGGATGTGGTCTCGCGCATGGTGGTCGTCGGGTCCGGATCATCGGTGCTCGTCGTGGTGGTGGTGGTGGTCGTCGTCGTGGTGCTGGTCGTGCTCGTGGTCTCGCTCGTCGTGTCCGACGTCCCCGGCATGGGCGACGATCCACAACCGCAGCCCGTGGGATGAGACGGTGCGGAGGACTCGTCCGTGGTCTCGGGATCGGTGCTCTCGGGGTCCGTGGATTCGGGTTCGGTCGTCTCGGGGTCGCTGGTGTCCGAGTCGTCGGTCGGCGAGCCCGCGGGTGTGTCGGTGTCGGTGTCGGTGTCGTCGACCTCGTCCGTGTCATCGGGATCGCTGTCGGCGTCACCCGCCCAGTCGGCGCCTGGCGCATCGGGGCCGGGTGGGGCTGTCGACGCCACCCCGGGCGCGACGACGATGAAGAGAATCGCGGCGAGAGCGATCAGAAGGACGGCGAGACCACGCGGCTTGGCACGGGCGCCGCGGGGGGTCGGGAGACGGTGGCTCATCGTTCGTCAGGCGTACAGTCGAGGGGGTGAAACATCGTCGCTGACACCATGCGGCAAATCGACGCGCACCGCGGGCCGAACCCGAATGTTCATCTGACGGATCCGCGTCGGCAACCCATGACCCCCATGAATGTGAAGAACGCCACACTATCGATCGTTACACCATCTTCACAGGTGATACGCGCAGAGCGCGGCGGTCCGGTACTTTCTGATCGTACCGATCGTTGCAACGGCCGTGTACAGCGGGCTTTAATGCTTGCAAATTCAAATTTTGCGTTTCGGAGAAGATTGTCATGACTTCAGGAGGGGCGGAGAAGCCTATGGGCGACACCGGACGCACCGACTCCGATCGTTCGAGGACGACGGACGCGGATGCTCTCGACCCCGGGCTGTTCGCCCGGCGGCTCGAGGAACTGTTCCGGACGGTTCCTGGTCCGAACGGTAGGGCGTACAGCGCGAAGGCGATCGCGGCGCGATCGACCGAGCGGGGGTTCCGGCTCGGCGAGTCGTATCTGAGCCAACTGCGATCGGGGAAGGCCAAGTCTCCCTCGTTCCGCACGGTGGAGGGCATCGCGGCCGCTTTCGGGGTCGACGTGCACTATTTTCTCGAGGATCGGGCCGCGCAGCGTACCCGCGACGAGATCGATCTGATGCGGTTGCAGGCCGACACGAACGTCCAGCTGGCGGCCTTCCGCCTGGCCGGGTTGTCGAGTGATTCGGTCACGGTGGTGAACGAGCTGATCAAGGTGCTGCGCGAGCAGCAGGGTCTGCCCAAGGATCCGCCGGACGTGATCGCGGCCGGTCTGAGCGACACCAAGCCGTCGGCCGATTCGCGGCTTCGCGTCGTCGGAGACCACAGCGACGACTGACCGCCGGTGAGGCGTTCGCGGAGCCATTCGTTCCGGACCGAGGGGTGTCGGCCCGGACAGGCCAGCGAAGTCGATCGCTGCGGGTGGATTCCGGCGTGGTGCGCGCTCGTGATTCGATGAGCTCATGCGTCGATCCGAGCGCGCATTGCGCGCGTTGTGCCGCGCCGAGCTGAAGGGGCTCGATCTCGATCTGCCCCTCGACGTGGCTCAACTCTGCGAACGGTACGGTGACCGTCGCGGTCGGCCCATCCGGTTGATCGAGCATGCCTTGCCCGCGGGGGTTCCCAACGGCATCTGGCTGGCCGCGACCGACGCGGACTACTTCTTCCACCAGGCCCACACCTCACGCTTGCACCGCAACCAGATCGTCGTCCACGAGTTCGGCCATCTGATCGCCGGCCACCAGATCCTCGGTGAGGCCTCGGCGGCGGGGATCGCCGCCCTGACGCAGGACGAGTCGGCAGCCGCGCTCCGGCGCACGTGCTACTCCGACGACGCCGAGTGGGAAGCCGAGATGCTCGCCTCGTTGATTCTCGGCTGGGCCGAGGACGCCGGCACCGGCGTCGGGAGCACCGCGTCGCACGGCGAACTGCGTGGACTCCAGAAACTGTTGGGGGGTCATCGCGGATGGCTGTGACACGCCGGTCGGTTGCGGCACCGGGAAGAATGTGAGTCCCTGTTGGGCGTGATCACTGTCGCGGGCGGGGGCCCGACGGTCAATCTGCTGGCCTCCGGGGTGGACGTCGGGATCGGCGCGGTCAACGCCGTCGCCGCGGGCGTCTTCGCCCTCGCGTTCTGCTGGCGCCTCGATCAGATCCGCCGTGCGGGATGGGGGTTGCAGCCGCTGGCGATGATGATCGCCGTGGCGGCGCTGACCCTCGCGTTCGTCGTCGTCGACGACTCGGTCGCCGACGTGCTCAACGAGGTCGGTTTCACCGGCCTGTCGAGGGTGGCGTTCTACGCGCTCCTCGCGATCGGGGTCGCGGCGCTCGTGGTGGTGTTCTTCTTTCCCGGGAAGGTCACGCGCGAACGCCGGGCCGGATGGGAGGCGTTGCCCCTCGTCGTGGCACTCGTCGGACTGCAGGTGACAATGCTGGTCATCCCGGTCGAGATCCGGACCGCGACCATCGACGAGTGGACCGTCCAGAACTGGGGTTTCGCGCTGTTCATGCTGATCGCCAGCGGTTACCTCGCCTACGGCTTCGTCGCCTGCGTCAACAGCGTCCGAAAGTTTTATGCGACGGCGGACGGCTATCTCCGTGTGTCCCTTGGTCTTCTGATGACGGGTCTGACGTGTCTCGCGGTCGGCGCCGTCTGTCAGATCGTGTTCGTGATCGTGTCCGCGACGAACGTCGTCCGGTCGCCGTGGCTCCTGACGACGAATCGGGCCGTCGCCATCGTCGGCGTCGTCACGTTCCTGATCGGAATCAGTTATCCGATGGTCTACGCGCGGGTTCAGTCGGTCGCCGCCAACCGACGTCGTCGACGCCTCGACGCCGAACTCGTGCCCCTGTGGCGACTGGTGACCGACGCGGTCCCCGGAGTGGTGCTACCGGATGCCGGCCGGCTGACGCCGACCACCCGATTGCATCGGCGCGTCGTCGAGACCCGAGACGCGTTGACGCAGTTGAGTCCTCGGGTCCCGGCGGTGTTCGGGTATGCCGAGCCCGAGGTGCAGGCGAGGCTGTTGCGGGCCGCCGTGGCCGGACACGATCCGCGAGAGGGTCACGGCGGTGCCGTCCGAGATCTGGCGCCGGCGGATGGCGAGGGTCTCGAAGCTGATGCCGTGCCGTTGATCAAACTGGCCCGGGCGCTCGACGCCGTGCAGTTGGTCGAGGAGCCGGCCGACCGGTGACGCGCCGGCCGGCCCTCGAACAGGCGAAGTCGCCTCAGGTGAACAAGGCGGGTCGGTCGGACTAGCGCGGCGCCATCCGGATCGCGCCGTCCATGCGGATGGTCTCTCCGTTGAGGTAGTTGTGCGCGACGATGAACTCCGCCAGTTGCGCGTACTCGTCGGGCTCGCCGAGACGTTGCGGAAACGGGATGCCCTCGGCGAGGGTCTTCTGGAACTCGGGGGTGACACCAGCCAGCATCGGCGTGCTGATGGTGCCGGGGGCGATGGTGCACACGCGCACGCCGACGCGTGCGAGGTCGCGGGCTGCCGAGATGGTCATCGCGTGCACACCACCCTTCGACGCCGCGTAGGCGATCTGTCCGATCTGGCCTTCGAACGCGGCCACCGATGCGGTGTTGATGATGACGCCGCGCTGACCGTCGCCGTCGATGGTGGACTCTTCCTGCATGCGGTTGGCGGCCAGTCGCATGACGTTGAAGGTGCCGACCAGGTTGATGTCGATGACCTTGCGGAAGAGGTCGAGCTCGTGCGGGCCCTTCTTGCCGAGTATCCGTGCGGCCCAGCCGACGCCGGCGCAGTTGACCGCGACACGCAGCGGTGCCCCGGACTCGGCGATGGTGTCGATGACGGCCTGGACCTGGGTCTCGTCGGTGACGTCGGCCGCGACCAGCGTGACTCCTTCGGTGGGCGCGGCCTTGTCGATCGAGGCCTGCAGGTCGAGGCCGAAGACCTGGGCGCCGGCTGCGGCGAAACGCCGTGCGGTGGCCGCACCGAGGCCGGAGGCCCCGCCGGTGACCAGTACGGAAGCGCCTGAAACGTCCATGTGTGAGGTGATCCTTTCGCGGTACCCGACCCGTTCTCCTGCCGGCCGCGCCGCCGTCGTCGGCGACGCCGCTCCGGCTCGTGCTGCAGTTTCACGATAGTCAGACGGCTCGCACCAACCGCAAAAGACCCCCTGGACTACCGAACGAGCGCTCGGACGCCCTCGTCGGAACGGAGGCGGTTCTCCCGGCGGATCAGCACGATGCCGATCCCGGTGATGATCACGACTGCACTGAGCGTGCCCGCGATCACAGGTACCGACGCACCGATCAGACCGTCGGTGATGAGCCAGGCCGCGAAGGCGAAGAAGAGAACTGCCGCGCCGATCGCGATGACGCGCTCGGGAAGGTGGCGGCCGAGCAGGACACCCACGCCGATGGCGAGTGCGTCGGCGGCGACCATGCCGAGCGTGGACCCGATCCAGACCCCGAGCCAGTCGTTGTCGGTGGCCAGCGTGATGGTCGCGAGCATGGTCTTGTCGCCCAGTTCGGCGAGGAAGAACGCCGACATGACGGCGAAGAACACCGAGGCGCCGACGCGGGTCGCCCGACTGGACTCCTCGTCGTCGAGCCGGTCTCCGCGCAGCGTCCAGAGGCCGAAGACGAGCATCGCCAGGCCGGCGAGGATCGTCAGAAGCGTGGTGGGTATCGACAGACCGAGGAAGTGGCCGAAGAACACCGAGACCGCGTGCACCGCGGTGGTGGCCACAGTGATCGCGAGGAGGATGACCCACCAGCGGTAGCGCAGGGCGTAGGTCATCGCCATCAGCTGTGACTTGTCACCGAGTTCGGCCACGAAGATCACGCCGAAGCTGAGGAGCAGGGCGGCAATCACGGACGCCAGGTTAGTCAGCGCTAACTCGGGGACGCAACTCGTCGAAGACCCGTATTTCCGCAGGTAGGGCCATCAAAATCAGATGTTCGGGGACCCGTATCCACGGGGTCGGTGACCCGTCGTGCGGCCTTCGGGCGGCCGCCCCGCCCTACGCTGCGAGAAGCATGGCCAGCACGGCGGTGTCGGGGTCGGCGTTGGGGTCGATACCCACCTGATTGCGGAGGTTGACCACCGTGCCGTCGGCCTCCGCCTCGGCCCATCCCGCCCGGTGTTCGAGCCCGAGTTCGGGGAGTCCGGGCAGCAGCACGCAGCCGGAGGCGACCTGCGAACACTCGGGCAGGGACGGGCGCGTCTGCGACGGGGGATGCAGCATGACCAGCGCCGGCGGATTGTTCAGGAAGCGGCCCGCCTCGACGAAGCTGTCGTCGACGACATTGCCGATCGCGACCATCATCCCGACGGTGTCCGCCTCACCCTGCTCCGGACGCTGCTCGACCACGCCGAAGATCGTCGTCGTGGGCAGGAAACCCGGCCGGCAGGCGATCCGGACCGAGGCCACAAGCGTCTGCGTCCACTCGAGCGTCGACTCCGGCCAGCGGCCCGAGATGAGAATGCCGTTCAGCGTGCCCTCGTGCTGGAACGGTGTGAGGCCGATCGGAATCGATTGCATCATGTCCTCCTCCGACCCGGGCACGACCTCGGGTGATCCACGGACTGGGGACCGACGGCCGACCCTGGTGAGAAGACCATCCACCGGTGGCGAGGCGCCGACAACTCGAATCACCGTGTTGTGATGGATCTTTAACATGCGAACGAACGACAGCGGTGGTCGCGGAGCACTGTCCCCGCCGGTGGGGGCGACGGCACCAGGCACACTGGACCGGTGAAGAACTCGCCCCCGCTGCGACCCATGGAGTTCGCGTCCGTCGCGATCTTCGGCGGACTGACCGTCGCGGCGGTGGTCATCGCGTCGGTCATCCCGCTGGCCCAGGCCGCCGGACTGCTCGCCCCGGTGCCGCTCGCACTCATCGCGGCGCGTACGCGGCCGCGGGCCCTGGTCACCGCCACGGTCGCCACCACCGCGGTGGCGTTCGCGATGGCGGGCACCGGCGCGATGGCAACCGTCCTCGGATCCGCGCTGGTCGGCGGCCTGGTCGGCGACATCAAGCGCCGGGGCCGGGGGATCGGTGTGCTCGGGGTCGCCACGCTGGTCGCCTCGCCGGTGCTCGGTGGGATCTCCGTGCTGATCCTCCTGATCCTGGTGCCGCTACGTGAACTGACGATCGAGGCGATGACCAACTCCATCCACGGCGTCGCGAAGTGGCTGCACGGATGGGGCCCGACCGGCGGCGTCGCCGATGGGCTCGACGCCATGAGCCGGAGCATCGCCGACGACTGGTGGGTGTGGGTCTGGGTGTCGGGAACCCTCGGCACCGCGATCTCGCTGCTCGTCGCGTGGTGGATCCTCGGTTCCGTGATCAGTCGGCTGCGGGACGTGCCGAGCGAGGACACTCTCGATGCCGTCCCGTCGGGGTTCGCCCCGGCCGCGGTGGTCGCCGCGGCCAACGATTCGGGCATCGCGCCGCTTCCGCTGGTCTTCGAACGCGTCGGGTTCGCGTATGCACCGGAGGCGCGCCCGGTGCTGCACGACATCGACCTGCGGATCGATCCCGGTGAGTTCGTCGCCGTCGTCGGCGCCAACGGTTCCGGGAAGTCGACGCTGGCGAAGATCCTGGCCGGGCGCGACCCGTCCACCGGTGTGGTCCACCGGCCGGGCCTGCCCGGTCTGGGCGCGCACGGCGGGACCGCGCTCGTCCTGCAGCGTCCAGAGATACAGATGCTGGGTTCCCGCGTTGCCGACGACGTCGTCTGGGGTCTGCCGCCCGGCGTCGACGTCGATGTCGAAGCACTGCTCGACGAGGTCGGTCTCGCCGGACTCGGTGACCGGGAGACCACGGACCTGTCCGGCGGTCAGCAACAGCGGCTGGCGATCGCCGCGGCGCTCGCCCGGGATCCGCAGCTCCTCATCGCCGACGAGGTGACGTCGATGGTCGACCCGGAAGGCCGGGGACAATTGCTGGCGCTGCTGGCGGGCCTCCCGGCACGCCGGGGGATCGCCGTCGTCCTGGTGACGCACCGCGGCAGCGAGGCGGCGGCGGCCGATCGGGTGATCCACCTGGCCGGGGGACGCCTCGTGCCGCACGCGCCCGACTGGATGCCGGGTCCCGACGCCGACCTGGGCGCGCCGAACCCGCGCCCGTCGCCCCCGCCCGCACCGACCTCGCGGATCGGCGGGCCGCTCCTCGTGCTCGACCAGGTGGGTTACGCGCACCTGCCGGGCTCACCGTGGGAGGTCGTTGCCCTGCAGGACATCTCGCTGACGGTCTACCGCGGCGAGGGACTCCTCGTCGTCGGCGGCAACGGATCGGGCAAGACGACACTCGCGTGGATCATGGCCGGCCTGCTCCCGCCCGGGACCGGTACCTGCCGTCTGCTGGACATCCACGAGAAGATCACTCCCGGAGCGGGTTTCGACGCCGGAACGCCGATGACGGAGCGGGTCGGCGCGGTCGGACTCGGATTCCAGCACGCGCGTCTGCAACTGCAGAAGGTCACCGTCGCCGACGAGATCATGGCGGCCGGTGGTGAGAAGGTGGGCACCGCCGAGGTCGCCCGGGTCCTCGAACTCGTCGGGTTGCCGCGCCGGATGGCGGTCACCAAGGTCGACGCGCTGTCGGGCGGACAGATGCGGCGCGTCGTGCTGGCCGGTCTCATCGCGCGCCATCCCGACCTGCTGGTCCTGGACGAGCCGCTGGCCGGTCTCGATCCGCCGGCACGCGAGGAGATCGTCGCACTGCTGGCCCGGCTCCGCGCCGACGGGATGACCATCGTGATCATCTCGCACGACTTCGAGTCGTTGGAGTCGGTGTGCACCCGGCGGGTCCGACTGGTCGACGGACGTCTTCTGCCCGATTCGCAGCAGATGATCGACCAGGCTCCCGGCTGGGACGGAGGAACCCTATGACGATGCGTACCGTCCCGCTGCGGCAGGTGCCCGGCGACTCGTTCGTGCACCGGCTGTGGGCGGGGACCAAACTCGTGATCGTGCTGATCCTCGGGATCATGACCTGGGTGCTGCCGTCGTGGCCGGCGCTGGGCATGGTCGCCGCGGTGGTGGTGATCACCGCCCTCGTCGCGAGAATCCCGTTGGGCGCCATACCTCGTCCGCCGTGGTGGTTCTGGGGTTTGATCGGCATCGGCGTCGCGTTCAACGTGTCGTTCGCCGGCATCCCCGGCGCCCTGGTCTTCCTGCGCGCGATCACCCTGGCACTCGTCCTCGTCGCCAGTTCGATCCTCGTCATCTGGACCACTCCCATGGCCGACGTGGCGCCGGCGCTGGCGCGGCTGATGCGCCCGCTGCGGTGGCTCCGGCTGCCCGTCGACGAGTGGGCGGTCGCGATCGCGTTGTGCCTCAGAGGTCTTCCGCTGCTCATCGAGGAGTTGCGCATGCTGCGTGCGGCGCATCGCCTCCGGCCGACGGCCAAGGGCCGCAGCGACCATCCGTCGGCGGAGATGGGGATCATGGATCTGATCACCGCGGCGATGTCGTCGGCGCTCCGACGCAGCGCCGAGATGTCCGAGGCGATCACCGCCCGCGGCGGCACCGGCCGCCTGACCGCCCATCAGGCCGGCCCCGGGCGCGCAGATGTGGTGGCGCTCATCGTCATCGGCCTGGCCTGCGCGGTCGCCATCACGGTCACGCTCGTTCTCTGAGGGCGTAACTCGTAAGCTCGCTCCTCAGTATCTGCGGCCCGACGGCCGTCGTGGACCGCGACGGAACTCGTTGTCTCGGAGCGGGCCCACCCACTGCTCCCTGAGGAGGCCGGAGCTTGCGGAGGCCGTCACGAAGGGTCCTGTGAGCCTCCCCAGTTTGAGTGGACACCGAGATAGTGGGGCCAGGGGTCCTGCTGGAAGGATGTCGACATGTCCAGGAGGCGGTCGTTTACGCCGGAGTACAAGGCTCAGGCTGCTCGTCGGGTGATTGATGGTGGTCGGCCGATCACCGAGGTGGCTCGGGAACTCAATGTGCATGAGAATCTGCTGGGCAAATGGGTTCGGGCTGAGCGGCTTCGAGACGGCGTCGCCGATGATGTTCGCAAGGTGCCGCCCGACCAAGATCTGTCGGCGAGTGAACGCTCAGAACTGACCAGGCTGCGTGCCGAACTCGCCGAGAAGGACCGTGATATCGCATTCCTGAAAAAAGTATCGGCGTACTTTGCGGCGCAGCATCATCGGTGAGTCGTTTCGAACTCATCGCCGCGGAGTGCGCCAACCACGACGTGACGAAACTTGTTGCTCTCCTGGGTGTGTCGCGGTCCGGATTCTACGCGTGGGCAGATCGGCAACATCGTGTCGAGTTGACGCCCCGACAGCAGCGGCGCCGGGATCTGGAAGTGAAGATTCTGGCGCACTGGCAGGCCTCGCGACGCATCTACGGTTCACCGCGCATTACCGCCGATCTGCACGCTGAGGGGGTGGCGGTCTCGGAGAACACCGTCGCCAAGATCATGGCCGAGATGGGCATCGAGGGCATCAGTCCGCGCACGTTCAAGGTCAGGACCACCCAGGTCGATCCGGCCGCGTCGTTCCCGCCGGACCGGGTCGGCCGCGATTTCGATCGCGGCGGCATCAACCTGGTCTGGACCTCCGATATCACCTATCTGACCTGCGGCGAAGGGGACGCCTACCTGTGCGCGATCCGAGACGAGCACTCGCGTCGAGTGCTGGGCTGGTCGCTGGCAGATCACATGCGCACCGAGCTCGTCGAGGACGCGGTGGATGCTGCAGTGCTCACTCGTGGCGGTTCGGTGGCCGGCACCATTCTGCACAGCGACCGAGGCGGTCAGTACACCAGCTACGACATGGCTTCAGCGTGCCGTCGACATGGTTTGCAACGCTCGATGGGCGCGACCGGCATCTGCTGGGACAACGCCGGCGCCGAGTCGTTGTGGTCAACGGTCAAACACGAGAACTACAAGCGCCACGCGTACGGCAGCTACGCGAATCTTGCTGCCGGACTTGACAATTACATCCGATTCTACAACCATGACAGAAGGCATAGCTCGCTAGGGATGGTCTCACCTATCGACTTCGAAATCAGATCACACACAAGTCAGCAAACAAGCTAACCGTGTCCACTTTTTCAGGGGAACCTCACTGGTGAGATGCGTCGCCAAACCCTAATGGGGGTGGATCGGCGTCCTGCAGGGGATGCTGGTTTGTGTGAGCCTT
>ERZ501064.123-NODE-123-length-20940-cov-8.448599_pt1 | contig 20940 bp, 23 predicted proteins | sample MGYA00510851_ERZ501064 | MGnify/ENA primary metagenome ERZ501064 (study PRJEB25958, sample SAMN03398529) | human skin metagenome | study: EMG produced TPA metagenomics assembly of the Human Skin Microbiome Metagenome (human skin metagenome) data set. | reverse complement strand
TGGACGCGAATCCCCGCGGCGCGCGGCACCGCTCCCCGGTGAACCGGGCAATCCTCCACCCCGAGCGCGACGCCAGCCCCCGCCGGACCCGCGACGTCGCGCTGCCGATCCACGCGACCCCCGCGACCCCCGGCGTCGGCCGGCCGCCGACACCCGCAACTCCGAACGTCGCGCCCCCGGCGGTCGACGAGCCACGCCAGAAGCCGTGGAACCCACCCCGACCCGGCAGCGCCGCCCCGGCGAGCCGCGGCCCGTCCGACGCACCTCCGGCGAGATCCACACCCGCCCGGCCCCGGCCGCGAAGCGGACGTCCGAGCGGAAGCCGGGCGACCCCAAGACGAGCCCGCGGAAGCCGACCGCACGTCAGTCCACCGACCCGAAGCCGACCGGACCCAAGCAGACCGGACCGAAACAGACCGGACCAAAGTCCGGCGACCGGCGCACGGCGGCGACGTCGTCGTCGACACCGGAACCACCGTCGCAGCCGCCGGCGGACAGCCGACGCAAAGGTGCCCGCACCCCGGGGGCCGGCTGGGGTCGTGCGCTCATCGCGGTCGCCTCGGTGGCGGTGCTGTTGTGCACCGGATACGCCTGGAACACGATGTCGGATCTGCAGACCCGCATCACCCAGCTCGGCGGACTCGATCTCGGCGGTGGCGCCGAAGACGGGGCCGTCGACATCCTCCTCGTGGGCACCGATTCGCGGACCGACGCCAAGGGCAATCCGCTGTCGCCGGAGGAACTCCGACTCCTGCGGTCGGGCGACGAGGTCGCGACCAACACCGACACCATCCTGCTGATCCGCATCCCCGACGACGGCTCGTCGGCGACCGCGATCTCGATCCCCCGCGACTCGTATGTCGACGTACCCGGTGTCGGGATGAGCAAGATCAACGCCGCCTACGGCACGACGCGCGAAACCGTTCGCGCGCAAGCGGTCACCGATGGCAAATCCGAGAGCGAGGCCGAGTCCGAGGGCACCCTGGCGGGCCGGAAGGCGTTGGTGGACACCGTCGCCAACCTGACCGGCGTGCAGGTCGACCACTACGCGGAGGTGGGCCTGCTGGGGTTCGTGCTGCTGACGAACGCGGCCGGCGGCATCGACGTCTGCCTGAACGACGCGGTCCGGGATCCCTTCACGGGCGCGCGGTTCCGCGCCGGCCGTCAGACTCTCGACGGGCCCAAGGCGCTCAGCTTCGTGCGCCAGCGCCACGGCCTCCCCCGCGGCGATCTCGACCGCATCACCCGCCAGCAGGCGTTCATGGCGTCGCTGACGCAGAAGATCATCTCGGCGAACACCCTGACAGATCCGGGCAAGCTGTCGGAGCTGCAGGACGCGGTGTCGCGGTCGGTGGTCATCGACGACGACTGGGACATCATCCGGTTCGCCGAACAGTTGAAGGACCTCAGCGGCGGCCGGGTGAAGTTCGCGACCATCCCGATCGTGACCGAGCAGGGCTGGAGCGAGGACGGTCAGCAGAGCGTCGTCCAGGTGGACCCGCGCGAGGTCCAGGCCTTCACCGGTGACCTGCTGGCACCGAAGCAGACGCAGGGCATCCAGCGCGGCGACTACACGGTCGACGTGGTCAACGCAGGAACCATCGACGGGCTCGCCTCGAATGTCGCGAACATCCTGACCAACAAGGGTTTCCGGGTCGGAGCCACCTCCAGCGGCAAGGCCGACACGAAGGACTCGATCGTGTACGCCAAGGAGGAGAGCGACGCCGCTCGGCTCCTCGCCAAGGATCTCGGCGGCGCCCAGGTCGTCGCCGATCCCGCTCTCGCCGACGACCAGCTGAAGGTGGTGCTGACCAACACCTACGCCGGTCCGGGCTCGATCAGCGACACCGGCGACCAGACCGACAACACCCCGGCGAGCGAGCGCGTCGGCAACAAGCGCCCGCCGATCACCGCGGGCAACGAGGGGCCCATGTGCGTGAACTGACTCCGAACACTCTCACCGACGCGATCTTCGCCGCGGTCGCCGATCATTCGCGTCCGCTGCTGACCTACTACGACGACGCGACCGGTGAGCGCACCGAGCTCTCGGCGGCGACCCTCGGCAACTGGGCGGCCAAGACCGCGAACTACCTACGCGACGAGATCGGGGTCGCCGAAGGCGATGTCGTCGCGGTCGATCTCCCGGAGCACTGGCAGACGGCCGGCATCCTGCTGGGCGCGCTCTGGGCAGGCGCCGAGGTGCACTTCGACTCCACCGAAGACCCGATGATCGTGTTCACCAGCCGTGATCGCCTGGACAGCCATCCCGACGTCGACGAGGTCGTGGTCGCCTCGCTCGATCCGTTCGCGCTGCCGCTGCGCGACCTGCCGCCCGGCGTCGGCGACTACGGCAGCGTGGTCCGCGTCCACGGCGATCAGTTCGTCTCGCGCTATCCGGCGTCGGCCACCCTCGAGGGCGCCCCCATCGGCGAGGCGCTCGACGACGCCCGGGCGACGGCTGAGCGCGAGGGAATCGGACCGGGCGCCCGCGTGGTGTCCACCCGGCCGTGGTACTCCGGCGACCGGGTGATCGCTCACCTCCTGGCACCTCTGCTGGCGGGCGGCAGCCTCGTCCACGTCTCCGCGGCCTCACCGGAACGGCTCGCGGCCATCGCCGAGATGGAAAAGGCCACCCTGATCCTGTCGTGAACCCCGCGGGCACGCCGCCGATCGGGCACAGTGGGGACATGCGAATCCCCCGCGCGGTGGCCCGGCTGAACAAGCGAGTGACCAACCCCATCCAGCGACAATGGGCGCCTCGACTGGCTCCGTACGCGATGGTCGAGCACGTCGGACGTAAGTCCGGCAAGCACTACTCCATCCCGGTGATGGCGTGGGTCGACGGCGATCGGCTCACCATCATCCTCACGTACGGGCGGCACACCGATTGGGTCCGCAACGTGCAGGCCGCCGGGACCTTCGGCTTGATCCGCAAGAACCGGCACTACCGGGTGACCGGTCCGCGGGTGGTGCCGTCGGACTCGCCGGACATCGCCCGGGGTGCCCGCATCCCGGCGCGACTTTTCGACTCCGCACTCCTCGGCACACTGCACGCGGCGTGATCTGATGGCCGACGACCCGCTCGACGACTTCGTCGCCGAAGACGTGACCCTGTACGGGACCACCCGCCGGGTGCATCGCCTCGGCAGTGGTCCCGCCGTCATCGTCATCGCCGAGATGCCGGGGATCAGCCCCAAGGTCGCCGACGTCGCGCGCCGGGTGGCCGGGGCGGGCGCCACCGCGGTGCTGCCGTCGTTGTTCGGCGTCGACGGCCGTGATCCTCGACCCGACAACCTCGGCGCGGTCGGCTCGGCGACGAACATGCTCGGCACCATCGCCCGGGCATGCATCACCCGCGAGTTCACGATCCTGGCCACCGGCAAGACGTCACCGGTCGCGTCGTGGCTGCGGGCGTTGGCCGCCCGCGAACACGACCGGTGCGGCGGCCCCGGGGTCGGTGCCGTCGGGATGTGTTTCACCGGCGGGTTCGCACTCGCGATGGCCACCGACGAGCGGATGCTCGCCCCGGTGCTGTCCCAGCCCTCACTGCCGTTCGCGGTGTTGCCGGGACGCGCGCGGGCCATCGACGTGAGCGAGTCGGATCTCGCTCTGGTGCAAGCGCGGTGCGCACGCGGCCTCGAGGTGATGGGTCTGCGTTTCCAGGGCGACCGCCTCGTGCCGGGAGCCCGATTCGCGTACCTGCGGGAGCTCCTCGGCGATGCCTTCATCGGCATCGAACTACCCGACGAGTCCGCGAACCCGGATTCGATGCTGCCGCGGCCACATTCGGTGCTCACCGAGGACCTCCGCGACGAGCCCGGGCAACCGACCCGCGAGGCCTACGATCGGGTCATCGACTTCTTCACCGCGAAGCTCGGCCTGCAGCCGACGATCTGATCGGCGGAAGTGCTACTCCCCCAACAGTTCCTGCTGGAGTGCCGCGTCCTTGTCGAGAACCATCTGTTCGAGCCCCTGCTGGAATTCGACCATCCGGGCGCGCAGGTCGGCGTCGGCGGCGGCGAGGATGCGGACCGCGAGCAGCCCGGCGTTGCGGGCGCCGCCGACCGACACCGTGGCCACCGGGACCCCGGCGGGCATCTGCACGATCGACAGCAGCGAATCCAGTCCGTCGAGATGCCGCAGCGGGACCGGTACCCCGATCACCGGCAGCGGGGTCGCCGACGCGACCATGCCCGGAAGATGCGCGGCGCCACCGGCTCCCGCGATGATCACCTCGATGCCGTGGCCCGCCGCGCCTGCCGCGTAGTCGAGCATGCGCTGCGGCGTGCGGTGAGCCGAGACGACGCCCACCTGGAACGGCACGTCGAACTCGGCCAGGGCCTCGGCGGCCGCCTTCATCGTCGGCCAGTCCGAATCGCTGCCCATGATCAGGCCCACCCGCGGGCCGTGCGTCTCACTCATGAATGTTCATCCCATCCGTCGGTCCACGTCGCCCGCGACATCCACTGGGCCGCGCGTTCGGCACGCTCCCGTACCGACTCCGGCGAATCCCCTTCGCGCCCGACGATGTTCACATGCCCGATCTTGCGATCGGGTCGCTCGCCCTTGCCGTAGAGATGCACCTTGGCCTCGGGCATCCGGGCCATGAGGTGGTGCAGCCGCTCGTCCATCGACATCGCCGGTGCGTCCGCCGCACCGAGGATGTTGGCCATCACCGTCACCGGCGCACTCGGTGCCGTGCTGCCCAGCGGATAGTCGAGGACGGCGCGCAGGTGCTGCTCGAACTGCGAGGTCACCGCGCCGTCCATCGTCCAGTGCCCGCTGTTGTGCGGACGCATCGCCAGCTCGTTGACGACCAGCTCGCCGTCGACGGTCTCGAAGAGTTCCATCGCCATCACACCGACCACACCGAGCTCGTCGGCCAGCCGCAACGCCATCTGCTGTGCGTGCGCGGCGACCTCGTCGTCGAGCCCGGGAGCCGGTGCCAGGACGACCGCGCACTGCCCGTGGCGCTGGATGGTCTCGACCACCGGCCACGCCCCACCCTGACCGAACGGCGACCGCGCGATCATCGCCGACAACTCTCGTCGCATCGGCACCTTCTGTTCGGCGAGCAGCGCCGGTGCGTCGTCGGGGTACTCGTCGAAGACCGCGAGAGCGTCGTCCGCGCCGTCGACGAGCCACACCCCGCGGCCGTCGTAACCGCCGCGGACCGCCTTGACGACGATGGCCCAGTCGTTGGCCTCGCCGAACTCGATCAGACGAGACCGGGCCGCGGCCCGGTCCCCGGACAGGTCGGCGAAGTCGGGCACGGGCAGGCCGAGCTCGGCCAGCCGGAACCGCATGGCGAGCTTGTCCTGCGCGAAATGCAGCGCCTTCGACGGCGGCAGCACCGCGACGCCGTCGGCTTCGAGTGCCTGCAGGTGCGCCAGCGGGACGCCCTCGTGGTCGAAGGTCACCGCGACCGACCCGGACGCGGCGCGCCGCAGATCGTCGAGGTCGTCGTGCGACCCCAGGACGATGTCGGCGCTGACCTGGGCGGCCGGATCGGATTCCGAGGCCGCCAGTACCCGCAGGCACTGACCCAGCGCGATGGCGGCCTGGTGGGTCATCCGAGCGAGCTGGCCACCGCCGATCATCGTCACGGTCGGCATCCCCGACGCCCGGCCGCCCGGGCGCCCCGATTCAGGGACCGGCGGCACCTGCGACGACGGGGACACGGCCCCGCCGACCTGCTCGCGTGAATTCACGCGCACCATCGTGGCATGTATGCGGCATCATTCGCACAACCGCCCGGCACGTGTCCCGGCGGTTTCGTTTCGTACACTCGGATCTTGTGCCATTGATCGACGAGATGATCGCCCGCCTCCCAGCGCCGGTCCGTCGGCTCGTGATGCGGCACCACGAACTGATCAAGTTCGCGATGGTCGGCGGGACCACCTTCGTCTTCGACCTCGCCATCTTCTACAGCCTGAGCCTCACGGTCCTGGAGACCAAGCCGGTCATCGCCAAGGTCATCGCCGGCGTCCTGGCCACCATCCTGAGCTACATCCTCAATCGCGAGTGGGCGTTCAAGAACCGCGGCGGCCGCGAACGTCACCACGAGGCGATGCTGTTCTTCGCCATCAGCGGTATCGGCGTCATCCTCCAGGCCGCTCCACTGTTCGTCGCCAACAACATCTTCGACATGCGCTCCAACCTGAGCGTGTCCGAGATCGTGGTCATCGACTTCGTGCTCGGCTACATCATCGGCAACCTCATGCAGATGGCGTTCCGGTTCTGGGCACTGCGCAAGTTCGCCTTCCCCGAAGAACAGTTGCGCGGCGGGGACGCCGGATCGACCGACCTGCACCCCTCGCTCGCCGAGCTCAACGATGAGGAACTCGGTCACGCCTGACGCCCGATCGCGGGGGCCGACCAGAGTTCTCGTCGATCTCGTCGGCGAGTTCGGAGTCGCCCCGGTCGGTGCCGAGCTGATCGCGTCCGGTGACCAGCCGCGCGGGCACGACGATCGCGAACACCGGCGGTCGCCGGACGGTCAGTTCGAGTCGGCCACCGTCGGATTCGATCAGTGCCCGCGCGAGTGACAGGCCGACCCCGCTCCGGCCCGCGCCGGGCCGTCGCCCGGCCGAGAAACCCCGACGGAAGATGTGTGCGGCGATCTCGTCGGCGACCCCGTCACCCTCGTCGGCGACGGTGATGCGCACCAGGTCCCCCGCGGGCAGGGTGCCGACGTGGATCCGGCAGGTCCCGCGGCCGTGCTGCAGGGCGTTGTCGACCAGCACACTGACCGCCTCGCGGAGACGACCCGGGTTCGCGGTCAGCGCGTGCGGGACGCCGTCGAAGGTCGCCAGCAGTTCGCGGCCCCTCGCCTCGAAGGCGTGCCGGAAATCCCCGACCAGCGTCGTCAGCATGTCCGACACGTCGACGAACTCGGGCGCGGGTTCGTCGGCCCGGGACGCCTCGACCAGCTCGTCGAGTTCGGCGGCGAGCCGCTCGATCTGATCGAGGGCGGCCTCGGCCTCGGTGACGACCGCGGGGTCATCGTGCAGGGAGAGTTCCTCCAGGCGTAGCTGGATCGCGGTGAGGCGGCTGCGCAGCTGGTGGGAGGCGTCGCCGGCGACCTCCCGCTCGCGCTCGAGGCGCAGGGCGAGTTCGGCGTTCGCGTCGGCCAGTGCACGCGACACCCGATCGAGTTCGGCGATGCCGTACATCTTCCACTGGGTCCGGAAGTCGCCCCGGCCCATGGTCGCGGCCCGATCGGCGAGATCGGTCAGCGGATCGACGATCCGACCCGCGGTGACCGCGGCTACCAGCGTGCCGCCGATGACGGACGCGACGACGATGACGGCCACGATCGAGGCGGCGGTGAACTGGTCGTTGCGCACCTCGTCGCGCGGGATGGACAGGGTCAGCGTCCCGGCTGCGCCGAGCGCGATGGACTCCGAGAGCCGGGGCTCGCTGATGTCCGCCCCGACCACCGTGCGCTGCAGGGTGCCGGTGGGGTCGGGGAAGGTGACGATCAGGCTGCCGTTCGGCGGCAGCAGCAGCTGGAACGCCTCACGGTCGAGGGACTCCGGCGGGATCCGGCCGTCGGCCCCCTCCTGCCGGATCAGTTGGTCTGCGATGACCTTCAGCCGATTGTCGAGGTCCTGATGCGCGTTGTCGGCGACCCACCACCATGCGACGACACTCAGCGGGATGCCCAGCAGCCCACCGACCGCCAGCAGGACGGCGATCATGGTCGTGAGCAGGCGACGGCGCATGAGACGACTAGGGGTCGAACCGGAATCCGACGCCGCGCACGGTCACGATGTGGCGGGGACGGTCGTGGCGGTCGTCGCCGATCTTCCGGCGCAGCCACGAGATGTGCATGTCCAGGGTCTTCGACGACCGCAGGTCGGCCGAACCCCACACCTCGGTGAGGATCTCCTCGCGCGTCACCACCTCGCCCGCGCGTTCCATGAGGAAGCGCAGCAGGTCGAACTCGCGGTTGGCCAGGGTGAGATCGTGTCCGTTCACCAGGACGCGGCGTGCCCGCGCGTCCAGGCGCAGGGCACCGCCCTCGAGGACGACGTCGCCGGGCTGGCGACGCCGCAGGAGGGCACGCACCCGCGCCAGCAGCTCGGCCAGGCGGAACGGCTTGCCGACGTAGTCGTCCGCGCCGGCGTCGAGGCCGACCACGAAATCCACCTCGTCGGTGCGTGCGGTCAGCATCAGCACCGCGAGCGCGGGTCGCTGGGCACGTACCCGCCGGCACACCTCCAGACCGTCGAGCACCGGTAGCCCGAGGTCGAGGATGAGTAGTTCATAGCGGGTGTCGAGGGCTTTCTCCAGGGCATCCGCCCCGGTCGAGACCACCTCGCAGCCGTAACCCTCACGCGACAGCGCCCGCGCGAGCGGTTCGGCGATCGCGGCGTCGTCCTCGGCGAGCAGCACGGTCGTCATCGGTCGCGGACCCCCCGGTTCTCCGCCCGGTCACCGGGGTGCACGGGACCGTCGGCGGGCTGGTCGTGGGAATCGCGCCGGTGTCCGTCCCACGGATGATCTTCGTCGTCGTGGACGTCGAGCACCTCGTGGTACAGCAGCGCGTGCACCCTCTCCACCTGCGGGATGTCGTCGAAGGACAGCGGTTCGTCGGAGGCCGACTCGATGACCAGCGTGCCGGTGCGCAGCATCCGGTCGACGAGGCCGTGCCGGAACTCGACGGTGTTGATCCGGCGGATCGGGATGTCGATGCCCGACCGGGTGATGATTCCGTTGCGGAACATCACCCGCCGGTCGGTGAGCACGAAATGCGTTGTCTTCCAGGACATCAGCGGGCGGACGAAGTACCAGCAGAAGCCGATGGCCCAGACCGCCGCGACCGCGATGAGCAGCACGGTCTGCGGTGTCGACCGCAACCCCGACGACGTGATGACGCCGAGGAGTACGCCGGCGGCGGCGGTGAGGAGCCCGAACAAGAGGAACGGCCCGAGCAGGCATTTCCAGTGCGGGTGCCGATGGAGGACGACGCGTTCCCCCGACGCCAGGTTCTCCCGCGGATAGGCCATGCGGCTCAGCATAAACGGCCGGGTGCCGCAGTAGACTGCCAATCACGCCGACCGCCGTCCTCGTGCCGTGAGCATGCCAGGGCCCTGACACCAGATCCGACCGACACCAGATCCGACCATCGGCTCCCACGACCGGTCGGGGAGGAGAACGCCATGAGCTACCAGGATCCCCGCGACCCGCGGACCGCGCGCTACGAGTCCGGTTACACACCCGAGTCGCGTGCCTACAGCAGCCAGAACGACCCGTATGCGCGCGATCCATACGCGGCCGATCCCTATGCGGGGGATCCGTACGGGGGCCAGGGCGCCTACGGCCGGCCCGGCCAACCCGCCAAGCCCCGTCGTGGCCCGGACATCAATCCCGTCACGTTCGCCGGCGGTGTGGTCATGACCGGCGTGGTGACCGGTCTCGCGGCATGGCTCGTCGCCTGGATCATCTCCGCATTCGTGGAGAAGGTGAACGAGTCGGGCAAGTTCGGCGTGTGGAACCCGGTCGCCGCCAGCGAGCTCTGGTTCGGCGTCGTCGGCTTCCTGTGCGCGCTTGCCGCGGGTGCGCTCTGGTACGTGCTGCACCTGGTCACGCCGTCACCCGATCAGTTCTACCGGTGGATCGTCGGCCTGCTGCTGGTGGCGGCCGTGCTGATCCCGATCCTGACCTACAACCAGATCTCGGTGGGCATCGAGACCGCGATCGTGCATCTGGTGATCGGTCTGCCCTCGCTGACGATCATCCCGGCGATGGCCGGCAAGAGCGTCCAGCGCTAGTAGTCACTCCGGCCGCAGGTGGGTGACGTCCCCCGCGGCGGCCACCACCTGCTCACCGTCGGCGTCGACGACGATCCGGCCGGAGGAGTCGACACCGGTCGCGGTGCCGACGACCTCACGATCGCCGGGCAGGACCAGCCGTACGCGACGGCCGATGGTGTCGCTGTCGTCGCGGTACCGCGCCGCGAGCCCGTCCAGGTCGTGCGGCCACAGGTCGAGCAGCTCGGAGAGCGCCCGCAGGTACGACGCGGCGAGCTCGGTCAGGGGGACGTCGCGGCCGGTGGCGAGCCGGAGCGAGGTGGCGGTCGGGACCGGCAGCTGCTCCTCCGCCATCGTGGTGTTGAGCCCGGTGCCGATCACCGCCACGCCTCCCGGGCCACCTGCGGCATGGTCGCTGCGGGTGTATTCCGAGAGGATGCCCGCGACCTTTTTGCCGTCGATCAGCACGTCGTTCGGCCATTTGAGCGTCGGACGAATCCCCATCGCGTCGTCGACACCCTGCACCGCGGCGAGTCCGGCCAGCAGCGACAGCCAGCCCAGGTCCTCGGTGTGGTCGGCGACGTCGAGCGCGGCCGACATGGCCAGCTGCGTGCCGGCCGGCGCGGTCCAGGTGCGGGCGTGGCGGCCACGTCCGGCGGTCTGGTCGGTGGTGATCCGCACGGTGCCCCCGACGGATTCGCCGGCGGCGCGCGAGACGAGGTCGGCGTTGGTCGAACCGGTCGCCTCGACCACCTCGATCCGGTGCCAGCGGGTGCCGGTGAGACGGGTGCGGAGCAGATCGGCGTCGAGACTCATACCTGACGAAACTACTGGCCGCCGCCTCCGCACGAACGGATACCACCGGTTTCACGGTCGACCCGCCGGCCCACCGACCGATCGCTCGTAAACCTGAGGGATATCTCACGTTGATCCGGTTGACGTGGCTCACACTCGGGTAGTTAGCATCGTCAGTCATGACCACTGCTTCGCGCGACGACGCCGCCGCTCCCGACATCCACACGACGGCGGGAAAGCTCGCCGATCTGCGCAATCGTCTCGAGGAGACCAAGCATCCGGTGGGTGAGGCCGCCGTCGAGAAGACCCACGCCAAGGGCAAGCTCACCGCGCGGGAACGGATCACCCACCTGCTCGACGAGGGTTCCTTCGTCGAACTCGACGCCCTCGCCCGGCACCGCAGCACCAACTTCGGACTCGCCGAGCGCCGCCCGCTCGGTGACGGCGTCGTCTCGGGTTACGGCACCATCGACGGTCGCGAGGTCTGCGTCTTCTCGCAGGATTCGACGGTCTTCGGCGGCAGCCTCGGCGAGGTCTACGGCGAGAAGATCGTCAAGGTCATGGACCTCGCGATCAAGACCGGTCGCCCCCTGATCGGCATCAACGACGGCGCCGGCGCCCGCATCCAGGAGGGCGTGGTCTCGCTCGGCCTCTACGGCGAGATCTTCCACCGCAACGTGCGTGCTTCCGGTGTCATCCCGCAGATCTCGCTGATCATGGGCGCCGCGGCCGGCGGTCACGTGTACTCCCCCGCGCTCACCGACTTCGTGGTCATGGTCGACCAGACCAGCCAGATGTTCATCACCGGTCCGGACGTCATCAAGACGGTCACCGGTGAAGAGGTGACGATGGAGGAGCTCGGCGGTGCGCACACGCACATGTCGAAGTCGGGCACCGCGCACTACGTCGCCTCCGACGAAGAGGACGCCCTGGAGTACGTCAAGGAACTCCTGAGCTACCTGCCGAGCAACAACCGCGCCGATGCCCCGCGTCTGCCCGTCGCGCAGCCGGCCGCCGGTTCCATCGAGGACACCCTCACCGAAGAGGACCTCGAGCTCGACACGCTGATCCCGGATTCGCCGAACCAGCCCTACGACATGCACGAGGTCATCCGTCGCATCCTCGACGACGACGAGTTCCTCGAGGTGCAGGCCGAGTACGCGACGAACATCATCATCGGCTACGGCCGGGTGGACGGCCGCAGCGTCGGCATCGTCGCCAACCAGCCGACGCAGTTCGCCGGCTGCCTCGACATCGACGCCTCGGAGAAGGCCGCCCGGTTCGTGCGCACCTGCGACGCCTTCAACATCCCCATCGTCACCCTGGTCGACGTCCCGGGCTTCCTTCCCGGCACCGATCAGGAGTACCGCGGCATCATCCGTCGCGGCGCGAAGCTGCTCTACGCCTACGGCGAGGCGACGGTCGGCAAGATCACCGTCATCACCCGGAAGGCCTACGGCGGCGCGTACGACGTCATGGGCTCCAAGCACATGGGTGCCGACGTGAACCTGGCGTGGCCCACCGCCCAGATCGCCGTCATGGGCGCCTCGGGTGCGGTCGGGTTCGTCTACCGCAGCCAGCTCAAGGACGCGGCCGCCAAGGGCGAGGACGTCGACGCACTGCGTCTGCAGCTGCAGGAGGAGTACGAGGACACCCTCGTCAACCCGTATGTCGCGGCCGCCCGCGGATACGTGGACGCGGTGATCCCGCCGAGCCACACCCGCGGTCAGATCGCCACCGCGCTCAAGCTGCTCGAGCGCAAGATGGTCAACCTGCCGCCCAAGAAGCACGGCAACATCCCCCTGTGACACCAGCGGTCAGTTCCGAGAGCGAGAATTCCGTGAGCGAAGACTCCACGAAGTCCGAGCGTCCGTTCCTGACGGTCGTCGGCGGCAATCCGACCGACGAGGACCTCGCCGTGCTGGTGACCGTCCTCGCCGGTGCCGGTTCGGGCGGCGGTTCGGCCGAGCCCGAGACCCGGAACGACTGGGGCCACCCGATCGACCGGCTGCGTCCGCAGTGGGGCGGCCCGGGAAGCTTCACCAACCTGCGTTACTGACGATGACATCCGAATCCGAGATCGGGCCGGGTACTCCCGGCCCGATCTTCGTACTCGGTTCGGCCTCCCCTGCCCGGCTCCGCATCCTTCGGGCGGCAGGCGTCGAGCCGGTCGTGCGGGTGTCGGATGTCGACGAGGATGCGCTCCTCGCCGCGCTCCCCGATTCCACACCGGCCGGTGTGGTGGTCGCCGAACTCGCCCGCGCGAAGGCGGAAGCCGTTGCGGCACTTCCGGAGATCGCCGAACTCGCCGGGTCCGGCAGCGCCGTGGCCGTCATCGGCTGCGACTCGATGCTCCATCTAGGCGGCCGGCTGCTCGGCAAACCGCACACCCCCGAACGCGCCGTCGCGCAGTGGTCGGAGATGGGCGGTCGTAGCGCGGACCTGCTGACCGGCCATCACCTGATCCGCCTCGACCGGCCCGCGACCGCCGGCGGGACGAGCTCCACCACGATCCATTTCGCCGCCGCCGACGACCACGTCATCGAGCGGTATGTCGCCAGCGGTGAACCCCTGCAGGTGGCCGGCGCCTTCACCCTCGACGGTCTGGGTGGCTGGCTCATCGAGCGCATCGAGGGCGACCCGTCGTCGGTCATCGGTATCGGCCTGCCGCTGGTCCGCACCCTCCTGGCCGACGTCGGGCTCTCGGTCACCGACTTCTGGCGCCACTGACGACGACCCGCTCCCTGAGGTGGCCCTACTCCACCTCGAAGAATTCCGGCCAGTACCGCTCGATGCAGTCGACCGGCTGACCCTGGCGGTTGAACTGCGGGCCGGTCAGTCCGACCGTCAACGCCACCGCACGTTCGCGCGCCGAGCCGTGTCCGGAGGCGCCGCCGGTGTCGCCGATGATCGGCAGCAGCGTCGCGACCTGCAGGATCTCCCGCGCGCCGAGCGCATCACGCTGGTAGGCGGTCGCACCCCAGTTCGCGGCCAGGCAGTCGGCGATGAGCTCGCTGTTCTTGCCGGCCGGGAGACGGCTGTCGGGGATGTCGAACGCCTCGGCCATCCGGAACACGACGTTGTGGCCGTACTCGTGCGCGACCACGATCGCCGCGGTGAAGTCGCCGACGATCGGCGACGGCACCCCGAAGACGTTGCCGTCCCAGATGGCCGCGAAGGTGTCGACCGGGAGCACGATGCTGCCCTCGGTCGGGGTGCCCTCTCCGTTCGGTTCGGTGTCCACTCCACAGAAGAACGCGTTGGCCTCGTCGGACGGGATCGGTACCGGGTTCGAATCCTCTTCGCCGGCAATGCACTCCGTGGCGAAGGAGGTGCCGGACTCGATCAGCACCCGTCCCGGTGCCGGGTCGCCCCAGCCCAGTTCGTCGAACCACCCACCCCATGTCTGGTCGAGGTCATCGAGGAGCGTGGTCAGGTAGTCGGGCACCGCGGTGTCCACGTTGGCCGGGGTGACCCCGCTGGTCATGAGTTCCGCGGTCGGCGTCGGCAACTTCGGGCAGTCGTCGGGCCGGCACTGCGCCGCGTCGGCGTCGCCGGTCGGGTCCGGTGAGCGCGACGGCGTCGGACTCGGTGCGCTGCTCGTCGACGCGGACGACGGACGGGACTCCCCGGAATCCTCGGACGGGATGAGTGCGCATCCGCTTCCGACGGTCAGTGTCACCACGGCGGCCAGAGCGACCGCCCACCGCATCGCGAGGGGCCCGCGTCGATCGATCATTCGGCGAACGTAGCAGGCGGGACCCGCTTCACCTGGCGTTTGTCGTCTGATCGAAGCACGGTCCGGCCGATGCCCTACGCTTTATCAGCGGGACCGCAGATGGTCCGCGCGTGATCCACGCGGAACGTCCGAACAGCGAGCTGGAGAGCACCGTGAGCGTTGACACCGACCCGAATCCGGCCTTCGCCGACTACGCCCACCCCGAGCGGCTGGTGACGACCCAGTGGCTGTCGGCGCATCTCGGCGCCAAAGGACTCAAGATCATCGAGTCCGACGAGGATGTGCTGCTCTACGACATCGGCCACATCCCGACCGCTCAGAAGATCGACTGGCACCTTCATCTCAACGACCCGGTCACGCGCGACTACATCAACGGCGAGCAGTTCGCGGAACTGATGCGCAGCAAGGGAATCGAACGCGACGACACCGTCGTGATCTACGGCGACAAGAGCAACTGGTGGGCCGCCTACGCGCTGTGGGTCTTCACCCTGTTCGGCCACGAGGACGTCCGCCTGCTCGACGGTGGCCGCGACGCCTGGATGGCCGAGGACCGTGACACCTCCTTCGACGTCCCCGATTACCCGCGGTCGGACTACCCGGTGGTCGAGCGCGACGACGCCAAGATCCGCGCGTTCGCGCCGCAGGTCCTGGAGGCCCTGGGCACCGAGCCCCTCGTCGACGTCCGTTCCCCGCAGGAGTACACCGGCGAGCGCACGCACATGCCGGACTACCCGGAGGAGGGCGCGCTGCGCGGCGGGCACATCCCGACCGCCATCTCGATCCCGTGGGCGAAGTCCGCCGCCCCCGACGGCCGTTTCCGCAGCCGCGCCGAACTCGACGAGATCTACGCCGGGCTCGACCCGAAGACACCCACGATCGCCTACTGCCGCATCGGTGAGCGGTCGAGCCACACCTGGTTCGTGCTGACACATCTGCTGGGGCACACCGCGGTCCGCAACTACGACGGATCGTGGACCGAGTGGGGCAACGCGGTGCGCGTGCCGATCGCCGTCGGCGAGGAGCCGGGCGCCGTTCCCGGCACCGAGTGAACCCGACCGCACGATGAGTCTGCCTCCAGCCCTGGCCGAGATCGTCGACGACTTCGGCGCACTCGGCGACTCCGACAAGGTCACGCTCCTGCTCGAGTTCGCCGGCGAATTGCCGGACATACCGGCGCATCTCGAGCAGGATGCGATGGAACCGGTACCCGAGTGCCAGTCGCCGGTCTTCCTGTCCGTCGACGCCGCGGACCCGTCGTCGGTGCGGCTGTATTTCAGCGCTCCGCGCGAGGCGCCGACGACCCGCGGTTTCGCCGCCATCCTGCATCAGGGACTCGACACCGCGTCGGCGCGCGAAATCCTCGACGTGCCATCGGATTTCTATTACGACCTGGGACTCGGCAGCGCCGTGAGTCCGCTGCGCCTGCGGGGTATGGCGGGCATGCTGGGCCGCATCAAGGCGCAGGTTCGCGCCCAGGTGCCCGACACGCCCGGGGCATGAAGTTCATCCAGATCCGCGACGAACCCATCGCGCCCGGCGGTCTCGTCGAGTGGACGCCGTATGTGCCGGGCGGACTGGGTAATTGGGACTACGACTCGCGCCTGACCTCGCACAATCACGAGCAGCATCTGCGGGCGGCGTTCGAGTACCGGGTCCGCACGCGTCGCGAGGGCGGACGTGAGGCCTGGCTCGGGTTGAGCATCGAGTTCGACGAGCCGCTGTCGATTCCGGCCATCCGGTCGGTGCTGACCCAGTGGATCGACCGGCACGAGGTGCTGCGTAGTCACGTCGTGATCAAGGGCTCCGGCCTGCAGCGGCTGACCACCGCGCCGGGGACCGTGAAACTCAAGATGGGCCGGGTCGGCTGGTACGCCGAGTCGGGTCCGCTCGTCGAGCAACTGGCGGGCTCGTTCGATCGAGCCACCGCGCCGCTGCACTGGCCGGCCTACCGGTTCGCGACGGTCGGACGCGAACGCTCGTTCACGCTCCTCTTCGCCGCCGATCACTCGCTGGTCGACGGGTACTCGCTGATCATGGCCCAGCAGGAGTTGGTGTCGATGTACCGGGCGGCGCGGGAGCATCGCGGCGCGAATCTGCCCGAGGTCGGCAGTTATGTCGACTTCAGCGCCGCGGAACGCCGGCTCGCCGACCAGACCGGGCGCGATCATCCGGCCGTCGGCTTGTGGTCGGAGTTCCTGGCCGCCGGCAACGGTGACATGCCCGGTCTGCACACGGCCGACCCGGCCACCGGCCACCGCACCCACGACGATGCCGCTCCCGACGATGTCGACACGGACGCGGCACTCCCCCAGGAGTCCCTGTGGGGTGTCGTCGCCGACGACGCGACGGCCAACCGGTTCACCGCGATCTGCTCGGAGGCCGGCGGCACGCTGACCGCCGGAGTGCTGGCGGCCTTCGCCGTCGTGCACCACGAACTGACCGGCGATCGGCAGTTCCGGTGTGTGCTGCCGCGGCACACGCGCGACGACGCCCGCTGGCTGACCTCCCTCGGCTGGTTCGTCGGGGTCGCTCCCTTCTGTCTGGACATGTCCGACTCCCCGACGTTCGACCAGGCCGTCGTCCGATCCACCGCCGCGCTCAAGCACGGGCGTCAGGGCGCTTCGCTGCCGTTCCTGCGGGTGGCCGACCTGATCGGGCACGAGGGTGGCCCGCGGTTCGTCATCTCGTTCATCGACACGCGCTATGCGCCGGGCGCCGGGGCCGCCGACGCGGGGCGTGCGAAGGTCCTCCGCAGTCACAGCTACTCGCCCGACGAGGTGTACATCTGGATCAACCGCACCCCGTCGGGGCTGCGGTACTCCGCCCGGTTCCCGCGCGAGTCGCCACTGCGTGAGCTCGGCGTCGCCGCCTCGGCGAACACCCCGGGTGCACAACATGAGGGAAACGTCACATTTCCCGCCGCCGAGGCCCGTTCCGAAGACGGTTGGGCGATCGACCCGACAGGTGGTCCCGTCCACGCCTACCTGCGTGCTTTCGCCGAACTGGTCCGACGCCTCGGTGATGCGAGCACATTCTCTCCGGCGTTGTGACCCAGGGCTCCACCGAACGATTGCTCGGTGGGCTAGGGTATTGCCCGGAAGGTCGCGACACCTGCACCGCGAAGGTGTCGCATCGCCCTCGCCGTCCGCATCCCGGCCGGTGACGGCGGGCCGCCAGACTTGACCGACGTCCGCCAAACGTGTCGCGTGCGCTACCGCGTCGTGCACCTGAGTACGAGTAAGGCCCAGGAGAACAAGTGCCCAGTACCTCTGCGAACACTCCGTCCGCAATCAGCAAGGTCCTCATCGCCAACCGTGGCGAAATCGCTGTCCGCGTGATCCGCGCCGCCCGGGATGCAGGCATCGCGAGCGTCGCGGTGTACGCCGAGCCCGACGCGAACGCACTGTTCGTCAAACTCGCCGACGAGGCTTTCGCACTGGGCGGGCAGACATCGGCGGAGTCGTACCTGGTCTTCGACAAGATCCTCGACGCGGCCAAGAAGTCCGGCGCCGACGCGATCCACCCGGGTTACGGCTTCCTCTCGGAGAACGGCGACTTCGCGCAGGCCGTCATCGACGCCGGGCTGATCTGGATCGGTCCGTCCCCGCAGTCGATCCGCGACCTCGGCGACAAGGTGACCGCGCGTCACATCGCGCTCAAGGCCGACGCACCGATGGCCCCCGGCACCAAGGATCCGGTGAAGGACGCCGACGAGGTCGTCGCCTTCGCCCAGGAGCACGGCGTGCCGGTCGCCATCAAGGCGGCATTCGGCGGCGGTGGACGTGGCATGAAGGTCGCGTACACGATCGAGGAGATCCCGCACCTGTTCGAGTCGGCCACCCGCGAGGCCGTCGCGGCGTTCGGTCGCGGCGAGTGCTTCGTCGAGCGCTACCTCGACAAGGCCCGCCACGTCGAGGCCCAGGTCATCGCCGACCAGCACGGCAACGTCATCGTCGCCGGCACCCGCGACTGCTCGCTGCAGCGTCGATTCCAGAAGCTGGTCGAGGAGGCCCCGGCCCCGTTCCTGACCGACGAGCAGCGCACCAAGATCCACGAGTCCGCCAAGGCCATCTGCCGCGAGGCCGGCTACTACGGCGCCGGCACGGTCGAGTTCCTGGTCGGCAGCGACGGGCTGGTCTCGTTCCTCGAGGTCAACACCCGCCTGCAGGTGGAGCACCCGGTCACCGAGGAGACCGCGGGCATCGACCTCGTGCGTCAGCAGTTCCGCATCGCCAACGGCGAGAAGCTGGAGATCACCGAGGACCCGACCCCGCGCGGCCACGCCTTCGAGTTCCGCATCAACGGTGAGGACGCCGGCCGCAACTTCCTGCCCGCCCCGGGGCCGATCTCGGTCTACAAGGAGCCGACCGGCCCCGGCGTCCGCGTCGACTCCGGCGTCGTCGAGGGCGACGTCATCGGCGGCCAGTTCGACTCGATGCTGGCCAAGCTGATCGTCACCGGCGAGACCCGCGAGCAGGCGCTGGAGCGTTCGCGTCGTGCGCTCGCCGAGTTCCAGGTGGAGGGTCTGGCAACGGTCATCCCGTTCCACCGGCACATCGTCTCCAATCCCGCCTTCATCGGCGACGGCGAGAAGTTCGACGTCTACACCAAGTGGATCGAGACCGATTGGGACAACCCGATCGAGCCGTACACCGGCGGCGAGCCCATCGAAGAGGACGAGGCCGCCCCGCGGCAGAACGTCGTCGTCGAGGTCGGCGGCCGTCGCGTCGAGGTGTCGCTGCCCGGCGATCTCGCCCTCGGTGGCGGTGGCGGCTCGGCCAACGGCGTCGTCCGCAAGAAGCCGAAGGCACGTTCGCGTAAGAAGGGTGGCGGCGCAGCCGTTTCCGGCGACGCCGTGGCCGCTCCGATGCAGGGCACCGTCGTCAAGGTCGCCGTGGAGGAGGGCCAGGAGGTCGCCGCCGGCGATCTGGTCGTCGTCCTCGAGGCCATGAAGATGGAGAACCCGGTCACCGCCCACAAGGACGGCGTCGTCACCGGCCTCACCATCGAGGCCGGCGCTGCCGTCACCCAGGGCACGGTGCTGCTCGAGCTGAAGTAAGACACACCGCTCCCTCGCTGCCTGAGGTGCGAGCGCCCCTGCTCCCTGAGGTGCGAGGAGCGCAAGCGACGAGCCTCGAAGGGCGGGCGTACAACAAGGCAATGCAACCAGTCGAGATCAACGCCGGGACGTGGTATCTGCGTGCGCTTCGTGCGGACGAGCGGATCACCGACGTCCCGGCGTTGTCTCATCTCGAGGTCGACGACCCCGCCGCGTTCGTCGCTGCGGCGCAGCGTGACTGGGAGTCGGAGACACGATTCGTCTGGGCGATCTGCATCCCCACCACCGGTGAGCTCATCGCCCTGATCGGGGTCACGCCGAACGGCTCGTCGGGCCGCCTGTGGGGCCAGGCCCGCGACGGCTACGACGAGGCGCTCGACACCGCCGTCGGGCCGGTCTCGAGGTTTGCCGAGAATGCGCTCGGTCTGGTTGTCGAGCAACCACTTTCGCGCGGCATCGGCTGAGGTCCGTAGTCAGCGGACGGTGTCGACCTAGTTCTTCAATCCGATGCCGCGGCTCTCGACGGCGTACGGCGCGGGACACCACACTCGGGCCGTTTTCCCGCTTCTCGCTTTCTGCCATGAACTCTGCACGAACTTCTTCCCGAACAGCTTGGGGTTGACTGTGTTGAAGCAGACCGCATATGCCTGGTACGAACCGTTTCCGCCCTTGCACAACGCATCTGAGTAGGTGAAGCCCCCACCCTTGGTGCACTGGGTCGGCGCTGCGGATGCTTCACTTGCTCCGCCCACCGCGAGTGTCAGTGCCGCAGCGCTCGCAACCATCGTGGCGGTCAATCGTTTTCTCATTGATCATCCCTTCCGATGCGCGAAGTGCGCGGATCGAAGACTCCACGCATTGGACGAAATCTACGGTGCAAGATCAAGCAGGTCTGTCCTCCGGACCGGTGAATTGTCCCACCTCACTGTCCGACTCCGATCACCTTGATCGTCTCGGTGGCCACGATCGGCTGTCCACCAATGGGCGGGGTCACCGACACCGTGATCCGGTAGTCGCCCGGTACGGTGATCGATGGCATCTGGCTGAACGTCCGCCCGCCGCTGCATTCATCGCTCCGGTACCGTTCATCGACATCGCCTGGACCGGTCACATCGATCACCACCGCACAGTCATCCGACTCGAGGTCGCCGTCCTCCGACCGCGACGTCCAGCTCACTCCCGGGAAGCTCGTACCGCCGCGTCGATTGAGCTGGATCATCTTGTCTCCCACTTTGTCCCCGCTGTAGAACTCCAGCTTCACAGACCGGATCGCATCGACGTCGGCACTCGCTTCAGTACTGGTCCCCGACGAGTATGCGGCGGCACCGGTGGAGACCGCGGTCGTGGAGCTGGTGGCCTGAGTGGCGGTGACGGTTGCGGTCACCGTCTCCGGCGCAGGCGCCTGCTCCTCCGCACACCCTGTGATCACACCCAGAGCGGCGATCCCGATGATTCTCAGCACGATCCGACGCATGTGCGACCCTTTCTCAGTAACGACCGACAGGGCATCGTCCCACGGCTTGATAAGTACAGCGCACTCAAAGGATGGCCCGCTGTACGAATTGGTTCGGACGGACTACACCGGTCGT
>ERZ501064.121-NODE-121-length-21233-cov-4.763717_pt1 | contig 21233 bp, 16 predicted proteins | sample MGYA00510851_ERZ501064 | MGnify/ENA primary metagenome ERZ501064 (study PRJEB25958, sample SAMN03398529) | human skin metagenome | study: EMG produced TPA metagenomics assembly of the Human Skin Microbiome Metagenome (human skin metagenome) data set. | reverse complement strand
CCATCTCCGACAGCCTGCCGACGACCTTGGCGACATGCGTGTACGGGACCGCGAGCTCCCGGGCGAGATCCTTGGTGGTGAGAGCGCCTGCAGCAGAATCACGTTGGTCCGCGACCGCCAACCGCATCACGACCCGGAGGCCGATGTCGGTGAAGCGTGTCAGCTGCATGCCGTAAGTAGACCATAAATTGGTACGCATGATACCAATTAAACCCGGTGACGCCGGTCACGTGAGGTGGCCGCAGCCAGACCAGTACTGCCGACGCCCGGCCCTCGCATCACCACCGGCGTGGAGGCACCCTGCGGCTCCGGGTAGCGAAAGACGCCGTCCACACCCGATTCGCCGACGTGCGAGACATCCGGCGCGTGATGCCCGCCGGTGACGCCCACGGCGGTCAGCCGACGGTCTTCACCGGTATGCCCATCCGTTGCGCGCGACGGATCATGGTGACCGCGTTGTCGATCGCGGCACATCCCGGGTCGTTGTTGAAGTAGACGTAGACATCGCAGGAGTCGTCGTACGCCCCGGTCAGACGGCGCAACCAGCTGTCGATCGCTCGGGTTCCGTAACTCATCGGCCGCCGCGCCGTACCGTCGTGCATCCGTAGATAGCCGAAATCGGCTGTGCGCCACAGCGGGTTGAGGATGCGGTTTTTCCGGTCGGCCCAGCACAAGGCCGCGTTGTGGCGCACCAGGACCGACCTGGTCTCGTCGGTCCACCAGGACTCGTGCCGGGGTTCGACGGCGACCTGGACCGTCTTCGGGAACAGGGAAAGCGTCTCGTCCAAGGCGTCGGGTGCGGCGCGGAGGTTCGGCGGCAACTGGAGGAGCACCGGCCCCAGCCGACCGTCGAGTCCCGCCGACCGGTCGAGGAAGCGCTGGACCGGTTCCGCCGGCTCCTGGAGGCGCTTGATGTGGGTCAGGTAGCGACTCATCTTCGCCGCCATCCGGAAGTCGGCGGGAACGGTCTCGGCCCAGTTCTCGAACGCCTTCCTCTCCGGCAACCGATAGAAGGTGTTGTTGACCTCTGCGGTCGGAAACCGCTGGGCGTAGTAGTCCAACCACAGACGCTGCGGAAGCTTCTGGGGGTAGAACGCACCCCGCCAGTCGCGGTACTGCCACCCGGAGGTGCCGATGAACAGCACCGTCGTGCCTATCCGTTGGGGACGGGGCTACGAATCCCGTCCACGACGAGTAGTCGGCATGCGCGTGGGTGTCGATTCACGTGCTCCGGGTACCCGTCGGCGGCATATGCCAATCACCGAGACGGGAGCGACACATTGACCAAACTGGCGATCATCTATTACTCGGCCACCGGGCACGGCACCGCGATGGCGCAGGCGTTGTCAGACGCCGGCGAATCCGCCGGGGCCGAGGTTCGTGTCCGACACATCGCCGAGACGCGGGATCCGGAGACGTTCGCCGAGAATCCGGCGTGGTCGGCCAACTACGAGGCCACCAAGGACCTGCCCGCGGCAAGCGGTGACGACATCGTCTGGGCCGACGGGGTGATCTTCGGGAGCCCGACGCGGTTCGGTAGCACGGCCTCGCCGTTCCAGTCGTTCATCGACTCGCTCGGCGGACTCTGGGCCGAGGGCAAGTTGGCCGACAAGGCCTACGCCGCCTTCACCTCGAGCCAGACTGCGCACGGCGGCCAGGAGACCACGCTCACCGGGCTCTACACGTCGCTGATGCATTTCGGCGGTATCCTCGTCCCGCCCGGTTACACCGACGGGCTGAAGTTCGCCGACGGCAACCCGTACGGCGTCTCCCACGTCACGGGTCCGGAGAACAAGAACGACCTCGACGACGCGACGAAGGCGGCCCTCGCACACATGGCACAACGCGTGGTGCGCATCGCGAAACTCCTCGCCGGCTGAGTCACCGCGAAACGGGTTGACAGCGATCACCAGGAGGTCCACCATCGGTCCTCGTGTCTGTCAGAGTGTCGCCCTTCGGGCGTGAGGAGGTCGTCGGCGTCGTGCGCGCCGACGGTTGAGCACCCCGCCCCGACCGGCGCGCGTCCCTTGTTGTGGACCGCGCCGGTCGAATCGTGCTCTCCTCCATCCTCCGGCACCTGAGGTGTACACAGCCATGCATTCCTTGACCGAAGCCCAGATTCGCTCGTCGTTCGTCAACGCCTCGTTGCGCGAACGCAAGAGCATGACCCTCCCACCCGACTTCGACGAGTTCTACTGGGAGAAGCTGGATTTCGTCGGTTGGCGGGATCCGAAGCTCCCGATGGTCGGATACGTGGTCATCCCGACCGACGAAGACGTCGTCGGGATCATGCTGCGACTCGGCGGCCGCCAGCCGCGCAACCGTCCGCTGTGCTCGTTCTGCGAAGATGTCCAGCTGCCCAACGAGGTCGCCTTCTTCAGCGCGAAGTTCGCCGGCGCCGCGGGGCGCAAGGGCAACACCGTCGGCACGCTGATCTGCTCGAATTTCGAATGTTCGACGAACGTCCGCGCCAAGCCGTCGGCCATCTTCGCCACCGACGACCCCGAAACCGTGCGGCAGCAACGCATTGCCGCGCTGCGCACCCACCTCGCGGGATTCGCACAGCGCGTGGCGAGCGGGGACAGCTGAGCGGAGCGTCGATCGGCGAACCGGTGTTTCAGCCGGTTCGCCGATCGCGGTTCGGCGATAGTGGACCAATGACCTCGCTGTTCATCCGAGCACTTCAGACCCACCAGTGGCTGTACGAGCATTCGGGCGGTCTCGTCGGCCACCGCCTACTCCTGGGCAATCCCACGCTGCTGCTGCGGACGATCGGGCGCCGCACGGGTGAGGCGAGGTGCAACGCACTGACCTATTCCCGCGACGGCGAGGCCTACCTGGTGGTCGCGTCGAACGGCGGGTCGCCGCGACCGCCGGGGTGGCTCGCCAACCTCAAGGCCCATCCGAATGTCGAGGTCCAGGTGGGTCGGCGCCGGATCCAGGTCACCGCGCGGGCGACCTACCCCGACGACCCGGACTACGCCCGGCGCTTCGTCCTCGTCGACGAGGTGAACCGCGGTCGCTACGCGGGCTACCAGAAGAAGACGACGCGTCCGCTGGCCATCGTCGAGCTGACACCGCGGTAAGGGGTCCCGCCCTTTCGATGATTCACGCAGCGCCGGGCCGCCCTTCGCCGCTGGTCCACCGCCGCGCGTACTCGTCGATGTAGTTCTGTCCGGACCGCTCGCAGATCGTCGCCATCAGTTCGTCTGTGAGGACGCGGATTCGGCCCTCGGCGACGTCTCCGCATCCGAGGTCGATCGGCGGGAGGATGTCGATCGTGACCCTGCGTCTGCCTGGCAACCGGCCATCCGCTCGCCCGGTCCCGGAGATCGCAACGGGTACGAGCGGCGCACCCGTGATCAGCGCCACCCGCACGGCCCCGGTCCGTCCGCGATACATCCGCCCGTCCGGGGATCGGGTGCCCTCGGGGTGAATTCCCCAGGCTCCCCCGTCTTCCAGGATCTCCACCGCTCGTCGGAGCGCCGACGACGCTTCCGTGCCGCCACGACGATCGACCGGGATCTGCCCCAGGGTGAGAAAGAACCAGCGTTGCAGGCGACCGACGGGACCAGGCCGCTCGAAGTACTCGCGCTTGGCGAGGAACGTCACCGGTCGACGCACGGCCAGAGCCAGGTAGAAGGAATCGAGCACGGACAGATGATTCGCAGCCACGATGACCGGCCCGGTGGTGGGCAGATGCTCGCGGCCCGCTATCCGGGGTCTCCCCCACAGGACGAGTGCCGGACCGATGAGGACGTACCGACACAGGGCGTACGACAGCCTGGTTCTCGCGCGCATAGACAGTGTCTACCCGTAGATGGGTGACACTGTCTACGTGGAGTCAGCGACAACCAGGACCCTGTTGATTCGTGCCGGCGTCGAGTTGTTGGAAGAGACCGGTTCGCCCGATGTCGGGTTACGCGAGATCGCGCGCCGCGCGGGCGTCTCCCACGGCGCTCCCCGCAGATGGTTCCCGACGCACCGCGCGCTTCTGGCGGCCATCGCCCGCGAAGGCCTGGAGGACCTGTCGTCGGAACTGATGCATGCGGCGGGCGAGGTTCCCCAGAACATCCGGCACGTCGCATTCGCGTACGTCGCGTTTGCCCGTCGTCGACCTGCGATGTTCGCCCTGATCTTTCGGCACGACCTGCTCGAGGGCGGAGGGGCCGACCTCCGCACCACCTCACGGCCACTCTTCGCCTGGCTGGTCTCGCTGATCGAGCACAGCGGCACCGTCGACGCTCCCGAGCTGCGCGCAGCCGAGCTGTGGGTCGGCGTACACGGGATCGCGATGCTGTCCTCGACGGGATCGTTGGGACTGGCCGCGCCCGGGATCGACGACGACGAACTCGTCGACCGGATCGTCGAGAACTGTCTGCGGCCGTCGCGCTGATCCCCGATGACTATCGCCCGCCCCGCCGGTCGATATCTGGGAGAACCCCGCGACTACTCAGAGGAGAAGCATGCGAACGCTGGCGATCACCCAGAACATGACGCTCGACGGTTCGATCGAGATGTTGACCAACTGGTTCGACCCGACCGTCGAGGCGCCGGACCTCATGGCCGAGTCCCACCGGCAGGACGCCGAGGCCGATGCGCTGCTCGTCGGCCGGCAGACCTTCGAGGACTTCCGCGGCTTCTGGCCGCACCAGACCGACGACGCCACCGGGATCACCGACTATCTCAACACTGTCGACAAGTACGTGGTGTCGAGCACGATGACCGACCCGGAGTGGCAGAACTCGACGGTGCTGTCCGGCGATGTCGTCGACGAGGTGACCGCACTGAAGAACGCCGACGGCAAGGACATCGTCGTGACCGGCAGCATCAGCCTCTGCCACACGCTGATCGAAGCCGGTCTGGTCGACGAGTACCGGCTTTTCGTCTACCCGACCGTCCAGGGGTCGGGACGGCGTCTGTTCCCGGACGGCCTGGAGATCCCGACACTGCGGTTCGTCGACACCAAGAGTTTCGAGCTGGGCGTCTCGCTGCTGCGTTACCGAACGGTGTGACCCGATTCAGGCGGGGTCGGAGTTGATCTCCGCGAACGCACGGTCGCGGATCGCCGCGAGATCCATCCCGTACGTCAGTCCGTGAGACTGCTCGTACTCCTCCAGCCGCGCAGCCGCCCGGTCGTAAAGTCGGCGGGCGCCGACAGCGTTCCCCCGACGGTGGTGCGTCAGCCCCACGCAGAGTTGCGCGAGTCCCTGCCACAGCGGTCGTTCCTCGGGCGGACATGACTTCCACCGGGTCTCGAACACCTCGTGCGCCGAGAACGGCCGCCCCTCTTCGAGCATCTGCCATGCGAGCGCGATCGTCTCATCGGGCGGCAACGGTTCCTCGGACACCGGCTCCACGCCCTGCGCGCCATACGGCAACGGCCGGCCCAGCTCATCTCGTGGCCGGGCCTGGCGGGCGCGACCATCGGGGTCGCGATCGCGGTCGTCGGACACCGAGCACCTCCTGGGCCGTGTGATCGCATCCTGTCGGTCAACCGGTCTCACGCAGTCGACGCAGGATCTGTGAACGACAGGACGGTACCCATCTGAAGGGTCCGGAAACGAGAAAGATCAGGCTGCCGTGTGCAACCTGACCTTGTCCGCTCGTGGTGTGCAGTCCGTGATGGCTGGTCAGCCACCGAGCCAGCGATGGGTGTCCGGGGAATTTGTCCCCGATGTCCGGAGAATTTTCGGCAGTCGACGACGGACACCCGATCGCATCGCATGCTCGCTGAGTAGCTTGCTGAGAACTGGGCACGGGCGCTCGCACACCCAAGTACCTACGGCTTGTTCGGACGCTCTGCGCTGATTTCACGAGGTCATCGCAGTTCTGGTGCCGGAATGTTCGGAGAATTACCGCGTGGTGAGACGCCACGAGGGGTGGTCTCCGGTGGAGACGCCACGACGGGTGGTCTCCGGTGGAGACCACCCCTCGCAGGTGTGAAGTTGTTGACGTGCCCCTAGCTGCGGGGCGGCTCCGTAGCCGGGTCCTGCCCTAGGTCGTCGGCGAGTTGCTGCCACCGTTCGTCGATGGACTCGAAGTCTGGGATGCCCCGGTGTTTGAAGCCCTGGATCGTAAGCCAGTTCACGACCGCGAATGCGACCGCGATGGTAATGCACACGACGGGCTCACGCCGGGCCCGTACTTGAGGTGCTCCAAGCCGGTGGATGGGCGCCGTCGGACGAGGTCGAACCGCTGCTCGGTGAGCGCGCGATAGGCCTCGTAGGTGATGGCGTGCATCCACGATCCCGGAACGTACTGGGAGTGCTGTTGCCGCTGAACCTGGTCGTCGGTCAGGGTGACGACGGTCGCTTTCTGTCGGCAGCACCGGTATACGGGTACCTCGGGGCCCGGGTCAATGAATGGCAGATCGTCACGACCGTCCGTCGCCGGGTTGAGCCAGCGTGCGCATCGGACGTTTCCGAGCGCAGCTGGGCACGTGAACTTCTTTACCATCACCCGCTTGCCGTCACTACCTCGAGTCGGTCGGCCCCGACGCTCCCCGGCTTCGTAAGCTCTGCGATTGACTCCCATCACCATCGGCATCATCCGCTTGAGACGCACGTCATGGGCCTCCCACGCGTCCTTGTCGAGGATGGTGCGCAGGGGTCGAATCATGCGCCGACCGTTGTACAGTTCGACCGCGGCCGGACAGTAGAAGTTGCCTTCGATTTGCGTCGGTCCGGGGGCGATCTTCCGGTTCGCATCGGTCGGGTCGACGGCAGGCAAGACCAGCGACTTCCAGTTCTCCGGATAGCGGAAGATCGCCGCGTATCCATTGGCGATTTGCCATGTGCCCGAACCTTTTTTGAGATATCCCATGTCGGCGACGAGTAGTGGACGGCGGGCGTTTGCAGCCTTGGCCCGGGTATCGAAGCCAGCCTTCCGGTGGAAGCGAACCGCCTCGTCAAGACCTTCCAGCGACCCAGAAGTCGGTTTGTGGATCGAGAGGCCCGTGAATAGTGGCGGAACGCTGTGTAGGGCGCCGGTCGGTCCTACCGATGTCACTGCCGTGACTTCGATGCCCCAGCCGCGCTTTTTCGCGATCTTGTTGCCCTCGGAATCGAGTCGGTGGCGGGAGTCGCGCCGGTAGTAAGCGCCATAGTATGTGGCTGCTCGTTTCCGCTTCTCGTGGCGAGTGAAGTCAGGTGACGGGCCAGCGAGGTCGACGACCATGCCGTCGACAACAAGGTCACCTCGACTTCCCTGCCGACACTTGGGATCGATCCACGCGCTGACGATAGCGTTAACGACTTCGGCGCGGCGCTCGCCAGCGAGTTGGTAGGCAGCCAACTGGTCGGGTGTTCGCCTGCGTTCTATTGCACGCGCCTCTGGCACGCTGATGCGGCTTGCTGGTTGGTCGGGTCCGGAGTCGAGACATTCCAGTTCGGCGTCGAGCCATCCAGCGAAGCTCTTGTAGGCCGGCTCGAAGTTGCTGCGCATCGGTTCGAGGGCCTTGTCGTCGATACCGACCTCAGCAAGCTGCGCGGCATCGAAGTCCAGCAGGGTGCGGAAGGTACCGGTGATCGTGGGCGGCTGGGATAAGAGGCCCCGCACGATCAGCGCGGTCTGCCAGCCCAGGATCGTGTAGGGCAGGCGACGCCGCCCTCCTTGCGATGGCCTGCGTTGTTGCCTGTTCCACCCGGTGATCAGTTCAGCGATTCCCGATCCTTTGGCCATCGCAAGAGCGGTGGCGAACGTCTGAGGAGAAGGTGCGCAGGCCGGATCGAAGTGCCGAGGATGTATTGCCATGGTGAAGCCTTTCGAGAGATTATGGGTCGGCAGAGCGACTGACGTCGCGCGCCAGATTCGTGTAAGTGGTTAGTGCTCAGCTGTTTTCGTGAGAGTTGTCTCGATGGTGTGCGTCCCTCATGGCCTTCGTGAGGTGCGTGAGCGAGGGCGTGGGGCCGGTCACGATGGCCCGGACACCTCGGATGTCGATGATGTTGGCGACCGCGCAGAATTCGTCGAGCTTGAGCGTCTTCGCCTGGGTGACCATCCACCGGTTGCGCAGCGCATATGGATTGACCCTGCACGACACGCCGCGGTCTCTCAGCTTCTCGTTGACCCTGTTGACAGCATTCTTTTCAACTTCCGGAGACTCTCCGAAGGCCATCAGCCGGCCGGCCCCATCACCGACCTCGACGTCGATGTGTACGCCGTGGAGGAAGATGGTCTCCGCGCGCCCTATCGGTGTCGACCCGCCAAAGGGAACATTTCACTGCGCGAACTCATGCGCGATGCCCTATCTGAGAGTCTGAGCGGAGGTCTCGACGCCATCGGGCAGCAGGCGGAATCGATGTACTCAGGGCTCCCGCCGGGGTTCGGATTCGGCTCCCAAAGGTCGCAGCTCGGCCAGCTGGGTGGCTACGGCTCCATGATGTCCAGCCACCTGATGAACTCCCCTCAGATGTCTCAGGTGATCCAACACGTTCAGCAGCAGATGCTCGACCAGTTCCCGCGGGTCATTCCGGCAGGCCAGTCGTCAGGTGTGCTGTACGTGGTCGACGGCGACGTCGAGGTCCGCGCCGACATCCAGTTCGCCGACGAGGTCGGAGCGCTCTGGCGCCGCCTGTTTGGAGAGTCACCAGAACCTGTGCTCGAGGAGAGCTAGAGCGGGAGCAAGTATCGTGCCCACCTCCAACTGGCGCTCTTCATGTCGGTGTGCCCTTCGATCGACGCGACGGATACCCCAATTGTCAGGCTCACTGCCGAAGCAGCGGTTCGGCGAGGTATCAGTATCGCGCACCGTGTAAGACCGTACGATCTACGCAGGCAGATTCCGCCAGGAAGGAGGCGTCATGGCTGGCCTAGGCGAGCACATCACCGCGATGGTCCGCAATCACGCGGCAGGCGACGACGCAGCCTTCTACTCAGTCGCACTGCAGATCGCTGCACGCGAGGCACGACAGGGGCACCACGTCCTTGCCACCAACATCAAGGAAGCGGTAGACGCGTCCCGTGAACGCGCGCCCCTCTCAAACGTCACCTCGCTTCCGCGAGTTCGTGGCGAGTTGGCCGAACTGGTCGAGGCGTCACACCCTCAGGTTCACCTTCGTGAGCTGGTAGCTCCACCAGAGCGAACTGCACAGATCAAGCAACTGCTCGCTGAGCAGCGTCAGCGAAAGAACCTGCTTGAACATGGGTTCGCACCCGCGCATCGTTTACTCCTTGTAGGTCCGCCAGGAACCGGGAAGACGATGACCGCATCGGTCCTTGCCACTGAGCTGTCGCTGCCGATGTTCACCGTTCGTCTGGATGGTCTGCTCAGCAAGTTCATGGGTGAGACCGCAGCGAAGCTACGCATCGTATTCGACTCCGTCGCGGCGGAGCGGGGCGTCTACCTGTTCGATGAGTTCGACGCGCTAGGCGCCGACCGCTCGGGAAACGACGTCGGCGAGGCTCGCCGAATCCTGAACTCTTTTCTTGTATTCCTCGAGAACTCGAGTCCCGAATCGATCGTGATCGCGGCCACAAACCACCGCTCCATCCTCGACAAAGCGCTCTTTCGGCGCTTCGACGCGGTCCTGGACTACACCCTCCCGGACGCTCGACAAGCCACAGCGGTGATGCGAGCCAGGCTAGGCTCCCTGGTCCAGAAGGGCAGTCTAACGAAGCTCGGCGACTACACAGAGGGACTTAGTCACGCAGACTTGGTGAAAGCCGCAGAGTCTGCGGCCAAATCGGTCCTGATGCGAGGCGAGACGATGGTGGAGCGCGACGATCTCATCGCGGCACTCACTGCTCGGCGATCGGCCACCATTGGCTGAACAGGACCAGCCGCTCGACCACCTCTACGTTCAGGGATACACCACAGCTGAGAGCTTCGATCGCTACTCCGGCGGTGGGGGTGGCGGATTCAAGCGCCGGAGCGTAAATCGGGACTTGCACGGCGCTGCCCGCAAGCAAGAGCTGACTGACGCATTCGATGAACTCGATAGCGACCGCGACGACTTCGAGCTTTCCGACGATGAACTCGAGTCGCAAGGAACGATCCTCGTTCTCGAAGGCGAGAATGTGTCGTACCCGCTGAAGCTTGACTCTCTCAACCGGATGACTACCCACACAAGGACTCCGAAAAGGCCTCGCTGGCTGCTACTTTCAGTGAGGCCAGCGACAAAGGACACCCCGGAGCGGGCAACCGTGTGGGTGGCCGACGAGGACCGCGCAGCGTTCATGAAGCTGTTCGAGGACTACCTCAGTGGCAGCACCAAGACTGGGCAGCCGCCAAATCAAGACCTCGTCGCCAACATCTCACGAATCCGCAAAGCCATCCTCGCCGATCTGTGGACGTCTGACGGCGAACCCCCGGTGCACGGGCAGCACTGGTGGGAGCTTTGGCTCGACACTTCGGGCGGTGACTTCGAAGCCATCAAAGGGTTCGTGAGTGCCTACGAGCTTCGAATGCTGCCTCGGTCGATCCAGTTACGTGACCGCTTCGTAGTGTGGGTCGAGGCCACTTGGAGCCAACTCGAACCACTGCCATTCACGGTCGTGCCGCTGGCGGAGATCCGAAAGCCGGAATTCATCGAGACGATCGAAGACCTACCCGCTGCTGAACAGGACGAATACGTCCAGGACCTGGTCGAACGCTTGAGCACGGCCGACGGTAGCGCACCGGCAGTGTGTCACCTGGACACAGGTGTGCTGCGCAGCCACGTGCTGATCGAATCGTCCCTCGCTCCCGAGGACCTGCACACCATAATCGGCGCTTCAGGAGCGGACACGGACCCCCGGGGTCACGGCACGTCGATGGCTGGCCTTGCGCTGTACGGCGATGACTTAGACGCGGCGCTGCAGAGTAGCGAGCCTGTTCAGCTCCGCCATCGCCTCGAGTCCGTACGGATGAAACCCGGTCCAGGCGAAGCCCGGATCAATCCCTTGGACTACGGGAGCGCCACGGTCCAGGCAGTGGCACTCCCAGAAATTGCCGCTCAACGCCGGCGCGTTTTCGCCCTCACGCTGAGCACAAGGCCCGACAACCCCGGCGACCCGACGTTGTGGTCCGCTGCAGTCGATGCCCTTGCGGTTGGCACCGAAACCACAAGGGACGGAGATCGATTCCAGCTCATCTCGGAGCCCGACCCCACCATTGCGCGCCTTATCGTCGTAGCTGCGGGCAACGTCGACTCCTACGCGAAGGACTATGCCAACCACTCCGACCTTGCCGCGATCGAAGATCCCGGCCAAGCATGGAACGCGCTAACGGTTGGTGCCTTTACCAACCTGACCGAATCGCCCCAACATCCGCAGTACGCGGGATGGTCAGTGTTGGGAGAGGCTGGTGGCCTGTCGCCCCACAGCCGTACATCGATGCTGTTCCGGCACCGCAGTGCACCGATCAAGCCGGACATCTGCATGGAGGGTGGCAACGTCCTCACCGACGGCGGCCAGATGTTCGAAACCAAACTCCCGAGCCTTTCACTGCGGTCGACGGGGAACACAAGTGACATCGCCATGACCTCGGCTAACGCCACGAGCGCCGCAACCGCGCAGGCGGCACGCTTGGCCGCGCTCGCAATGGAGAGATACCCCGATTACTGGCCGGAAACTATCCGCGGTTTACTTTCGCACGAGGCCGAATGGACACCGGCGATGGCCCGCAACGTCCAGGCCAAACAGCTCAAAGCCGCTCGGCTCGAACAGCTTCGTCGCTACGGGTGGGGTGTCCCAACAGAAAACTCCGTCCTCAACTCATCGCGACGGGCAGTTACGCTCGTCGCGCAGGACCAGTTCGTGCCATTTGATGGCAAGAATTACACAATGCGCCGCTTCCGGTTACACACGCTCCCATGGCCCGCAGAGGCCCTCGAAGAACTCGGCTCAGCGGCGGTTCGGCTTCGGATCACGCTGTCGTACTTCATCGAGCCGTCAGCATCGCGACGCGGATGGCGGCAGCGGTACGCCTATCCGTCTCACTCGCTTCGGTTCGACTTGCAGGGAGCGCTGGAGAGCGGCCAGCAGTTCGTTTCTCGAATCAACCGCAACGCTCAAGCTCTAGAAGCCGGTCGCGCAAGCTCGGGAACAACCTCCGAAAGATGGCTCCTCGGCGAGCGTCAACGCCACCTCGGATCACTGCACCAAGACGAGTGGCATGGCACGGGAAGTGAATTGGCGCAATGCAATTCAGTCGCTGTTTACCCGGCTGGCGGCTGGTGGAAAAACAACAAGCGGCAGGACCGGATCGACATGCCAGTGCGGTACTCGTTGATCCTGTCGCTCAGGACACCCGAACAGGGAGTCGATCTATACACGCCGATCGCGACCCAACTGCATATCCCCATCGAGACTGAGATCGTCATCGAGTGATATGGACGAAACGCTGAGAACCCATCGTTGACGGTGGGTATGGTGGCTCACTCAGCCAGTGTTCACGGCACGACTTCAATCAGTTGCAACTGACTGAGCAGCAGTGTTGCAGATCAAGCTGCCGGGCTAGGTTACCTCACAGGCCGTCGTCCCGGCACAGACCTACGAGGTCACAGGTCGCGCAGGTAGAACACCAAGTCGGAAGTCGATCCAGGTGGTTTGTGCGAAGTGATTCGCCCGCATCCTTAATCCGGGCCTTCACGTCCGAGAGCAAACCTTGCTCCACTTCCTCGCGAGTACTTTTGCCGGCCTCGTCGAGGTTCAGGACTTCAATGAGGTCGGCGTTCTGACCCGTCAGCTCCTCGTAGCCAACCGCGTAGACATGGAGTTGGTCGCGGGTGACGTCCTCGGCTTGCGCTCGATCGGTGGACTTGAAGTCGACGATCGCGAGCTCATCAGTGTCCAGCCGACGAATCAGGTCGATGCGGCCATCGACAGTGATCCCCGGCGCAATGTGGACTTGAATTTGTTTCTCTGAGTGAACGGTCCGAGGTATCTCGTCACCGTGGACGTCGAAGTAGCGCTCGATCGCGTCGACGGCAGCCTTCTCGAGGGCGTTGCGGAGCTCGGGATACGCGAACGGGGTGTGCAGATGGCGTTCGACAAGACTGCGAGCTGCTGACTTGTCGACTATGTCACCGGCCACTGCTTTCTTGTGCACCTCACTTAAGGCATCGTGGAGTCCTTTGCCGTATCCAAGTGCCTCGTGCAACGGCGGGTTGAACCCGTAAAGAAATCGCAGCTTGAAGGAGTAGGGGCACTCGAATAGGTACTTCAGTTCAGAGAAAGAAAACGTGACGTCGGGCACTTCGTGCCGGGCTCGTGGTTCGATCCGTGGTGGTAGCGTTGAAGAAGGCTTGGTTGATACCCACGTCTGATCCGCGCAGTGATCGAACAGTTCTGACCGTCGCCTATACAGCTGGTTGGGTCCTGGCGAGAATGTGACCGCCAAGTACTTCTGTGCCCGGGTGACGGCCACGTAGAAGAGGCGAGTCTCGTCCTCCACTGTGCCGCGGTACCGGTCCGCATCGGCGACAGCTGTGTCCGGAACGATGTGAAAGACGCTGAGCCCACCCTGCCGCTTAGACGGGAATCGGTTGCGCCGCATACATGGTACGAACACAGCTGGCCACTGCATGCCTTTTGCCTGATGGACCGTTGACAACGTAACGGCATCGGGAGAGGCGTAACCCACATCGGCGTCAGATTCCGCGTAATAGTCAGGCGCTTGGTGCTCGAGCCATTTCACGAACGAGGAGTACTTCTCCTGCGGAGAAGTGTTGAAGTAGATCTGTTCGAAGTCCGAGATGACCTGGCTAAACTTGCCGAGCTGGTAGAAGACGAGCTCACCACGCCCCTCCTTTCCCGGCACAGTCTCTTCGCGAAGCTGCAGCGCCTCAAGGAAATCCAGATAGACACGCTGGATGTTGTACACACCCCACCGGTCTCCGCGGCCGAAGTCTCGCCCCTTCTCGAGTACCGCTATCGCATCGCCCCAGCACACTGGATCTGGTATCAGGTGTGCCGCCGACCACAGCGAGTGGAGGTCCGGTTCAGACAGTTCGCCAACCATCATCCGGAAGATGCCCACAACTGCTCGGATTTCAGCACTATCGAACAGACGATTCAAACCCTTGACAACGTATGGGATTCCGCGCCTGTGCATCTCCGCAACCAACTCGTCCGCGTCTTTCGCGACGGACCTGAAGAGGACAGCGATATCTGACCACGACAGACCTCTTGGCTCATCGTCTGGCCGATCCTGGAATGGCAGTCCTCTCAGTTCCTCGATGCGGTCGCAAATCCAGGCAGCCTCGGCGTCCGCGCCGGCAAACGTCAGCGCCAGGAGGTCGCCACGCTGCCATCTCTGACTCCCCGCACTGATCATCGCCTTTGAGAGCCGGTGCCCAGCCGGAATCAGCTCCGCCACGGACCGTCCCAGCTCAACAATTCCCTTGCTCGATCGAAAGTTATCGGCGAGAGTCACCTGCTCGACTCCAGCGTGGCGACCGCCGAAAGTAATGATGTTCGATACCTGGCTACCTCTCCATTGATAGATGGTCTGGTCGTCGTCACCTACGACGCACAGGTTCGCCCCAAACTGGACGAGACCCCCGACTAACCGCTCCTGCAGTGCGTTCACGTCCTGGTACTCGTCGACCACCACATACTGGATGTCTTCGCGGATGTGTGCTTGCACTCCAGCTGCATCCTCGTCTGACGGATCAGCTTCAAGGAACTGAACCGCCAGGTTGATCAGTTCCGTGAAATCAAACTGCGCGTGCTTGTAGAGCAGCGAAAGATAAGCGACGGCTGACTGCTCGACGCCCTCGGGCACGAGGGACTCATCGATCGTGTCCTCACGCAGAATGCTCATCACTTGCAGGAACAAGCGTGAATGCAAGTATCGACGGAGTGTGGGCACCCTTGGCGACGTTGTCGGACAGGTCGTGAGTCCAGACTTCTTGCTATTGCGATCGACGAGCAGCCGCGCAGTGATCTCGGTCAACACCGAGAATTTGAACGTATCCGGGACCAGACGTTGGAGCAGGTCCAGGCAGTATCCGTGCATCGTGCCGATGTACATCTCGGCCATACCGTGGACTTCGCCGTGCTGCTCTTCTACCACCCGCAAGACGCGGTCTTTCAGTTCAGCCGCAGCCTTCTCGGTGAACGTGAACGCAATGATGTTGCGCGGCTCGACATCTGGTAACGCCAAGATGTTGGCGATGCGCTGGGAAATGACCTGCGTCTTACCGGAACCAGCACACGCGATGACTTGAAGTGGCCGGTCAACACAGTCAATAGCCTGCCGTTGCGCCTCTGTATACGTTGTCATCGCTTGTCACACCTCGATGACCTTCATAACCTCGTCGCCATAATCGTTGATAACCTTGACAGCAATCTTTCCGGTCGCAGGCCTCGGGAAAGGTCTAGACACATCCGAGTTCAGTGACGCCCACGCCTCGGCATCTATATCAGCCTTCAGCGAAGCCTTCAGTCTCTTGTACGGGTCATTACCGCCCGTGAAATAGCAGTGGCGAACGAAAAAGGACTCTTCATTGTAGTCGGTATCAATCATCCAGAGCGCTATCTGACCAGTATCGTTGCTGCGGACGTCACCGGTCGTGGGGTCATACACGTCGATCCCTCTAATACTGACCACTAACCCATCCGCTGCTTCCGCAATATCGATATCCGGCTCACCAAAGACGGTGAAAAGGTTTCCCGCACCGGTCTTCTTAAGTTCTTCGCCCATAAGTAGATCGGCATTCATCCGAACCATCAATACAGGCAATCGACCCAGGTTGCGTGATGCCTCGACATTCGCGAAGCCTTCGTCGGAAACATCCACCGTCACCCCGTCGCTTTCTGTGACACCTGTAACCTGAGGGTCGAAAGCAAAACCCAGGATGCAAAGAAAGTCTACATCCTGAGCCTTAATTGCCTCTCTCGCGGCGGACTTTACAAATGAAGCACCGACCGTGCCGTACTGGGGACCCAACGCTATGGCTACCCTCGTCAGATCATCAGCCAGCGCGCTCGCGCTTTCTCCTCTCGGATCGATTGTGCGCTCGCCAATAGCCTGAATATACCTCCCTGCGTAAGAGTCTACCGATCTGAACCTAATTCTTTCCTTACGGCGACCATTCTGCACTCCGGCTTTGACGAGATTATCAATAATTGACTGCTCGAATTTCGGCGAACCTACATCTGCCGCAGCCTCTGCTTCCCCACGTGATTCTTGGGAAGAATCGTCGAGACCCCCGAATGCTAAGGAACGATGCGGACTGAGCGATTCTACCGTAAATGGTCCGGTTACACGGACTTTTTTCTTATCCTCGTACGGACGGTCATAAAGAATCTCATAGTCGGAATGTCGGTCAATTACGTGGCGAGCCTCATCACTGCCCATCCCCTCAACTAAATCGGGATTATTTGCAATTGATTTCAGGGTGATGTGGCGCAGCCGCTCATACACAAAGCCCTGACGGATATCCGACGAATGAGTCGTCCTTGGCAACGTGTTCGCCGTCATTGACTGCTCCTTCGCGTGCCCCTCTGAAGAATCAGCGAGCAAGAACCAAGGCAATCTCGCGCCTGTTAATCGCTGTCGTGCAAGGGTCAAAGCTACGCGCGAGGTGTCTATCGTGATCCATCGACGACCCCATTGCTCAGCAACGAGTGCAGTTGTCCCACTTCCGCAAGTCGGATCGATCACAAGATCACCCGGGTCGGTGCTCATTAACATGCACCGTTCAACTACCTTCGGGTTGGTCTGAACAACGTAAGTTGGATTCGGTGCTCCACCTAACCCGTCCCACAGGTTGCTCAATCGGTTCTTCCCGAAGTCATCTAGATACCTTATGTACCGGAGACTATTCCCAACTCTCTTGACTCTTCCGAGTTGAAGCAAGCGAAGTGTCGTCTCCTTAGGGTTTCCCCACCAACGGTTACCTGACGTATACGACTGCCCCTCCCAATCAATCGTATATCGCGACCCAGGTCCCGGTTTGGTCAGTGTCTCTGTTCTAAAGACTCTGGAACCTGGCGGAAATGGCTTCCCGCCGTCACGCTCCTCTCGTGTAAGGCTCCGCTCGGAGCCATCCTCGAGAAGGATCTTGGTGAAACCAGCAGCCTCTAGGTCTTGCCTGTCTTCGTACAGGGTACGATATTTCAGTTGATCAAAGTCCTTCGCATACCATAAGATGTAGTCTAGCCGCGTAGGAATTCTGGAAGTTGCGTCAAGACCGCCACCGCTCTTCGTAAACGCAATCTGGGCGACAAAGTTCTCGCTCCTAAACACCTCGTCTAGGATACTTCGTACAAGGTGAACATTTTCGTCTCCTATCTGAACGAAACAAGACCCGGATTCGGCAAGCAGTTCTCTCGCTGCTAGGAGCCTGTCGCGGAGATATGCTAGATAAGAGTGGATGCCGAGTTCCCAAGTGTCACGAAATGCCTTGATCTGCTCGACCTCTCGGGCTGCCGACTCAAGCTTTCCATCTTTCACGTCGCGACTACGTGTAGACACCTGCCAGTTCGATCCGAACTTGATCCCGTAAGGCGGATCAACGTAGATCATCTGCACCTTTCCTCGCAGCTTTTCCCGCTCAGAAAGTGAAGCCATCACCTGAAGCGAGTCGCCGAGGATCATTCGGTTCGACCAGTTGCTGTCGTGCTTGTAGAAGTCAACTTGATCGAGCTCGTCCAAACCGTCAAAGTTGTCGAACAGAGTGAACTCAGGTTCATCTTGGGGATGATCCGCCGTGCGACGCAGGTTCTCGATTAGCACCCGCGGATCGATCTTCTCTTGGATGTAGATTGGAGGGGCATCGGCAATCAGATCATCACCCGTGCCCTCCCTGTCGTACTTGCCGCGCCACACCAGTTGCGGGTCCAGAGACTCGTCGCGCTCTAGTCGGACCTTCCGGACCTCCCCAATCTGGGGATCGACAAAATCCTCCGCGTCTGCGGTTGGGATGTTAGTCCGCTTGTCTTCGTGAAGAATTGAGTCGACGGTGGTGGGCCCTTTGCTGGTTTTGCTACGCGCCACGGGTATTTCTCCAGTCATCGTTGAAGTCCAGTAGTTCGGGGTCGCCGATGATCGGCGCGTCGCCGTACATGTGCGAGATCGAATCAGCGAGTCGGGCCTTAAATTCGATGGGATTCGTCATTTCCACGTAACCCCACCGACCGAGACCATCTTGGTTGTTGACTGCGACACACCACGAGTTCCGAGCAGTCTCAGCCTTTGCCTTGGTGGGTCCAGGACTCTTCTGACTCCCGGAGACCTCAATAATCAGCGTGCGCGGAACGTCATCGGGATCGCGCCGTACCAGGCGTACAAGGAAGTCTGGTACGTAAGAGTGAGTACGACCCTTGTGCACGTAGGGGACCGTGAATCCGAGGTGATCGTTCTTCACATAGGAGTGCACGCTTACATTGATCTCGAGCTCTTCTGCGAGCAGCTGTTCCCAAGTGTTGCCGTCCCGGCCATCGAGAGTGACATGCGAAACTTCCGACTTCTGAGTCGGAACCGTCGCTTTTCTTGTTGTAAAGGCGACTTCACCGGTCGAACCTGTCGGGTCAAAGCGATTGAGCATAGGCCGCAAACGTTCGCGACGACCTCCAACGAAACGCACCACAGAATCCCAGACTCTCTCACTCGCCTCGGCCTGAGCTTCGGTGATAACCATGAGGTGTCCTAGATCGTAGCCGGGCGCAACGGTCACGCAACGGTCCAGCCACTCAGTGCTGATTCGTACGAGCTCCGGAAACATCCAGGGCTTACGGTTCTCACCTAGGTTCAGTTGCGTATCGAGGACTCGTTTCGCTAGCGCAAAGGCGATCTCTTGGCGACGATAGGTGCGGCGGTCACCACTCTCGCGTTCAGCCTCTCCCACTACACCCTGCATCTCGACCCAGCGTGGAACCGTGTTGGGGCCGATCTCGAAGATTGGAGCATCGTCGTCCAACTCGATCACTTCGTCGGGAATCTCGACCCGGTACCCGTCCAGCTTCGGGAAGACGATGCGCAAGTGCTCTCGGCCTTCAACCGCCGAAACCTCGACCACCGGCTTCGGCGGCAAGGGATCGGCGGTCGGTTTGTTGGACGAGATGAATTGAAAAGGGATGCCGTAGACGTTGGCATACTCGGGCTCAAAGTAACCCGTCTCCGGGTTGACTGCGTAAGAACGGCGCCGCAAGCCACGTCCCACCACTTGCTCACAGAGGAGTTGGCTCCTGAACGCACGGACACCCAGAATATGGGTAACCGTGTTGGCGTCCCAGCCTTCAGTTAGCATCGAAACGCTGACGACGCAGCGGACTTGCTCACCAAGCTTTCCCTTCTTCCCGACGGTATTCATCACCTCACGCAGCAGCTCGTCGTCGGTCAGCTTCTCCACATCGGCACCCGGGTTTCTGAGCCGATACTCGGCCTTGAAAGCCGAGATCTCGGCGGCGGCGGCCTGCTTGAAATCGGCCTTCATCGCGTCCCCCGACTCGAGCTGAGCGGAATCGATGAGAATGGTGCGGGGGCGAGCGAGCGGGGCGCCGTCGATCACGTTGCTAAGAAGCTGCAGATTACCCGGCTTGTGAGCGACAATCTCACCATCTCGTTCAACAGGTTCACCTGAGATCCAGTCGTAGACGAGCTTGCTGACGACCGTATTCGGGCACACCACAATAAAGACTGGGGGCGTCTCTCCATGGTCGCTCAGGGTTGATTCCCAGTGTTCGAAGGCTCTCGCGTAACTGCGGTGCAGGCTACGAAGTGCACCTTCAAGTTCCGGCTGAGGAATCCAGTTGTCTACCTTGTCTTTTGACGCTCGCTTCGGGAGTTTATCCCCGATGAAGTCCCACAATCGAAGGTATGTGACGAGGTCGTGGTCGGCGTCATCGTCGACCGGCGTGCGGGGTACTTTGACGATTCCTGACTCGATGGCATCCATGAGTGAGAAGTCGCTGACTGTCCAAGGAAAAATATAACCCTCGTTGTAGCCGGAACCGCTCAGATAGAAGGGGGTTGCTGACAGGTCATAAATTTGTTTGATGCCAACGTATTTCGCGATGGACTCGATTCCTCGAAACCAGACTCTCGCAGCCTCGTTGGCGTCCTTCTCATCACCAGTCAGCCTATTGCCAGAGGCAACTGGTCGATCTTGGTAGCAATGGTGCGCCTCATCGTTGAGCACGAGGATCTGCTGCTTGTCCTTGCCGGATGCCCCGAGGTCGCGCAACAGCCTGCTCACCATGGCCTGTGGAGTCTCCTTGAACGCGTCCTCTGTTCGATCTCCCTTGAGGAGGAGTCTCGTGTTCTTCGCGATTCCTCGGATCTCTTTGGCGTCCTTCAGCTGAAACGCGTGGTAGTTGGTGATCGCGATACGGGCATGGTCGAGTCCGCCCTTCAGATCGGCGGGGATCAAGTCGCGTAAGTCGTAATAGTTCTCCGGGTCCTCCGGAAGCAAAACGCGCAGTCGATCACGAATAGTGATGCCTGGGGCTACCACCAGGAACTTGTTGGTGAAACGTGCGTCACGTGGCGATTGCACCTTGTTCAGTGTCTGCCACGCGATGAGCATCGCCATCACGACAGTCTTTCCTGAGCCCGTGGCCATCTTCAGTGCTACGCGGGGAAGCCCGGAGTTATGTGCCTCGTTCTCCGGTACGAGCCTTTGTCGCCAGTCAGTTACTCCTTTACGGCCGGCAACCTCGGTGAGGAATATGGCGGTCTCGACCGCCTCTCGCTGGCAGAACAGGACTCGGTTCTCCCGATCGGGGTCAGCCCAGTGTTGCAGCAGCTTCCGACTGATAGGTGTGACGCCGTCATAGTCGCCACTGCGACGCCACCGCTCGACGTCGCGGCGGAGGTCGTTGATGAGGCTGTTGCGCTCGCGCCGTTCGCCGGTGGCATCGAAGTCAAACGCCTCCTGATTGCCGCCTGCGCTCTTCTTCCTCGACATCGCGATCGGAATGAACGACTCGCTCGGCCGCCTGCCCTCGCGTATCTCGCCTGTTGGGCCTTCAGGTCCCACGTTGTAGTAGCGATCTGGCTGTACGTATGGCGAGTTAAGGATCGGGTTGTCAATTGTCTCCGCCATCCGTCGCACACCCCTCGCCGATACCTAGCTAGTACATGTCGCGTAGAGCAGTCTAGGTAATGCCTCCGATGAGACCTCGGGATTTCAGGCGGGGAGTCCCCGTATTTCGTCCGTACAGGTGAGTCGATCGACGACAGACGCAAAACAAAAGGTCAGGCCGCATATCCGCAACCTGACCTGATTAACCGCTTTGAGCTGAACTGCTCGTGGTGGGCGAAGGGGGACTTGAGATCGGAAGAGCACACGTCTGAACTC
>ERZ501064.119-NODE-119-length-21370-cov-10.660849_pt1 | contig 21370 bp, 16 predicted proteins | sample MGYA00510851_ERZ501064 | MGnify/ENA primary metagenome ERZ501064 (study PRJEB25958, sample SAMN03398529) | human skin metagenome | study: EMG produced TPA metagenomics assembly of the Human Skin Microbiome Metagenome (human skin metagenome) data set. | reverse complement strand
CGCCCTCGCGTCGACGATCGAGAAGGCCCAGGACGCCGAGATCGAGCAGATGGAGAACCGTCTGGAGAGTTGGGGCGTCAGTACCGACGGCCTCGACGACGGCCACGAGAACATGGGCCACGGTGGTCACTCCGCGATGCCGGGCATGCTCAGCCCGGACCAGATGACCGCCTTGCGGGACGCACGCGGTCCCGAGTTCGACCGGCTCTGGCTCGAGGGCATGATCCGGCACCACGAGGGCGCCATCGCGATGGCCGATGCGGTACTCGCCGACGGCGTCGACCCCGCGACGAAAACCCTTGCCCTAGAGGTCAAGCGGACCCAGCAGGCCGAGATCGACCAGATGAAGGGCTTGCTCGGCCAGAGCTGAGCACCAACAGACGGCGCCGGGGCGGTTGGGTCCGGAAACGGACGTCAACCGCCCCGACGTGTCGGCGGGTCACCTACCGACAGGCGCAGGACGGGTTTTCGTAGCGATTTTGAGTTAGGACCGTAACTGTCCTAACTCGACGACACACTCGGATCATGAGTGAAACCGAATCGACAGCAGGACAACCCGATCAGACCAATATCACCGACTACGACGATCCGAACGCGCCGTGGAACCAGGCGTGGGATCAAGAGGGTGGCATCGCCAACTGGAACGATGATGTGATCAAGGAGTTTCGGGAGAACGCGGGCAAGGTGGGCGGCGCTTACGCGGGCGCGGACCTCATCCTGCTCACCACCACCGGGGCCAAGAGCGGAAAGCCGCACACGGTTCCACTGGGGCCCTGTCACCGCGACGACATCATGTACGTGAGCTCGTTCATCGACGTCAAGTACCCGGCATGGTGGTACAACATCAGGGCGAATCCACAGGTCATGATCGAGTTCCGAAACAATACGCATCAGGGGACCGGCAAGGTGCTCGAAGGCGAGGACTACGACGAGTTCGCAGCCTGGGTGCTGGCCAACAACCCACTGCTGGCGGACTTCCAGTCCAAGGTCGACCGCCCCATCCCGCTGGTCGTGCTCACCATCGCCGACAGTTGATCATCGAGAGCGACGGGGCAATCGCCCCGATGTCGGTGGTCGAGGTCAGCCGCGCCGCAGCGGCAGACGCATGAGGTACACCTGATAGCCGATGGAGACCGAGTAGGTGAAGTAGAGGGTGCTGCCCTTCGACCACGGGTGGATGTACGGCGCGTAACCCGTGTACGGGTCCACCGAAGGTGCGACGATCTCACCGGAAGTCCATGGGCCCCAGGGGTTGTCGGCGGTGCGCAGCGTCACGCCGACGTCCTGGCTCGCCAGCGAGATGTACTTGCCCAGATAGTCGTTCCACTGGACCGACATCTCGCCCGTCGGGGCGCCCATCACCGGGGTGGCGGCGTCGGGGTTGTTCGGAACCCAACGGCCGTACGAGAAGTACTGCCACTTGCCGAGATTCTCGATGTCCTTCTCGTCGACGCGCGCGAGGTAGACACCGCCCCAGCGGCCGTCGGGTGTGCCGTAGTAGTAGACGGTCTTGCCGACCTTCAGGAAGGCGCCCATCTGGAACTTCTTGTTGCCGCCGCCATTGGGGCGGAACGCACCGACCGAGCGCCAGTTCTCGCCGTTGTCGGTGGAGGAGACGAGGCCCGCCCAGTTGGTGGTCCAGATGCCGGGCGAATCCCACCGTTTGACCGACATCACGGTCATGTACTGCTTGCCGTTGGCGGCCACGCCGGCGGTCGGGATGATCGTGATCTCGCGGCGGACGTTCGGCTTGAGCAGGCGCTTGGCATGACCCGGCCGGCCGGCGTGCGAGGTGAACGTCATGCCGTCGGCCAGGTGGCGGTCCGTGCTGCGCAGCAGGACGTTGGACCGCCAGTAGTAGAGCTCGCCGTACAGGAGGGACCACCCGTTGAACGACTGGGTGTCACCGAACGCCGTGAGGATCTCACCTCGGCCGTTGTCCCACATGACACCGAGATCGGTACCGACAATGTTGAACCGTCCGATGGTGTCGTTCATCGCGAACGGCCCCGTCAATCGGTTGACGATGGTCGCCGGACCGTTGGCGTAGCGGGCGGCGTGGGCGGGGGAGGCGGCCAGGGTCGTCGTCAGGGCCAGAGCGAGCAAGGTGACGACAAGACCCAGGAAAAGCCGTGCGAGGCGCCGTGTCATGGCCGTGACCTTATCAAGACCTGAGAGATATGTGTGAGGTCCGCTACGGTGCCCGACCACCGCGAACGGTCGTGTCGAACTCAGGCTTCGCGATAGCGCTCCGAGGTGTCCACGGTGGTGAAGTCGATCTGCGCGGCGGCATTGTTCACCGCGGTCACGAGCGCGGTCCCGAACATGCCGTCGGCGTCGTAGAGTCCCGCGTTGCTGACCGAGACGCCGTCGTCCTCGATGTGGACGTCGGCCTCGACCCCGACCCGCTCACCCGACGGCAGACGGCTCAGGGCGACGGTCAGATCGCAGTTGATGAATCCGATGCCGGTGGTGCCCCAGTTCGACACCAGGCTCGCGGATTCGGCGCTGACGACCGCCCGCTGGAACGGGGTGAGCTTCTCGCCCGCCACGATGGGTGCGGCCCGCGACCACATCCGTTTGCGGTGCCCGTTCTGGTGATTGCCCATGTCGCGCTCCCATTCGCCGACGGTGTCGTCCGCGGCATCGGAGGCGAACCGGGGGGACAGGTCGTCGTCGGAGGCGATCTCGGGTGGGTGGAAGGTGACCGCGTCCGCGGGGCGATGCCACCGCTGCCCGGGCGGGTTGGTCGAGGTGCGCAGGAACACCGTCGTGCCGCGCGCGACGAGCACCTCATCCGCACCTTCGGGGTGTTGGACCACGTCGACGTCGACGACCCGGATTCGTCCGCCCGATCGGACGATTCGGACCCGGGTGGAGGTGACGATGTCGCGCGCGGCCTTGAAGAGGTCGATGGTGCACCGGGCGGGTACGAACTCATCATCACCGAACTCGGTCTCGACCGCCCGCGCGGCGAGGCCGCACACCGCCGGTCCGTTCAGGGTGCCGGGCGCCCACAGGCTGGCGGCGAAGGGTGTCGGCCGGTATCGGAGACCGGCGTCGGGCCGGCCGGTGTCGGAGATCGGCTCGAAGAACGCGATGTTGGTCATCGTTACTTGTTACCCCGCTGTTCATCTGCGTCGGCGATGCGGTCGGGTTTGTGCCGCTCCTGAGCGAATAGCGCGCCGGATCCTGCTGTGCCGGATAACCTCCCACCATGACTTTCGCCACGGTGTACACCAAGCACTTCCCCGACGAACTGGTCGGTGCCGTCCGCACGGCACTCATCATCACGTCGATCGTCGGCATCGTGATCGGGGTCGTCGCGATCCTGTGGCCGGGGCCGACCATCGTCGTCCTCGCCATCCTGTTCGCGATCTCGCTGATCATCGCCGGCATCTTCCGCATCTATCAGGCCTTCGCGGCGTCGTTCCTGAGCACCGGGGTCCGGGTGATGCTCGGCATCGTCGGCGCGATCGTGCTGCTGGCCGGCGTGATCGCGCTGTTCAGTCCCGGCGACGCCGTGTGGCTGCTGGCCGTGTTCATCGGCATCGGCTGGATCTTCCAGGGAGTCGCCGACCTGTACGCCGCGATCACCAAGTCCGGGCACGCACCCACCTGGTTCCTGATCCTCTCCGGCATCATCGCGATCATCGCGGGCATCGTGATGATGGTGTTGCCCGCGTTCTCGCTCGAGGTGCTGGCCTGGGTCGGCGGCATCATGCTCGTCGCGCTGTCGATCGCCACGCTGCTCACGCTGCCCAAGAAGGTCGAGCAGCCGGCCACCGGGGAGCCCGCGGTCTGAGCCGGAACACTCCTAAGCGTCACTGCTCTGCTCCCTGGTCCGAAAGAACCGCATAACACCTGTTCCCTGAGGAGCGAGCTTGCGAGCGTCACGAAGGGTCTTCGCAACTCGTCTCGCCAGGACCCTTCGTGGCTCGTCGCTTGCGCTCCTCGCACCTCAGGGAGCAGGGGTGGGGTTATGCGATCCTCTCGGATCAGCGCGGCCAGGGAGCGATGGGGTTCCCCTGCCAGCGGGTGTGGGCCGGGACCACGTCGCCGCGCATGACCAGCGATGCCGGCCCGACGGTCGCCGAGTCGCCGAGTCCGGACGCCGGTAGGGCGACGCAGTGCGGGCCGAGGGTCGCGCCGGCCCCGAGCGTGACACGGTCGATGGCCATGACCCGATCGTGGAACAGGTGGGTCTGCACGACGCAGCCGCGCTGCACGGTCGCGCCGTCGCCGAGGGTGACGAGGTCGGCCTCGGGCAGCCAGTAGGTCTCGCACCAGACGCCGCGGCCGATCTTGGCGCCGAGCATCCGCAGCCACAGGTTGAGGATCGGCGTGCCGGTCGCGGCGTTGGCGAACCACGGAGCCGCCACTGTCTCGACGAAGGCGTCGGACAGCTCGTTCCGCCACACGAACGAACTCCACAGCGGATGTTCGCTCACCGTGATGCGGCCGACGACCAGCCATTTCGCCGCCGCCGCGGTGACGCAGGCGATCGCGCCGACGACCAGCAGGAGCAGACCGCTCACCGCTGCCGCGAGCCCGTAGTGCTCATGGACGGCCACGTACTGCAGCGCGAGCAGTAGTCCGACGCCGAGCCCGAACGAGACCATGACCGGCACGAGGCGCAATGTCTCGATCAGCGAGCGGGCGACCTTGAGCGTCGCCGGCGGGTCGAAGGTGCGCGAGGTGTCGATCTCGGCGGCGGTGCGGCGCAGGCGGACCGGTGGGCTGCCCAGCCAACTCGAGCCCGACTTGGCCCGGTCGGGCGTCGCCGACAGCACGGCCACCAGACCGTTCTTGGGGACCTTGCGCCCGGGGCCGGTCATGCCGGAGTTGCCGAGGAATGAGCGCTTGCCGATCTTCGCCTCGTCGATGTGCAGCCAGCCGCCGCCGAGTTCGTACGACGCGACCATCGTGTCGTCGGCGAGGAAGGCGCCGTCGCCGATCGTGGTGAATCGGGGGAGCACGAGCGCGGTCGAGATCTCGGTTCCCTCGCCGACCTTCGCGCCGAGGATGCGGAACCACGTGGGGGTCAGCAGGCTGGCATACAGCGGGAACAGATACGTGCGGGCCGCGTCGAGGAGGCGTTCGGTGATCCAGACCTGCCAGCCGACGCGGGACCGGACCGGGTGATACCCGGTGTGGAGCCCGATCGAGGCGAGCCGGACCAGGACCGCGGTGATCGCCGCGAACACGAACAGGCTCGTCACGGTGGCCACGGGTAACAGGATCAGCGCGCGGATCCCGACGTCGCGCAACCGGTCCGCGGTCAGCGCCCAGGCGCCGATGACGGCCAGGCCCGAGGCCAGCGAGAGCAGGGGGATCGCGGCGAGCCCCAACGACGACAGTCCGTAGATGGGTACCCACCACGTCGCCCGCGGGGGCCGGTGGTCGGGCCAGGGATGCTCGGCCTTGCCGATCTTCACCGCGGGCGACCCGGCCCAGTGCTGCCGGGCCTTGACCCGCCCGAACACCGCCGAACCCGGGGCGACGACCGCGTCACGTCCGACGACCGCACCAGGGGTGAGCGTCGACCGGGCACCGATCGACGCGCCGCGCTTGATGGCGATCTCGCCGATGTGGACGTCGTCGCCGTCGATCCACCATCCGGAGATGTCGACCTCGGGTTCGACGGACGCGCCGTCCCCGACCGTGAGCAGTCCGGTCACCGGTGGGATGGTGTGCAGGTCGACGCCGCGCCCGATCGACGCCCCGAGAGCCCGCGCGAGGTAGATCATCCACGGCGCACCGGACAGGTTGGCGGCACCGCTGGCGTCGAGGAGTCGCTCGGCCACCCACAACCGGACGTGGACGCTCCCGCCCCGCGGATGAACGCCCGGAGCGACCCCGGCGAGGAGCACCCGCGCACCGAGCGCCGCGATGCACATGCGACCGGGCGGGGTGATGAAGATCAGGAACGCCGCGAGCAGGACCCACCAGTTGATCTCGACCAGCCACTCGACCGTGCGATCCATCCGGTCGGCGACGAGCAGCGCCACGTTGTTCGCCACACCGAGCCATGTGGCCCACTGCAATCCGGTGAGCGTCGTCAGCGGGATGGTCAGCAGGAGCTGCGCCAGCCCGGCCGAGCGTGGGGTCGGTTCGACGAGGCGTTCATCGATGCTCGTCGTCGGGCGGCGGGCGTCGAGCATCTCGGCCATGGACCCGAGGCGCGGACGGTCGTAGAGATCGGCCACCGAGATGTCGGGGTAGCGTTCCCGCACCGCGGTGACGAGCTGGGCCGCGGCCAGTGATCCACCGCCCTCGGCAAAGAAGTCGACGTCCGGGCTGGAGACGGTCATGCCGAGGACGTCGGTCCACAGCTGCGCCAGCCACAGTTCGGTCTCGCTGAGTTCAACGTCGTCATCCACTGGTCTGTCGCTGCCCGGCAGGGGCCAGGGCAGCGCATCACGATCAACCTTTCCCGAAGTGCGCGTAGGCAATTCGTCGACGAGGGCGAGGGTGGGGACCATCGCGGCGGGCAGCTGTCGCCGCAGCTCGGCGTGCGCCTCGGCGACGTCGAAGCCGGGATCGGCCGACACGAGATAGCCGACGAGCAGACTGTTGCCAGCCGCGGACTTGCGGACCGCGGCTGCGGCTCCGCTCACGCCGGGCAGGTTCTGCAGAGCGTTGTCGATCTCGCCGAGTTCGATGCGCCGTCCGCCGACCTTCACCTGGTCGTCGGCGCGGCCCATGAACAACAGGCCGGCGGTGTCCAGGCGCACGAGATCGCCACTGCGATAGGCGCGTTCCCAGCCGAGCGTGGGCATCGGTGCGTACTTCTCCGCGTCCTTCGCGGGATCGAGGTAGCGCGCCAGGCCGACGCCGCCGATAACCAGTTCGCCGACCTCGCCTTCGGCCACCGGTTGGCCCTGGGCATCGACGACCGCGAGATCCCAACCGCGCAGCGGCAATCCGATACGGACCGGGCCGTCGCCGCCCAGCGGGGCGGCGCACGCCACGACCGTCGCCTCGGTGGGGCCGTAGGTGTTCCACACCTCGCGACCTGTGACGGCGAGCCGGTCGGCGAGCTCGGGCGGGCAGGCCTCGCCGCCGAAGATCAACAGCCGCACGGCTTCCAGCGCCTCCGGCGGCCACAGGGATGCCAGCGTGGGAACCGTCGACACGATCGTGATGTCGCGCGCCACCAACCACGGACCGAGGTCCATGCCGCTGCGGACCAGCGAGCGCGGTGCGGGCACCAGGCACGCGCCGTTGCGCCACGCCAGCCACATCTCCTCGCAGGAGGCGTCGAACGCGACCGACAGTCCGGCCAGGACACGGTCGTGCGGGCCGATCGGGGCGTCCGGCAGGAACATGGCCGCCTCGGCGTCGACGAACGCCGCCGCGTTGCGGTGGGTGACCGCGACGCCCTTCGGCTTGCCGGTGGAACCGGAGGTGAAGATGATCCACGCGTCGTCGTCGGGTGTGGGGCGGGCAGGAGATTGCGCGGGCGTCGACGCCGGTTTCGTCGAACGGGGTCCGTCGGCGTCGACGATGGCGTCGACCTCGGCCTCGCCGAAGACGAGCTCGGCGCGTTCGTCCGGGTCGTCGGCGTCGACCGGCACATACGCGGCGCCGGCATAGAGGGTCGCCAGGATCGCGACGTACAGGTCCCGCGACCCCGACGGCATCCGGATGCCGACCCGGCTTCCCCGCCCGACGCCGACCTCGCCGAGACGTGCGACCGTGCGGCGGACCACGGCCAGCAACTGGCCGTAGGTGAGGGTCATCTCGCCGTCGTCGATGGCCGCGGCATCCGGGTGTGCACGCGCGGTGGCGGTGAGCACGTCGCAGAGGGTGCGCGGTGGGTCTGCCTGTGCAGACAGGAGGAATTGAGGTGGAATGGGCACCTAAACGGCACCTGCCGGGCGCATCCGCGATCTGGTCACGAGTCCGAGAATATAGCCGACGAAGGTGACCGAACGACCTCGACACCGTGAACGGCGACCCCGACGAACGGACTGAAACGGACGGCCACGGGGTGTACGTTCGGGCACAGGAGGAATCTGATGCCCATCGTTCATCACCGTCGGCCGAGCCTGCGGTCGTTCCCCATCTGGTTCGGTGCGCGTGCGCTGCTGAAACCGACCCTGGCGCTGTGGCCGGTCAACAAGCAGGGGCTGGCGGGGCTGTTCCTCATCGACCGCATCTTTGCCGTTGGACCCAAACCCCGCGGCGTGGTCCGTGAGCAGCTGGTCCTCGCCGGGCGGCCCGCCGAGCTGATCATGCCGGTCGGACCGTCCCGCCGGGACGGCGACACCGCGATGCTCTACCTGCACGGCGGGGCCTTCGTGGTCTGCGGGCTCGGCACCCACCGATCGATCGCCGCGCGGATGGCGCGGGCGTGTGAGGTGCCGGTGTTCGCACTCGAGTACCGGCAGCTGCCGAAGGCCGGTGTCGGGACGTCCGTTGTGGACGCGGTCGACGCCTACGCGGAGCTGATCAACGAGCGTGGCTTCCGACGGGTGATCGTCGCCGGTGACTCGGCCGGCGGTTTCTTGGCCGCGAAGGTGGTCGAGGCCGCCGCAGCCCGCGGCCTGCCCACACCCACGGCGCTGATCGGGTTCTCGCCGCTCCTCGACATGGACCTGGGGGTCCACCCGGACCGTTCGAGTCGATCCGACGCCTATCTGCCCAAGTCGAAGATGGCCCGGCTGGCGCCCCAGTTCGACCAGGGGCCCGTCCAGCTGACCGGTGTGCGCCGCATCGCCGACGCCGATCTCACCTCGTTCCCGCCGACCGTGCTGGTCGCGGCCGAAGGTGAGATGCTCGAGCCCGACGTCATCGACCTCGTCGAGTCGCTCGACGCTGCGGGCGTCACGGCCGTGGCGCACCTCTACGCATGGCAGGTGCACGCCTTCCCGGTGTTGAGCGCCCGCCACCCGGAGACCCTGGACGCGGTCGAGGTGACCGCGGCCTTCGCCGCCGAAGCGATCCGAGAGGGCAAGAGCACTGACGAGCGAACGGGCAAACGGGCCGGCTGACGGGGTGAGTGCCCCGAACCCGGCGACTCCGGATGCGGTGAACCCGGGGCAGTCGTACGCCGACGAGCTGGAGACCAGACCGCCAGGCGCAGTGGACGCCCGATTCACCCTCGCCGCCGAACGAACGCTGCTCGCCTGGGTCCGGACCGCACTCGGCTTCATGGCGGCCGGTATCGCGGTGGTCTACCTCGCTCCCGACGAGACGACGCCGATGGTCGACATCACGCTCGGCGTCGTGATGGTCGGACTCGGTGCCTCGCTGGCGGTTCTCGGGGCCTGGCGGTGGCGACGGACCACGCGAGCGCTGACCTCCGGTGGCGAGATGCCGGGGCCGACGCAGGTCATGCTTGTGGTCGCTGCGATAGTGGTGGTGGCCGTCCTCGTCGCGGTTGCCATGGTGATCCAGTCCTGACCTGCGCTCCACAACGGCACGCTGCCCATGTCGGCGGCCGCGACCATCAGCTGTCCACCACTGCAGGAGATCATCGTGACCACCGGCCCCGACTTCTCGCGGAGCGCGCAGACGTTCTCGATGACGCTGACCATCGTCGGCGCGACCATCCTCATCTTCTGCATCGGCTGGCTGACGGTCGGCTGGTGGCAGGACGGCCGGTGGTTCTGGGTGGTCGTCGGGATCGCCGTGGTCGTCGTGAACGTCGTGTTGATCGCCATGCAGCTCCGGCGCCGCCTCGGTGAGCGGGTCAAGGACGCCGACGATCGCCCCCGGCGCCGCGGCCTGATCGACAACTTCGACGACCTCGACGACTGAGCTCACCCCTGCTCCCTGATCCGAGAGAACGACATATCCATTGCTCCCTGAGGTGCGAGGAGCGCTAGCGACGAGCCACGAAGGGCCTGGTGAGACACCTTGCGAGACCCTTCGTGACGGCCTCCGCAAGCTCCGGCCTCCTCAGGGAGCAGTGGTTGGGCTCGCTTCGCTCGCACCTCAGGGAGCAGGAAACCGGGCCGCGTCTGCCCCCGCTCCCTGAGGAGCGGGCGGAGCTTGCGGAGCCCGCGTCACGAAGGGTCACGCCGTCAGCGAATCCGAGTCCTCGGGGTCGTCCTCGGCGAACTGCGTCCGGTAGAGCTCGGCGTAGCGTCCGTTGCGCGCCAGGAGCGTCGGATGATCACCGCGTTCGACGACACGCCCGGCTTCGAGTACGACGATCTCGTCGGCGGCCCGGATCGTCGAGAGCCGGTGCGCGATGACGATCGAGGTCCGTCCCTCGAGGGCCTCGCCGAGCGCCGCCTGGACCGCCGCCTCCGACGTCGAATCGAGATGCGCGGTCGCCTCGTCGAGGATGACCACCGACGGTTGTGCGAGCAGCAGACGGGCGATCGTCATGCGTTGGCGCTCACCGCCGGACAGCCGGTACCCGCGTTCGCCGACGACGGTGTCCAGTCCGTCGGGCAGTGAGCCGACCAGCTCGTCGAGCCGAGCCCGTCGCAGTGCGTCCCAGATCTCGTCATCGGACGTGTTCGGCTGGGCGAGCACGAGATTCGCCCGGATGGTGTCGTGGAAGAGGTGGCCGTCCTGGGTGACGAGACCGACGGTTCGATGGACCGATGCGGTCTGCAGTTTCCGGATGTCGACTCCGGCCAGCTGGATCGAGCCCTCGTCGACGTCGTAGAGGCGGGTCGCGAGACTCGCGATGGTCGACTTGCCGGCACCGGAACTGCCCACGAGAGCCACCATGCTGCCGGCCGGGACATCGAGGTCGACATGGTGCAGGACCGTCGTGCCGGCCCGATTGTCGAGTTGGGCAACCTCTTCCAGCGATGCCAGCGACACCTTGTCCGCCGCCGGATAGGCGAAGGACACGTCGTCGAATCGGACGGACACCGGCACGGGCCGCCCGCTCTCGGTGCCGGGCACCGGTACCGCGTCGGGTGCGTCGGCGATGAGGGGTTGTAGGTCCAGGACCTCGAAGACGCGCTCGAAACTGACCAGGGCGCTCATGATCTCGACGCGTGCGTTCGCCAGGGCCGTGAGCGGCGCGTACATCCGGGTGAGCAACAGGGCCAGTGAGACGACCGCGCCCGCGGACAGATGATCCTGTACCGCAAGCCATCCGCCGAGCCCGTAGACCAGGGCGAGGGCCAACGCGGACACCAGCATCAGCGTCGTCATGAAGTACGCCTGCAACATCGACCGCCGTACGCCGATGTCGCGGACCCGGTCGGCGCGGTCGGCGAACTCGCGCGACTCGAGATCGGGGCGCCCGAACAGTTTCACCAGCGTGGCGCCGGGGGCGGAGAAGCGCTCGGTCATCTGCGTCGACATCCGGGCGTTGTGCTCGGCGGCCTCGCGGGAGAGCGCGGCCATGCGCCGGCCCATCCGCCGCGCCGGTATCACGAAGACCGGCAGCAGGATCAGCGCAAGCAATGTGATCTGCCAACTGATCGCGATCATGACGCCCAGCGTCAGGGTGAGTGTGACGATGTTGGACACGACGCCGGACAAGGTGTCGCTGAATGCCCGCTGGGCGCCGATGACGTCGTTGTTGAGCCGGCTCACCAGGGCCCCGGTGCGGGTGCGGGTGAAGAACGCGATCGGCATCCGCTGCACGTGGTCGAAGACAGCTCGCCGTAGGTCGAGAATGAGACCCTCCCCGATGTTCGCCGACAGCCACCGGACCCCGATTCCCGCGGCGGCCTCGGCGACGGCGATCAGCGCGATGGCGACCGCGAGTCCGACGATCATCATCTCCGAGCCGCTCTCGGTGATGAGGTTGACGACGCGACCCGCCAACAGCGGGGTCACGACGGTCAGCACCGCGGTGAAGACCGACAGCAGGAGGAACCATCCGATCCGGCGTCGGTGCGGTCGGGCGAACCCACCGATACGGCGAAGTGTCACCCGGCGGTCGCCCCGCAACCGCTTGCTGCTGGGCTGGGTGGAGGACTTGTACATCATGTCCCAGGCCACGGACTGCATACTCATGCCGTCCACGGTAGAACTTAAACCCAACTTGAGGTCCAGCGTGTTCGCTGCGGGAGGAATCCCGAGTGCGGATGTGCTGGCCCGCCACCGGCCGGTTGAGGTCCCGTCCGGCTCCCGACGTCGGCGTCTGTCCGCATGCTCTACGTTGGTATGCGAGGTCACACGACGATTGGGCCGACTCCGCAGACCGGCCCGCGCCGGCGGGTGAGGGCCGGTGGCAAAGGAGCGATGGACATGGCAGAACTCAAGCTCGGTTTCAAGGCATCGGCGGAGCAGTTCGATCCGCGCGAGCTGGTGGAGATCGCGGTCGCGGCCGAAGAGCACGGCATGGATTCGGTTGCGGTGAGCGATCACTTCCAGCCCTGGCGGCACAACGGCGGCCACGCCCCGTTCTCGCTGGCCTGGATGGCGGCGGTCGGCGAGCGCACCAAGCGCGTGCAGATCGGCACCTCGGTCATGACCCCGACCTTCCGCTACAACCCCGCGGTCATCGCGCAGGCCTTCGCCACGATGGGCTGCCTCTACCCCGGACGCATCATGCTCGGTGTCGGCACCGGCGAGGCGCTCAACGAGTACGCGACCGGCTTCCAGGGAGAGTGGCCGGAGTTCAAGGAACGCTTCGCGCGCCTGCGCGAGTCCATCAAGCTCATGCGCGAACTGTGGACCGGCGAAGAGGTCAACTTCGACGGCGAGTACTACCACACGCAGGGCGCCTACATGTATGACATTCCCGAGCAACCGATCCCGGTTTACGTCGCCGCCGGCGGGCCGGTGGTCGCACGCTATGCCGGGCGTGCCGGCGACGGTTTCATCTGTACCTCGGGCAAGGGGCCCGAGCTCTACACCGAGAAGCTGCTGCCCGCGGTCGCCGAGGGTGCGGCAAAGGCCGAGCGCGATGTCGACACCATCGACAAGATGATCGAGATCAAGATCTCCTACGATCCCGATCCCGAACTGGCGCTGGAGAACACCCGCTTCTGGGCCCCGTTGTCGCTGACCCCGGAGCAGAAGCACAGCGTCAACAGCTCGACCGAGATGGAGCGGCTGGCCGACGAGCTCCCGATCGAACAGGTCGCCAAGCGGTGGATCGTCTCCTCCGACCCCGACGAGGCCGTCGAGAAGGTCAAGTTCTACACCGACGCCGGGCTCAACCACCTCGTCTTCCACGCCCCCGGCCACGACCAGCAGCGGTTCCTGGAGAACTTCGAACGCGACCTCGCCCCGCGCCTACGCAAACTCGGCTGATCACGAAAAATCCTGCGCGACAGCGGCGTCGAGCATCTCGAGCACTCGTCGGACGGGCGGCAGGTCGAGTCCGCTCTGTCGCACCCGGACCCGCACCTCGCGTGCGGGCGTCGGGTCGACGATGGGAACTGCCGTGACGCCGGGCGGCAGGTCGACGAGCGCGAGCCGGGGGACGACGGTGAGTCCGACCCCGGCCGCGACGAACCGTATCGCGGTCGGGTAGTCCTGGGTCTCGACGCTGAAGTCGGGTACGAAACCGACCGACGTACATGCGTCGAGCACTGCCTGCCGGCAGGGTCCCCGCGCCACGTCGTTGTCGACCCACGGGACCTGGGACAGTTCGCGCAGGGTCACCGACTCCAGCGCCGCCCATGCTGAATCCACGGGTACGACAGCGGAATACGGGTCGGTGGTCAGCCGGCGTCCGACGAACCCGGCCACGTCCGCGGACGGGCGTTGACTGTCCTCGACATAGATCTCGATGTCGGGTGCCGCCGACGACGGGCCCATCAGCTCGATGAGGCGGAGATCCAGTCGCAGTCCGGGGAACTCGCGCGAGATGGTGGCGACGATCGGCGGGATCCAGGTGGCGCCCGCCGAGGCGAAGTAGTTGATGCGCAGCTGACCGAGCCGGCCGTCGCGCAGCTCCGAGATCAGACCGTCGATACGGGCGATCTGCTCGAAGACGGTGTCGGACTCGCGGGCCAGGATGGTGCCGGCCTCGGTGGGCACGATGCCGCGACCGTCTCGCTCCACCAGCGACAGCCCGGTCTCGCGCTGCAGGGTGGCGATGTGCTGGCTGACCGCTGACGGCGTGTATCCGAGCGAGGCCGCGGCTCCGCCGATGGACTGCTCGCCGATGACCGAGCGCAGAACCCGAAGGCGGTGGATGTCGACCATGGGGCGACGATACCGCGGCGACTGTGCAGCGACGCTGAAATGTTCGGAACAAGTATTCACTTGTCCTGAAGTGCCGGATGAGTGAATCTGGAACACATGTCCTCGCGCCCGACACCGGCATCGGCTGGGTCCGCCACCGCATCCCTGCCGGCTCTGGCCGCCGTCGTCACCGTCGTGCTGTGGGCGTCGGCGTTCATCGGCATCCGCGCGCTCGGTGACACGTTCTCACCGGGTTCCATGGCGTTCCTGCGGTTGCTGGCTGCGGTGATCCCGCTGACGCTCATCGTGATGGTGGTACGTCTGCGCGCACGGACAACCGGGGCGCCGGCCCGTCCGCTGCTACCGCGCGGCCGTGCGCTCGCCCTGGTGACGGCGTACGGGGTCGCTTGGTTCGCGGGCTACACCGTCCTGCTGAACTGGGCCGAACGCCACCTCGACGCCGGGACCGCGGCGCTGCTGGTGAACCTGGCGCCGATCCTCGTGGCCGTCGCCGCGGGACTGTTTCTCGGAGAGGGGTTTCCGCGTCATCTCGTGATCGGTATGACGATCGCCTTCGCCGGTGTGGTGCTGATCGCCGCCGGCGGGTCCGCCACCGCGGACGCGCACGCCGACTGGCTCGGCATCGTACTCGGGGTCGGCGCGGCGGTTCTGTACGCGACCGGGGTGCTGATCCAGAAGTCGGCCCTACGTACCGTCGATGCGCTGACCGCGACCTGGTTGGGCGCGGTAGCCGGCCTCGTGGCCACCGCGCCCTTCGCCCCCGTCGCCGTCACCGAACTGTCCGGCGCCGAGCCGGGGGCGATCTGGGCGGTGATCTACCTCGGGGTCGGGCCGACCGCGATCGCGTTCTCCACGTGGGCCTATGCGCTGGCCCGCACCGACGCGAGTGCGATGGCGGCCACCACCCTCGTGGTCCCCGCGATCGTCATCGTCCTGTCGTGGGCGCTGCTCGACGAGTTGCCCACCGGCGTCGGCATCGTCGGGGGACTCCTTTGTCTCGGTGGGGTCGCCATCGCCCGGCGGTTGCTGCCGATGAGACCGCGTACGGGCCGGTCGGCGCGTAGCCTGGACGTGTCGTCGCCGACGATGACGCCCCCCGATACACGACGCGTTCCCGGCACGACCGCAACCGAGGAGACATCGCCATGCGCAAGTTCGTCGCCGGCCTCGCCATCGGCGGATCGCTGACTTTCGCCACGGCGGCAACGCTTCTGGCTGTCGACTCGGAGTCGCCCGCGGCGTCGCCCAGTGTGAACTGCGGACCGCTCGCCGGTTCCGGACCGATCCCCGGGTGTTCGTACCGCGTCGACGGGACCCGATTGCAGATCGGTCTCTACAACAATGCGACGCGCAATCCGGCGGTGGAATGCACCCTCACACCGAGCGGCGCTGTCCATCCCATCGCCGCCACCACGATGGGGCCGGGGGCGCGTGGGGTTCTCACGGCGTCGGTGTATCCGAATGTGCCGAGGACCTTCGTCGTCCATTGCCTCGGCGGCGGTGCGGGTGCCGACCGCGTGGACCGGCAGACCACGATCACCGCGCGCGCCGAGACGCCGGAGCCGGCGCGTACGACGCCTTCGGTCCGCCGTACGTCGAAGGCGCCTGTCCCGTCGGCGCCTTCGACGTCATCCGAGCCGGAGGGCCCCGCCGAGATCACCACGACGCCTCCGACCACCGAGGACGCCGCACCGGGCAACGCCGTGACCACCACGACGACCACCACGACGGTTCCCGCCTCGTCCTGATTCGCTACGGTTTTCGCATGGATCGTGACCGCATGGTGGATGTCGGAGTCGGGCTGGTGTCCCGGTTCGGGGCCAAGACGCTGAGTCTGACGTCGGTGGCCCGGCACGCCGGGGTGGCGCGGGCGACCGCCTACCGGATGTTCGGCGGCCGCGAAGCGCTGGTCACGGCCATCGTGGAACGCGAGGTGTCGCTGCTGCGGGTCAAGTTGATCGAATGGTCGGCGACCGCGCCCGACGCCGCGGGCAAGATCCACGCGCAGGTGGTGAACGTGCTGCCCTACATCCGCAACCACGACGCGTTGCAGTACGTGCTGCGCAAGGAGCCGGAGGAAGTGGTCCGCGCGCTCGTCGCCACCAACGATTCGGCCGGGCCCACGCTCATCCATCAGATCGTGTCGGAGGCCCTGCCCGATCTGGAACCCGAGATCGGGGACCAGCTGTTCCCCACCCCGCGGGGGGCCGCGGAGTTCCTCGTGCGCACCATCTACTCCCTCATGCTCATCCCCGACAGCTTCCTGAGTGACGAGCAGATCGCCGAACTGGTCGTGCGGGCGATCGTCCGAGACGACACCGAGAGCGGTGGCGCGCCGACGGGCGGCAACCGGCCGGGCCCGGTCCGATGACCGGTGAGCACATGTCCGACGAAACCGCGATCCCCGTCGTGGGGATGCTTCGGCCGCGCTGGGGAGACCCGGCGCGCACGGCCGAACTGCCCGGCGCCGCGGCTGCGCTGGCCGGGGACCGGAAAACCGACGCCGGCGTCGACCCGGGGACGATCTCGCCGGCTCGGTCGACGGTCGATGCTGCTGTCCGCGAAGAGGTCTCGGCTGTCGTCGGCATCGACCACGTCTCCGACGCGGACGCGGCACGGGTGCAGCACACGCGCGGGTACTCCACCCCGGACATCCTGCGGTTGCGCGCGGGTGACGCCGACGACGCGCCCGACCTCGTCGTGTACCCGGGCGACCACGAGGAAGTGGTTGCGATCCTGCGGTTGTGTTCGGAGCGACGGATCGCGGTGGTGCCGTTCACCGGCGGGACGTCCGTGGTGGGTGGGTTGACGCCGGACCGCGCCGGATTCGCCGGCGTGATCAGTCTCGACCTGCGCCGCCTCGACCGCGTGGTGGAGATCGACGAGATCTCCCGGACGGCGACCCTGCAGGCCGGTCTGCGCGGACCCGCGGCCGAGGCGCTCCTGCGCGAGAAGGGTTGGACCATCGGTCATTTCCCGCAGTCCTATGAGGGCGCCGGGATCGGTGGATATGCCGCCACCCGTTCGGCCGGCCAGTCCTCGGCCGGATACGGGCGCTTCGACGAGATGGTCGAGGGTCTCGTGTTGGCGACTCCGCGAGGAACCATCGAACTCGGTACCGCGCCGCGGTCGGCGGCCGGACCCGACCTGCGTCAGCTCGTCCTCGGGTCGGAGGGCGTGTTCGGTGTCATCACGAGCGTGCAGATCCGTATCCGGCCGGCCCCGACGACCCGCGTCTTCGACGCCTGGCGGTTCGCCTCGTTCGCCGAGGGCGCGACCGCTCTCCGTCGGCTGGCCCAGGACGGTCCGCTGCCGACGGTGCTCCGCCTGTCCGACGAGGTGGAGACGGCGTTGAATCTCGCTGATCCCGCCGGCGCCGGGAGCGGTGATGGTGAGGGCGATGGCGATGACGGGGCCGGGTGCCTGGTCGTCGCCGGGTATGAGGGTGCGGCCGACGAGGTCGCGCGCCGGCGTGACGCCGCGTCCGCGATGTTGATCGAGGCCGGTGGCCGCGCGCTCGGGGATGGTCCCGGGGAGGCCTGGCGGACAGGACGTTTCGCGGGACCGTACCTTCGCGATCCGTTGCTCGATGCCGGGGTGTTGGTCGAGACGCTCGAGACGGTCGCGTTCTGGTCGAGGCTGCACGATGCGCGCGCCGCGGTGACGGCCGCCCTGACGGACTCGCTCACTGCGTCGGGTACGCCGCCGCTGATCATGTGCCACGTGAGTCACGTCTACGCGTCGGGTGCCTCGCTGTACTTCACGGTCGTCGCACCGTTCGCCGACGACCCGCTGGCGCAGTGGGCGGCGGCGAAAGTCGCGGCCAATTCCGCGATCCGGGCGTCCGGTGCCAGCATCACCCATCATCACGCGGTCGGGCGGGATCACCGTGACGCGTACCACGACGAGATCGGGCCCCTGGCCCTGGACGCGTTGCGGGCGGTCAAGGCGTCGCTCGATCCCGACGGTGTGTGCAATCCGGGTATTCTGCTCTGACGCCCGACTCCGGGACCGGGGTTGCCCGGCCCGTCCGCCACTATGCTGGGGCGCATGGCCACGGATAGAGTCCAGACCGCCGACGCCGACGGACCCGCGAGCGCGGATCAGATCGTCTCCGACCCCACGACCAGCATCTACATCGCCTCGGCCGAAGGCGAGACCGGTAAGTCCATCGTCGCGCTGGGGTTGCTGGCCCTGCTGTCGGCGACCGGCGGGCGGGTCGGGGTGTTCCGTCCGATCTCGCGGACGGCCGCGGAGGATCGTGATCCGATCCTCGATCTCCTCCTCGACTACGAATCCGCCGACCTCCCGTACGAGGACTGTCTCGGTGTCACCTACGAGGAGGTGCACAACGATCCCGAAGGTGCGGTCGCCGAGATCGTCGCGCGCTTCCACGCCATCCAGTCCCGCTGCGACCGCGTGGTCATCGTCGGTTCGGATTACACCGACGTCGGCACCCCGTCGGAGCTGAGCTACAACGCCCGGATCGCCGCGAATCTGTCGGCGCCGATGGTGTTGGCGATCAAGGCGATCGACCGGTCGCCGGAAGAGATGCACGGTCTGGCCGAGGGGCTGATCGCCGAGGTGACCGCTGCCCATGCCACCCCCGTCGCCCTGGTTGCCAACCGGTGCGACCCCGACCGCCTCGACGAGATCCGGGACCAGTTGCGCAGCACCGGGATTCCGGCGCTGTGCCTACCCGAGGAGCCGGTGCTCTTCGCCCCCACGATGGGGGAGCTCAAGGAGGCGCTCGGCGCGACGATGTACAGCGGTGACGAGGAATTGCTCGACCGCGAGGCGCTCCGGGTGATGGTCGGTGGCATGACCGTCGAGCACATCCTGGAGCGGCTCACCGACGGCACCGTGGTCATCACGCCCGCCGACCGGTCGGATGTTCTCCTCGCACTCGTGAACGCCAACACCGCACAGGGTTTCCCGCGTCTCGCCGGCATCATCCTCAACGGCGGACTCAAACCGCACCCGATGATCGAGGCGCTGGTGAGCGGGTTGAAGCCGACCCTGCCGATCATCAGCTGCCCGCAGGGCACCTACGACACCGCGCGTACCGCCGCTCACACGCGCGGCAAGGTGGGGGTGGGCTCGGTACACAAGATCGAGGCCGCACTGGCGATGATGGAGACCCATGTCGACCCCGAGAAGGTCATGCGCAACCTCAACGTGTCGACGCCGACCGTGGTGACGCCGCAGATGTTCGAGTACCGCCTGATCTCCCGTGCGCGCGCCGACCGAAAGCACATCGTGTTACCGGAGGGCGACGATGACCGGATCCTGCGGGCCGCCAACAGGCTTGCGCGGCGCAGCGTTGCCGACCTCACTCTGCTCGGTGATCCCGAAGCGGTGCGCGAGCGTTCCATCGAACTCGGACTCGACCTCTCCGACGTCACGGTCATCGACCCGGCCGAGTCGGAGTATCTCGACGAGTTCGCCCGGATCTACACCGAGCTGCGCAAGCACAAGGGTATGGATCTGGAACGGGCCCAGGAGAAGATGCGTGACGTGTCGTATTTCGGCACGATGATGGTGCACACCGGGCGCGCCGACGGGATGGTGTCGGGGGCGTCGCACACCACGGCCCACACGATCCGGCCGGCCTTCGAGATCATCAAGACCAAACCGGGTGTGTCCACCGTGTCGAGCGTGTTCTTCATGTGCCTGGCCGACAAGGTGCTCGCGTACGGCGACTGCGCCATCGTCCCGGATCCGTCCGACGAACAGCTCGCCGACATCGCCATCTCCTCGGCGCAGACGTCCGCGGCCTTCGGTATCGATCCCCGGGTCGCGATGCTGTCGTACTCGACCGGGACGTCCGGATCGGGCGCCGACGTCGAGAAGGTCAAGACCGCAACCGAACTCGTGCGCGAGCGGCAACCCGATCTGCTGGTCGAGGGGCCGATCCAGTACGACGCCGCGGTGGAACCCTCGGTGGCGAAGACCAAGATGCCCGACTCGCCGGTGGCCGGCCGTGCGACCGTGCTGATCTTTCCCGACCTCAACACGGGCAACAACACGTACAAGGCGGTGCAGCGGAGCGCGGGGGCGGTCGCGATCGGCCCGGTGCTGCAGGGCTTGAACAAGCCGATCAACGACCTGAGTCGCGGCGCCCTCGTCTCGGACATCGTGAACACGGTCGCCATCACCGCGATCCAGGCTCAGCAGGAAGGTGTTGACCCACTCGCCGAGAACGTCGCCTCCGCCGAGGCCGAGGGTCCCCGATGAGCGGGGCGTCGGGTGCGGTGCTGGTGCTCAACGCCGGCTCGTCGTCGCTGAAATACCAACTGGTGCAACCGGCGGACGGCACGGTGATCGCGGAGGGCATCGCGGAGCGGATCGGCGACTCCGGTTCGTCGATGACACACGAACAGAACGGCGAGACCGTCACCGAGACACTGGAACTCGACGATCACCTCGCCGCGGTCCGACGGGCGGAACGCTTCTTCGCCGACAACGGAACCGATCTGGCCGACGCGGGACTGAGCGCGGTCGGACATCGGGTGGTGCACGGTGGCCGGTCGTTCTACGAGCCGACGGTGGTGACCCCCGAGGTGATCTCGGAGATCGAGCGGATCTCCCCGCTGGCGCCGCTGCACAATCCGGCCAACCTGGTCGGCATCCTGGCGGCCCGGGAGTTGCTCCCCGACGTCCCCTCGGTGGCCGTGTTCGACACCGCGTTCTTCCACGGGCTCCCTGACGCGTCGGCGACGTACGCGATCGACCGTGCGGTCGCCGACGAACATGCCATCCGCCGCTACGGTTTTCACGGCACCAGCCACGAATACGTCTCCGGCCGGGTGGCCGAGTTCCTCGACCGCGACCCGGCGTCGCTGAACCAGATCGTGCTGCACCTGGGCAACGGCGCGTCGGCGTCGGCCATCGCGGGCGGGCAGCCGATCGACACGTCGATGGGGATGACCCCGCTCGAGGGGCTGGTGATGGGGACCCGCAGCGGTGACCTCGACCCCGGACTGGTCCTGCATCTGAACCGGGTGGCGAACCTGTCCGTCGACGAGATCGACACGCTGCTCAACAAGCGTTCGGGACTTCGAGGTCTGTGCGGCGAGAACGACTTCCGCGCCATCACCGAGCTGATGGACAACGGTGACGACGCCGCCCGACGCGCCTTCGACGTCTACATCCACCGCCTGCGCCGTTATATCGGTGCCTACGCCTTCGCCCTCGGCCGCGTCGATGCCATCACCTTCACGGCCGGTGTGGGGGAGAACTCCGCAGTCGTCCGCGCCCGTGCGCTGGCGGGGTTGGAAGG
>ERZ501064.117-NODE-117-length-21482-cov-10.018061_pt1 | contig 21482 bp, 21 predicted proteins | sample MGYA00510851_ERZ501064 | MGnify/ENA primary metagenome ERZ501064 (study PRJEB25958, sample SAMN03398529) | human skin metagenome | study: EMG produced TPA metagenomics assembly of the Human Skin Microbiome Metagenome (human skin metagenome) data set. | reverse complement strand
AGAGGCGGCGCGCGAGGTCGACAACCTCGGCGATGACCGTCTCCTCGACGTCTGGCGCGCGGACCGCGACGATGTCCCGCTCGGTCTGCGGATCTGGGTAGTCGACCTGGAAGTGCAGGCAGCGACGTTTGAGCGCGGGCGATAGCTCGCGAGTGTCGTTGGAGGTCAGGATGACCCACGGCGACGACCGCGCCGCGAACGTCCCGAGTTCGGGGACCGTCACCTGGCGCTCGGCGAGGACCTCGAGCATCACCGCTTCCATCGCCTCGTCGGTGCGGTCGATCTCGTCGACGAGCAGGACCGTCGGCGAGGCCGACGTGATGGCCGCCATCAGTGGCCGGGCCACCAGGAAGTCCTCGGTGTAGACGCCGACCTCGGCGCGCGCCAGCGCCGAACTCGCGGCCGAGAGGGTCGTCTCGGCGGCGAGTTCGGCACTGATGCGATCGCGCAGCATCTGCACATGGAGAAGCTGTCGCGCGTAATCCCATTCGTAGAGGGCACGCGACTCGTCGAGACCCTCGTAGCACTGCAGCCGTACCAGCTCGCGCCCCGATGCCGACGCCAGCGCCTTCGCCAGCTCCGTCTTGCCGACCCCGGCCGGCCCCTCCAGCAGGAGGGGCCGGTCGAGGAGCGTCGCGAGATGGACGACGACCGCCAGTTCCGGACCGATCAGGTATCCCTGCTCACCCAACGCCTCGGTCAGCTCCTCCACGGACGGGAAGGAACGGCTGTCCGGGGTGATGTCCCGGGTGATGTCCTCGGCGGTTTCCCGAGGTGCGCACACGTGCGTCATCGGATGTCGGACTCCTTGTCGGCCTACGGTTCTCGGAACAGTCAGGATCTCGGATCAGGCGGGCGAGCGGGCGGATCAGTAGCTGCCGGTGAAGGCGTGCGCCACCATCGGGATCAGCGACTCGACGGTGCTCTCCCGCGGGTTGCCCGGCGTGCACCAGTCGTCCATCATGTGCTCGGCGATGGCGCGGATCTGCTTGTCCGAGGTGTCCATGGTCTCGCCGCGGCCCTCGTACTTGCCGGTGTTCATCCGGTTCTTGTCGTAGCTGCTCGTCGACAGCTGACCGAAGTTGTCGGGGATGCCGAGGTCTTTGCCCAAGCGGATGGCCTCCTCGACGGCGGCGTCGGCGGCCTGGACCGTCGTCATCTTCGATGTGTCGACACCGAGCAGCGCGGCGATCTCGGCGTAACGCTCGTAGCGAGACGGCAGGTTGTACTCCCAGACGCGGGGAAGGGCGATGGCGTTGTTCAGCCCGTGATGGCTGTCATAGAACGCGCTCACCGCATGCGACAGCGAGTGCACGAGACCGAGGCCGCCGGAGTTGAACGCCTGCGCGGAGATGTACTGCGCGTACATCATCCCGGTGCGGGCCGCCAGGTTTCGCGGGTCGTACACGGCGGTGCGCAGATGGTCGCGGATCAGCTCGATCGAGTACTTGGCATTGCCCAGCGAGGGTGCGAAGTCCAGACGCGACACGTAGGGCTCGCTCGCGTGCGCGAGCACGTCGAAACCGCAGAAGGCGGTGAAGTGCTCGGGGCACGTGTAGTAGAGCAGCGGGTCGTCCATCGCCAGGTCGACGAGGCAGGTGTCGTCGAAGGCCACCCATTTGTGCGGCTTGTTCATGTCCGAGGTATCGGTGATGACGTAGGCCCAGGAGGTCTCCGAGCCGGTGCCGGCCGTCGTCGAGACCGCGATGTGCTTCGGATTCTCCTTGTTGGTGGCCTTGGAGAAGCCCTCGAACTCGTTGATGTTGCGGCCGTCGTGGGCGATGACCATACGTGCACCCTTGGCGGCGTCGTGGCTGGAGCCGCCACCGACCGAGATGATGCCGTCGCACTTCTCCGACTGGTAGAGGGCCGCGGCGTCCATGCAGTTGTAGTCCTTGGGGTTGGACTCCACCTGGTCGTAGAGCACCACGTCGACGCCCTGGTACTCGATCTTGCCGATCAGCTCCTCGATGATGCCGGAGCCGCGTAGACCCGTCGTCATCAGGAGCGCACGGGTCATGCCCAGGTCCTTGGCCTCGACACCGAGCATGTCGTGCGCGCCGACACCCAGCTTCGCCTTCGGGAACGGGTGGAACTCCTTGATCGGGAAGTCCCAGATCTGGTTCAGCTCAATGGCCATGGTGGTGAACTCCTTGTGACGGTTGGTCTGTCACAACGAGAATGTCGTCCAGATCACAACCGGGACAAGGGGTCCTGCCCGTCCTCGACCAGAGTGCACCCGGCCGGACGGGCCGGTACCTGTCCGATCGGACAGGGTTCAGTCGCGCACGCGCTCGATCTCACCGCCGAGACTGCGCAGGATCTCCACGAAGTGCGGGTACCCGCGGTCAATGTGCTCGACGTCGTGCACTTCGGTCACCCCGTCGGCGACGAGCCCGGCCAGCACGAGGCCGGCGCCCGCCCGGATGTCCGAACACCAGACCGGCGCACTCGACAGGCGGTCGATCCCGCGGATGACGGCGTGGTGGCCGTCGGTCCGCGCATCCGCACCGAGACGGACCATCTCCTCGACGAAGCGGAACCGGGCCTCGAAGACGTTCTCCGTGATCACCGACATGCCGTCGGAGATGGCGGCGAGGCCGATCGCCATCGGCTGCAGATCGGTGGGGAATCCGGGAAACGGCAGGGTCGAGACGTTGACGGCGGTGGGCCGGCGATCGTGCCGGACCCGGAAGCCGTCGTCGAAGGTGTCGACCACCGCGCCGGTGTCGCCCAATTTGTTCAGAACCAGCTGCAGGTGTTCGGGTTTCACGCCGCGCACGGTGACGTCACCGCGCGTCATGGCGGCCGCAATCCCCCAGGTGGCACCGACGATGCGGTCTCCGACCACCCGGTGTGTCGTCGGATGCAGCCGGTCCACACCGACGACGGTCAGCGTCGAGGTGCCGGCGCCGTCGATCTGTGCGCCCATCTGCTGCAGCATCACGCACAGGTCGACGATCTCCGGCTCGCGGGCGGCGTTGTCGATGGTGGTCTGTCCCTCGGCGAGCACGGCGGCCATGAGGATGTTCTCGGTCGCCCCCACCGACGGGAACTCCAGCGCGATCGGTGCGCCGACCAACGTGTCGGCCTCGGCCACCACGCAGCCGTGCTCGATCGAGCTGGTGGCGCCGAGGGCACGCAGACCCGCCTGGTGCATGTCGAGCGGCCGCGACCCGATCGCGTCTCCGCCGGGCAGCGCCACGACGGCTCGGTGACAACGCGCCATCAGCGGGCCGAGGACACAGACCGAGGCGCGGAACTGCCGGACCGCCGCGAAGTCGGCGTGGAACTTCGGCTCCGCCGGCGCCGTGATGGTGACCGTCTCGCCGTCCATGTCGACGACCGCACCGAGACCGCGGAGAACGTCCGCCATCAGCGGGACATCGGCGATCTCGGGTGCGTTGGTCAGCACGGTCGTCCCCTCGGCGAGGAGGGCCGCGGCCATGAGTTTCAGGACGCTGTTCTTCGCGCCCCCCACTGCCACCTCGCCGGACAGACGCGCTCCCCCGGACACCAGAAACCGATCGCTCACGACTGCCACCTTAACCGTCCGGGGTCACCGGCCCACCGGCCAGTACGTCCTCCGACCGTGCGTCCGATCCCGTGGGTCGGCGCAGTACATTCGACGCATGGCGGTACACCTGACGAGGATCTACACCCGAACGGGCGACGACGGCTCCACCGGGCTGAGCGACTTCTCCCGGGTGCCCAAAACCGATCCGCGTGTCGTCGCCTACGCCGACTGTGACGAGGCGAACGCCGTCATCGGTCTCGCCCTGGCACTCGGGGGTGACGTCCCCGACGACCTCCGGGAAGTGCTCACGACCGTCCAGAACGACCTCTTCGACGCCGGCGCCGACCTCTCCACGCCGGTCGTCGACGACCCCGAGTACCCACCGCTGCGCATCGCGCAGGATTACATCGACGCCCTCGAGCGCTGGTGCGACTCCTTCGGTGCCGATCTGCCCGCACTGGACTCGTTCATCCTGCCGGGCGGCACACCGCTGGCTGCCCTGCTGCATCAGGCACGAACGGTGACCAGACGGGCCGAGCGCTCGGCGTGGGCCGCGGTCGCCGCCCACCCCGACGACACCAGCGTGCTGCCCGCGAAATACCTGAACCGGTTGTCGGATCTGCTGTTCATCCTGTCGCGGGTGGCGAACCGCACTCGCCCCGCCGCGGGAGGTGACCAGCAGGGCGCGAACTCGCCCGGCGACGTCAAGTGGGTTCCGGGCGGCAACCGGCAACGGCCCCCGGCGAAGCCGGTCCATCAAGACCCGGCGAAGACGGGCGGGAAAGCCCCGGCGCAGCCGGATTCCTAGGCGCTGCGGCGCCGCTGCGATCTCGCGGACTGCCGGGATTCGAGCCAGGACTGGAACGCGGTCACCGCACCCGGGCCCATCGCCAGTTCGTAGTCGTCCTCGGCGCGGCCGGCGGTCTGCACCTGCAGGATGAGCATGCCGTCGAGGATATCCGTCTCGGTGCCCTCGGGGGCGCGACGACCGGAGATCTCCATGCCCTGTCGTGCGAACGTCACGTTCGGCCCCGGTTTCAGCGACGTGAGCCGGTAGTAGCGCAGAGAGTCGTCGCTGTAGTGCACGGTGCCGTGACGCCATCCCTGGTCGACGCCGGCCGGCACCGTGCGCAGCAGGACCGGAGTACCCGCGCGTCGGAGTTGCGCCAGACGCAGCGCCAGGAAGCCACACAACAGGAGCGCCACCGCCAGCAGCACACTGAGCATCACGACCGCCAGCGACATCACCTACTCCTTCGTGCAGTCACCGCGGATAGGCGAAGCGTCGAACCCGGTAGGGCTCCAGACGGCTTGGGCTGCATACACGCGGGACAGGGGGCTGTGGAACAAGCATGCCAGAACGTGCACATGAGACGCCAAACGACCTCGGCAGGCCATCGGAGAATTCCGATGGCCGGCCGAGGTCGGTCGTTGACCCGAACCGCTCGCGCGGCTCGCTCTACCGGGAAAGGTGTTGTGCCGCAGTCAGACGCGCGTGAGCACGGTGGTACTCGGGCGAATCCGGCTCCGCCTCGTCGAGCGCGGTCTTCTCCGCGTTGACGTCGACGTCGTCGGCCCAGTCGGCCGACTCCGCCAGCACCGTGACGGCCTCGCCGGTGACGGAGAGGAACCCGCCCTCGACCGCTGCCGCACGACGGTTGCCGTTCTCCTCGACGATGACCACGAAACCACCCGGGACCAGCTGGCCCAGGAGCGGCTCGTGGTTGGCCAGGACACCCAGCTCACCGACGGTGGTCTGCGCGATCACGAACGTGGCCTCTCCCGAGTACAGGCTCGAATCCGCGGAGACAACCTCGACGTGGAAGGACTTCTCAGCCATGGCGAACCGCTACTTTCCGCTGATCTTGGCGGCGGCGGCCTCCACGTCGTCGAGTCCACCGCAGCTGTTGAACGCCTGCTCGGGCAGGTGGTCGAACTCGCCCTTGGCGACACGGTCGAAGGCCTCGATGGTGTCGGCGAGCGGGACGACCGAGCCCTTCTGGCCGGTGAACTTCTCGGCGACGAGGAAGTTCTGGCCGAGGAACTTCTGGATACGGCGCGCACGCTGCACCGTGACCTTGTCCTCTTCGGAGAGCTCGTCCATACCGAGGATGGCGATGATGTCCTGCAGTTCCTTGTACTTCTGCAGGATGCGCTTGACCTCGTTGGCGACGCGGAAGTGCTCGTCGCCGACGATCGACGCCTCGAGGATGCGCGAGGTCGAGGTCAGCGGGTCCACGGCGGGGTAGATACCCAGCTGCGAGATCGGACGCGAGAGCTCGGTGGTCGCGTCGAGGTGCGCGAAGGTCGTGGCCGGTGCCGGGTCGGTGTAGTCGTCGGCGGGGACGTAGATCGCCTGCAGCGAGGTGATCGAACGACCCTTGGTCGAGGTGATGCGCTCCTGGAGCTCACCCATCTCGTCGGCCAGGGTCGGCTGGTAACCCACCGCGGACGGCATACGGCCGAGGAGGGTCGAGACCTCCGAGCCCGCCTGCGTGAAGCGGAAGATGTTGTCGATGAAGAGCAGCACGTCCTGGTGCTTCACATCGCGGAAGTACTCCGCCATGGTCAGCGCCGACAGCGCCACGCGCATACGCGTGCCCGGCGGCTCGTCCATCTGACCGAACACCAACGCGGTGTCCTGGAGAACGCCCATCTCCTCCATCTCGAGGTGGAGGTCGGTGCCCTCACGGGTGCGCTCACCGACGCCGGCGAACACCGAGGTGCCGGAGAACTCACGCGCGATACGCGTGATCATCTCCTGGATGAGGACGGTCTTGCCGACGCCCGCACCACCGAACAGACCGATCTTGCCGCCCTTGACGTACGGGGTCAGCAGGTCGATGACCTTGATGCCGGTCTCGAGGATCTCGGTCTTGCCCTCGAGCTCGTCGAAGGCCGGCGGCTTGCGGTGGATGCTCCACTGCTCGCCGTCGCGACCCAGGCCCGGGCTGTCGAGGCAGTCACCGAGGGCGTTGAACACGTGGCCCTTGACGACGTCGCCGACCGGCACGACGATCGACTTGCCGGTGTCGGACACGGCCGCGCCGCGGACCAGGCCGTCGGTCGGCTGCATCGAGATCGTGCGCACCAGGTTGTCACCGAGGTGCTGCGCGACCTCGAGGGTCAGGGTCTTGGCGACCGAGGAGAGAGCGACCTCGGCGTGCAGGGCGTTGAACAGTTCAGGAATCGAGCCCCGCGGGAACTCGACGTCGACCACGGGGCCGATGATGCGGACGACCCGCCCGTCGGCGGAACCCGCCGACTGCGCGGAGGGGGTTTCTACTGCTGCGGTCATGGTGCTTGGGTCACTTCCTCTTTATCGAAGTATGGGTTCTCGTCGATCCGGACTCGGCTGGCGCGCACGCTAGTTCGCCAGTGCGCTCGAGCCGCCGACGATCTCGCTGATTTCCTGGGTGATCTGGGCCTGGCGGAGCTGGTTGGCCTCGCGCGACAACGACTTGGACAGTTCTTCGGCGTTGTCCGTCGCGGCCTTCATCGCGGTGCGGCGCGCGGCCGACTCCGATGCCGACGAATCCAGCAGCGCCGCGTAGACCCGCGTCGCCACGTACTTCGGCAGCAGCGCGTCGAGCAGGGCGTCGGCCCCGGGTTCGAAGGTGTAGTTGCGCGACGGCGTGTCGTCGGACGAATCCTCGTCGTGCGACACGACCAGCGGGGCGATCCGCCGGACCTCGGGCACCTGCGCCAGCATCGACTGGAACCGCGTGTAGACCAGGTGCAGCTCGTCGACACCCTCGAGGGTGCCGTCTCCTTCTGGGCGCTCGACCTCGGTGCCCGATCCTGCCTGGAAGAGGTCCACCAGGAAGCTGGTCGCCGTCGCCGCGTCCGAGTACTGCGGTGACTCCGAGAAGCCCGTCCACGAGTCCGAGATCTCCAGACCCCGGAAGCTGAAGAACCCGACACCCTTGCGACCCATGACGAACAGGACCGCTTCCTTGCCTTCGTCGCGCAGGAGCGCGATGAGTTCGCGGGTCGCCTTGAGCACGTTCGCGTTGTAACCACCGCACATACCGCGGTCGCTGGTCACGACCAGGATCGCCGCGCGCTTCGGGTTCTCCCGCTCGTTGAGCAGCGGGTTGTCCAGCGATCCCGAGTTGCTCGCCAGCTCCGAGAGCACGGCGGTCATCTCCTGCGAGTACGGCTTGGCCGCCGCCACCCGTCCCTGGGCCTTGGTGATACGCGAGGTCGCGATCAGTTCCTGAGCCTTGGTGATCTTCTTGGTCGACTGGACCGACCGGATGCGTGAGCGCAGCTCACGAATGCTGGCCATGAGCCCTCACCCCTTCCTTTTCGCGATGTCCGTTGACGTCTGAGATCACTTGCGGATCTTGATCTCTTCGTTCTCGACGTTGTCGGCATCCATCGCCTCGGCCTCGGCCTCGTTGACGACGCGACGGCCGTCGTGGGTGAGGTAGCCGTTCTTGAACTTGTTGGTCTCGGCGATCAGGGCCTCGGCCTGGTCGTCGCTGAGCACCTTGCCGCCGGCGATCGAGTCGTAGACACCGGTCGCGTTGTGGTGCAGGTGGCTCAGCAGCTGGGTCTCGAAGTTGCGCACGTCGTCGACCGGGACCGAGTCGTAGTGGCCCTCACCGCAGAGGTAGATCGAGACGATCTGATCCTCGACCGAGAAGGGGCTGTACTGGTCCTGCTTCAGCATCTCGACCCAGCGGGCACCGCGCTCGAGCTGTGCCTTCGAGGCGTCGTCGAGGTCGGAGGCGAAGGCCGAGAAGGCCTCCAGCTCACGGAACTGGGCCAGCTCCAGACGCAGCGATCCCGAGACCTTCTTGAGGCCCTTGGTCTGGGCGGCGCCACCGACGCGCGACACCGAGGTACCGACGTTGATGGCCGGTCGAACACCCTTGTTGAAGAGGTCCGACTCCAGGAAGACCTGGCCGTCGGTGATCGAGATGACGTTGGTCGGGATGAACGCCGAGACGTCGTTGGCCTTGGTCTCGATGATCGGCAGACCGGTCATCGAGCCGCCGCCGAGCTCGTCGGACAGCTTCGCGCAACGCTCCAGCAGACGGGAGTGCAAGTAGAAGACGTCACCGGGGTATGCCTCGCGGCCCGGCGGACGACGCAGCAGCAGCGAGATGGCGCGGTAGGCCTCGGCCTGCTTGGTCAGGTCGTCGAACACGATGAGGACGTGCTTGCCCTGGTACATCCAGTGCTGGCCGATGGCCGAGCCGGTGTACGGGGCCAGCCACTTGAAGCCGGCCGAGTCCGAGGCGGGAGCCGCGACGATGGTGGTGTACTCCATCGCGCCCGCCTCTTCGAGGGCGGACTTGACGCCGGCGATGGTCGAACCCTTCTGACCGATCGCGACGTAGATGCAGCGAACCTGCTTGGTGGGGTCGCCGGTCTCCCAGTTGGCCTTCTGGTTCAGGATGGCGTCGATGCAGACCGCGGTCTTGCCGGTCTTGCGGTCGCCGATGACGAGCTGACGCTGTCCGCGGCCGATGGCGGTCATGGCGTCGATGGCCTTGATGCCGGTGGCGAGGGACTCCTCGACCGGCTGGCGCTCGAGCACGGTGGCGGCCTGCAACTCGAGGACGCGCTGCTCGTCGGCCTCGATGTCGCCCTGGCCGTCGATCGGGGCACCCAGCGGGTTGATGACGCGTCCCAGGAACGCATCACCGACGGGGACGGAGAGCACGTCGCCGGTGCGGCTGACCTGCTGGCCTTCTTCCAGGGACTCGTAGTCACCCAGGATCACGGCGCCGATCTCGTCCTCGTCGAGGTTCAGTGCGACGCCGAGGACGCCGCCGGGGAACTCGAGGAGCTCGTTGGCCATTGCGCTCGGAAGGCCGCTGACGTGGGCGATGCCGTCCGAGGTATCGGTGATGATGCCGACCTCGTCACGCGACGCTTCGGCTTCGAACGACGAGACGTACTGCTCGATCGCTCCCTTGATCTCGTCTGGTGAGATCGTCAACTCCGCCATGGGTTCTCGTCTTTCCTTGATGTGGCTCTGAGTCTCGAAGGCTCTGAGCTCTGGGCTTCGTGGGTTCGGGTGTGTCGGGGTGGTCGTCAGCGCGGCAGCGTCTCGGCGGCCTTGGCCAGCCGTGTCGCGACATCGGCGTCGATGACCTCGTCGCCGACACTGATCCGGAGACCGCCGAGCAGTTCCGGGGCGATCTCGGTCTGCACCGAGATGGTCCGACCGTAGATTCCGCCGAGCACGCCCGACAGTCGATCGATCTGGGCATCGGACAGCGGTGAGGCGGACACCACGTGGGCGACCGACTCGCCGCGACGGGCGGCGGCCAGCTCGGCGAGCTGATCGACAGCGACGTCGGCGGCCTGGCCGTGCAGCAGGCGCACGGTCGAGGACAGCAGCGTCCAGGTGTGGGTGCCGACCTTGTCGCCGACCAGCTTCTTCAGCAGGTCGACGCGCTTGTCGGCGTCCTTGCCGTGGTCGGACAGCAGCGAGGACAGCTGCGGGTTGGCCTCGAGGACTCGGCTCACCCGGAAGAGCTCGTCCTCGACCTGCTCGATGACCCCGTCGCGTTCGGCGGCGGTGAGGACGATCAGGGAGTTCTGACGACGCAGACCGACGACGAAGTCGCTCGACGACGACCACCGCTGACTCGACGCGGTCGCGAGCACCTCGACGACGACCGGGGCGAGCTTGCCGTCGAACAGACGGTGCACCATGGCCTTCTTGCCCTCGGGGTTCTCGTCGTCCTCGACCAGGCGCTTGCGCAGCACCGGGTTCTCGCCGAGGAAGTTGATGGCCGCGGTGAGGTCACCCGAGGCGTCGGCCAGTGCCGAACCGTCGAGATCGATTGCCGCCGAATCGAAGTGCTCCGACACGGCGAGAGCGGCGTCGCGGCTGGCGGCACGCATCGCGTGCAGACCGACGAGCGAGGCGCTCGAGGGAACCGCGTTCGCCGAACCCGACGACATCTCCTGGAGTTCGTCGATGACCCGATCGACGCTGGCCGCCTGGGCCGAGTCGTCGGCGAGATGGTTGCGCACCAGTTCGCCGGCCTTGTCGACCGCGGTGAGTCCGAGATCGGTGCGCAGCTGACGAACGAGGTTGGCGCGCACCAGGGCGACCTGGTTGCGGCCGTGCTCGGAGATGCGCTTGACCTCGTGGTCGGCCTGGGCGCGGATGTCGGAGGTGATCGCCTCGGCGTCGGCCTCGGCGTCCTTCTGCAACTGCTCGGCCTCGGCCTTGGCCTCGGCGACCGCCTTCTCGCGGGCCTGCTTGCCGTCGGCGACGCGCTTGGCAGCGGCCTCGCTCTCGGCGAGCTGCTGACGCACGGTCTCCTGTCGATCCCGCATCATCTTCGCCACCGGCGGCCGGACGTACTTCCACAGGAGGAAGAGGATGACCGCGAAGCCGAAGAGCTGAGCGATGAAGATCGCGGGGTCGAACGCAGCACCGATGTCGTGCAGCCAGGTGCCGATGGGGCCCTGGTCGGATTCGGTCTCAGTGTTGGCAGCCATGATCAGTTCACCGCTCCGCTCGTCGATCGGGTATCGGAAAGAGTTGCCGAGTCGACACCGAGCACACGCGCCGCAAGCGTCTTGGCGAGTGCGTCCACATCAGCTGCAGCCGTCGAGGCGGCCTGCTCACCCTGCGTCGCCAGCTCGGAGCTGGTCGACTGCAGGGCGGCGTCGGCCTCGGCGGTCGCTCGCTGCTTCATCTCGTTCAGCTGTTCCCGCCCCTGGGCGCGAGCATCGTCGCGCTTGGCGGTGGCCTCACCGCGCGCTTCCTTGAGGAGCGAACGGAACTGGACGTCCGCATCCTCGAATTCGGCGGCGGCGGTCCGGTTGTCCTCCACGGTGCGGTGGATCATCGCGTCCCGCTCCTCGAGGACCTGCTGGATCGGCGGAACCACGAACTTGCGGATGACCAGCAGCAAAATCACGAAGATGAGCAGGACAACGAAGAACGTTCCATTCGGGAGCAGGAAGTTCTCTGCAGCAAGCGTCATTGTGGTGAGGTGTCGTTTCTACTCGGCGACAAAAGGGAGAGCGACGATCAGCCGGCGCTGATCGGGGTGGCGAACACGAAGAGCGCCATGAAGGCCAGGTTGATGAAGTAGGCCGCCTCGACCAGACCGACGGTGATGAAGAACGGGGTGAACAGGCGACCCTGTGCCTCGGGCTGGCGAGCGATACCGGCGATCAGCTGGCTACCGGCCAGACCGTTACCGATACCGGCACCGACGGCGCCACCGGCCATGATCAGGCCGCCACCGATGAGTGCGCCGAGGCCAATCATTGGATCCATTGTGATATTTCCCTTTCGTTGCTGACATCTGGTGTGTCAGGTCTGGAGTTGCGCCGACAGGTGCCGGAGCAGGTCGTCATGTTCGGTTGTGGGCGCGGCCGTGTCCGTCTCCGCGCGGTGCCCTGGTTCGGGCGGGTCAGTGATCCTCGGTCTCCATCGACTGCGAGAAGTAGAGGATCGTCAGCAGCGCGAAGATGAACGCCTGGATCAGACCGACGAAGAGCTCGAAGGACTTCCAGATCGCGTTGGGCGCCCACATGATGTACGGCGGGAAGAGTGCGATCAGGGCGACCATCATGCTGCCGGCGAAGACGTTGCCGAAGAGTCGCAGCGAGAGCGAGATCGGCTTGGTGAACTCCTCGATGACGTTGATCGGCGCGAGGAATGCGACGTGGCCCTTGATGATCCGCTTCGGGTGACCCAGCAGGCCGCGCTTCCGGAAGCCGGCGATCTGGTACCAGACGAAGACGAAGAGCGCAAGGGCGTAGGCGAAGTTCACGTCCGCGGCCGGCGGCTTGAGGATCTCGTGGTGACCGACCTGGACCGGCAGGATGGACAGCCAGTTGGAGATCAGGATGAAGGTGAAGAGCGAGACCGCGAGCGGGAGAACGTAGGGGGCGATCTTCATGCCGATGGCACTCTCGACCTGCCCACGCATCTGGATGGTGATGGCCTCCCAGAACAGCTGCACACCCGACGGCACGCCGGTCGAGGTGACCTTCGACTTCAGGTAGAACGCCAGCGCGAGCATGATCGCCGCGGCCAGCGCCGTCGCGATGATGGTCTCCAGGTTGAAGGTCAGTCCGAACAGCTCGAATTTGGTGTAATGACCCACCTGAATGGCCGGTTCGCCATCCTCTGCGGCAAGGTTGAAGGCGGTCGTCATGGTTGGCTACGAAGTCCTTTCATCACCGGAATGACCGTGTTCAGCACCAAGACCACTTGGCCGATGGCGAGTCCGAACATCGCGCCCAACCCGTCGGGTTGGACCAGGAAAGCCGCCAGCAGCGCGAGCGCCGTGATGGCACCGAGTCGCATGGCGGAGTTGAGTGCAAGGGCGGTCTTGCGCGGGTTCTCGTCGGCGACCACGACGTCGACGGCACGTCGGACGAGGATCGCGTTGACGAAGATCCCGGCGACACCGAGAAGGAAGAACACCGCGAAGAGCGGATGTCCGACGGCGAGCGAGACGGCAGCCACCACCACGATGAACCCGCCCGCGATGAGCGCGGGGCGGCGGAGTCCGGTCGGCGCCTGGGGATAGACGGGGGCCGAATCAGGGGCAGATGCGGTCATGTCCCTCCTCAGCTCTCCTACTCCATACCGATGGCACGGATCACCCGCGTACGTGCAGCAGCACATGGCCGCTGGGCGTCAGCTCGCGTTTCGTTGTGACCCTACCAACACCGTTCTTGGTGTCTCACCGGGGGGTATTGCGTCGTGTGAGACAGAACCGGGGCTTTGTGTCCGGGCCTGCGCACATGTTGACTACTACGGGCGATAGTACACGAAAATTTACGGTTTCCTTACCTTAGGCCGAGGTATCGCCCTCACGGAAATGACAGGGTCGCAGACGCCGGTCAGCGGTACGCCTTCGTCGACGTTCGCAGTTCGGCGAGGCGTCGATGCAGGCGCGGCGCCATCGTCACCAGCATCGCGACGACGAGGCCCGCACCGAAGGCCGGCGCGACGACCGACAGCGGGAACAGCGTGCTGGCCGCCGCCGAGAACGCGAGCACCCCGACCCACAGATAGATGATCAGCGCGACCCGGCGCTGCGAGTGCCCGAGTTCGAGCAGCCGGTGGTGCAGGTGCATCTTGTCCGGGGTGTAGAAACCGACGCCGGCCCGGGTCCGCCGGATCACCGCCAGCAGCATGTCGAGCATCGGGATGAAGACGACGGCGGCGACCAGGATCAGCGGGGACAGCAGCGTGAAGATGTCGGCCGGTCCGTAGGCGTTCACGGCGATACGGCCCGAGGCGCTCGTGGAGGCCGCGGCGAGCAGCAGACCGATCAGCATCGCACCCGAGTCACCCATGAAGATCCGTGCGGGCGAGAAGTTGTGCGGCAGGAATCCGAGGCACGCGCCGGCCAGTGCCACCGAGATGAGGGCCGGGGGGTAGTAGCTGACGTCGCCGCCCTGGTCGCGCAGCAGACCGAGCGAGAACATGCAGATCGCCGCCGCGGCGATGAGTCCCAATCCCGCGGCCAGACCGTCGAGGCCGTCGACGAAGTTGATCGCGTTGATCGTCGCGACCGTGATCGCGACCGTGAGGAGACCGGCCTGCAGCGGGTCGAGCACCAGCGTGCCGATGTCGGCGAACGGGATGTAGAGCTGCAGCCAGCTGATGCCGAGCAGCACCAGGACGCCGGCGGCGGTGAGCTGACCGACGAATTTGGTCAGCGCGTCCAGGCCCCACCGGTCGTCGACGACGCCGACGAGGACGATCACCGTGCCGGCGGCGATCACCGCCGTCATGTCCGTGGTGTAGGCGAAACCGCGATTGAGCGCGGGGAGGTTCGCGGCGAGCGCGATCCCGGCGACCACCCCACCGAACATCCCGAGCCCGCCGAGGCGAGGTGTCGGGATCACGTGCACGTCGCGGACCCGCGGCACGGCGACCGCGCCGGCGCGGATCGCGAAGACGCGGACCGCCGAGGTCAGGAGGTAGGTCATGGCCGCGGCCGTGAGCCCCACGAGCAGGAGCTCGCGCAGAGGAACGCCCGTCCCTCCCCCGTCCGCGGCGGCGGCGAGCAACACCGGTGCGGCACCGGTCATCGCGCCACCACCGGTGTCAGACGGGCAAGGGTCTCCGACATTGCGACCACGCTACCCGTAGGCCAGTGCGGCGATCTCGCGACGGATCCGCTGGTGTGTCTCACGGTCGCGCGTCGACATCGCGGCGGCCATCGCGTCGGCGACGATCGGATGCATCGCGGCGGTCATGCCGCGCTCGGTGGCCACCGGCGTACCGATCCGGATCGCCGATCCCTCGGAGACGGGGCGGGTGTCGAACGGGAGGACCGCCTTGTCGACGACGATCCCGGCCGCGCCGAGCCGGTGCTGCGCCTCCATCCCGGAGATGCCGAAGCCGCTGACGTCGACGACCGCGAGGTGGATGTCGGTGCCGCCGGACACCACCCGGGCGCCCCGAGAGGCCAGTTCCGTGGCGAGACCGCGGGCGTTGTCCACCGCACGACGGACGTAGCCGGCGAACTCGTCGGTACCGGATTCCGCGCAGGCGACCGCCTTCGCGGCGACGGAGTGCATCGCGGGCCCGCCCTGCACGAACGGGAAGACCGCCTTGCGCAGGGCCTCGCCGTGTTCGGCTCGCGCGAGGATGACCCCGCCGCGCGGACCGCGGATCACCTTGTTGGTGGACAGGGTGACGATGTCGGCGTGCGGCACCGGCGAGGGCAGCAGGCCCGCCGCGATGTGCCCGGCGAGATGTGCGGCGTCGACCCAGAGAATGCACTCGGCCTCGTCGGCGATCCGACGCAGGGTCGGGAAGTCGAACGTCCGCGAGTAGGACGCGGCGCCGGCGACGAGGATGCGGGGGCGGTGCACCAGCGCGAGATCCCTGACCTGGTCGTAGTCGACGAGTTCGTCGTCGCGGCGGACCTCGTAGTGCAACGGCGAGAACCATCGCCCGGAGAAGTTCGCCCGAGAACCGTGCGTCTGGTGGCCGCCGTGTTCGAGGCGCAGCGCGAGCACCGGGTCTCCGGGCTGGGCGAAGGCGGCATAGACGGCGAGGTTGGCCGCACTGCCCGACAGCGGCTGGACATTGACGTACGCGGCGCCGAACAGCGCACGGGCCCGGCCGACGGCGAGCTCCTCGAGCTCGTCGGCCACGTCACAACCGCCGTGGTAGCGCGCCCCAGGATACCCCTCCGCATACTTCGCGTCGAAGACCGACGCCATCGCGGCCCGCACGCCGGGAGTCGGATCGGTCTCGCTGGCGAGCAGCTGCACGGTGTCGCGGCGCCGTCCGACCTCGCGGCTCACCAGGGCGTCGACCGCGGCGTCGCCGGTCGGTGCGCCGCCCGCCTCGACGCCGGGTGGTCCGGACCTCGGCGCGTCGGGGCTCATCGCTCCGCGAGCAGCGCGGCCGGGTCCGTGTCGAGTACGTCGGCGACGGCGTCCGTCGGGACCGCGCCCTCGCGCAGGATGCGCGGACTCGGCCCGGAGACATCGACGATCGTCGACGCCTGCGCGGCCGGTGCCGGCCCACCGTCGAGATACACGGCGATCTCGTCGCCGAGTTGTTCGCGCGCCTCGTCGGCGGTGGTCGCCGGCGGACGTCCCGAGACGTTTGCGCTCGAGACCGCCATCGGCCCCACCTCGCGCAGCACGTCGATCGCGACCGGGTGCAGCGGCATTCGGAGCATGACGGTGCCGTCGGTGTCGCCGAGGTCCCACGCCAGCGAGGGTGCTTGTCGGACAACCAGACTCAGGCCGCCCGGCCAGAAGGCCTCGATCAGGTCGCGTGCGGGCTGCGGGACGGACAGGACCAGGCCGTCGATCGAGTGCCAGGAACCGACCAGGACCGGCACGGGCATGTCGCGTCCCCGGTGCTTGGCTGCGAGGAGCGCACCGACGGCGTCGGAATCGAAGGCGTCGCAACCGACTCCGTAGAGCGTGTCGGTGGGCATCACGATCAGCCGTCCGGCCTTCGCCGCCCCGACCGCCGCCCGAATCCCCGACGAGCGGTTCTGTGGATCGTTGCAGTCGAAAACAGTGCTCACGCGATCATCCTGCCATGCCGCGTCCGACGGACCCGGCCTGCCGTCGGCGCGCCATCACGAACCTCGGCCGGCCCGTGAGATCCGTGTGCCGGGTGACTTCCTCGAAGTCGCCGTGCGCGTGCAGGCACGACACGACGGCGTCGGCGGTCGTGTCGTCGTGTTCGATCCCGACGACGCCACCCGGCGTCAGCGTGCGGGCGATGACCGGCACCATCGGCACGATGACCGACATCCCGTCCGCGCCGCCGAAGACCGCGCGAGCCGGGTCGTGGGCGACCTCGGGTCCGACCACGGCGTCGAGCGGCACGTAGGGCGGGTTCGTGACCAGGACCGACACGCTGCCGGCCGGGATGGCTCCCGCGACCTGATCCGGATCGGTGACGTCCGCGGCGACGACGTCGACCCGTGACCCGACGGCCGGTGTCGCGTCGGCGACGTTGCGACGCAACCACACCAGCGCATCCTCGTCGGCCTCGATCGCCACGACCCGGGTCGCCGGACTCATCGCGGCGATGCCGATCGCCAGTGCCCCACTGCCGCTGCAGAAATCAGCCGCGAAATGCGATCCGGGGGTGGCGCGGAGTCGGTCGACCGCCCATTCGAGGAGGTACTCGGTCTCCGGCCGGGGGATGAACACCCCGGGGCCGACGGCCAGCTCGACGGGGCCGAAGGCGGCGGTCCCGATGATGTGCTGCAAGGGAATCCGCTGCGACCGCTGGTCGATCGCCGACCGGAACGCGCGGGCCGGCGCGTCGTCGATCGTGTCCACCAGCACCAGTCGGCCCGCATCGATCCCGAGCACGTGGGCCATCAGCCATTCGGCGTCACGGCGTGCGGAGTCGATCCCGGACGCGGCGAGACGGGCGGTCGCGGCACGCAGTTCGTCCGACAACGGGGTCGGCCTGCCGGTCACGACTCCTATTCCGCTTCCATGCGGGCCTGCCGGTCCGCGGCGACGAGCGCGTCGAGCAGGTTGTCCATGTCACCGGCGAGCACCGCGTCGAGATTGTTGGCCTTGTAACCGATGCGGTGATCGGTGATGCGGTTCTCGGGGAAGTTGTAGGTCCGGATCCGCTCGGACCGGTCCACGGTGCGGATCTGGGCCGCACGACCCTGCGCGGCGGCGGCCTCCGCCTCTTCCTCGGCTGCGGACTGCAGCCGGGCGGCGAGGACCTGCATCGCGCGCGCCTTGTTCTGCAACTGCGAACGTTCGTTCTGGCATGTGACGACGATTCCGGTGGGCAGGTGGGTGATGCGGACCGCCGAATCGGTGGTGTTCACGCCCTGGCCGCCCTTGCCGGACGAGCGGTAGACGTCGATACGCAGTTCTGATTCGTCGATCGTCACCTCGGCCACCTCTTCGGGCTCGGGGTAGATCAGCACCCCGGCCGCCGACGTGTGGATGCGGCCCTGCGACTCGGTGACCGGCACCCGCTGGACGCGGTGCACACCGCCCTCGAACTTCAGTCGCGACCAGACCCCGTCGCGCACGGCCTCTTTCGACTTGATCGAAAAGGTGGCCTCTTTGTAGCCGCCGAGATCGGACTCGGTCACGCCGAGCACCTGCGCCTTCCAACCGTGACGCTCGCAGTACTTGAGGTACATCCGGGCCAGGTCCGCCGCGAACAGTGAAGATTCCTCGCCGCCCGCACCGGATTTGATCTCCAGGACCACGTCGTCGGCGTCGTGGGGGTCGCGCGGGGCGAGCAGGTCGGTCAACGTCGCGTCGAGTTCCTCGACGGCCTCTTCGAGAGAGGGGATCTCGGCGGCGAACGACGCATCGTCGGCGGCCAGTTCACGTGCGGCCTCCAGATCCTCGCGTGCCGTCTTCAACCGGGTGTAGGTCGCCATGACCGGCGCGAGCTCGGCGAATCGCTTGCCGACGCGGCGGGCCGCGGCGGGATCGTCGTGCAGGGCGGGATCGGCCAGTTGGCGTTCGAGACCCGAGTGCTCGGCCAGGATGTCGTCGATGGCCGAGGGACTCTGCGTACTCATGAAGGCGACCTCACTTGTCGACCGGCGCCACAACGGATGATCGGCGACACCGGGAAGAACTCTGACCGGAAAACACAGCGACGCCCGTCCCGACATCGTCGGGCGGGCGTCGCAGCGTGGTCTACTTGGCGCGCTTGCCGTAGCGCTTCTCGAACCGGGCAACGCGGCCGCCGGTGTCGAGGATCTTCTGCTTGCCCGTGTAGAACGGGTGGCACTGCGAGCAGACCTCGACGTTGATCCGACCGTTGGCAGCGGTGCTGCGGGTCTCGAAGGTGTTGCCGCAGCCGCAGACGACGGTGGTCGTCGCGTACTCGGGGTGGATTCCCTGCTTCATGTCTGACTGTCCCTTTCTGAGGTCGCCGGGTCACCGTCGCTTGTCGACGGTGTGAACCGGAACCGGACTCGACCGATCAGTATGCCACGGGGGCATCACCCGGGAAAAATCCCGGTCACCGCGGTCGCAGGTGCCTCAACGGCGGGCTGCTCGGATCCATTCCCGACACGGCCACCGCCACTTCGCTACACGTGACGCAGATCGCGATCCTCGTAAGGGTTGCCTAAGTGTAGTACCGTGGCGTCGCCCGCCCTGTCGGCGGCACACGCTCCCCCGCACCCCGTCCCCGAAGGAATCCTCGATGTACGACGCCGCCTCCACCGGCAGCAGCCTCGCAGTCGACACCGCACGGACCTCCCCCGCCCGTCGTACCGGCAAGACGGCCCGATCGCCGTGGAACCGGCGCAATCCCTACCCGGCGACGGTCGTGCGGAACGAACTCCTCTCCGGTCCCGGATCGGCCAAGGAGGTCCGGCATCTCGAACTCGATCTCGGCGACAGCGGCATCACCTACGAGCCCGGCGACGGCATCGGGATCGCTCCGACGAACGATCCCGCGCTGGTCGATCTCCTGCTCGCCCGGCTGCGCGCGGAGGGCGACGAGATCATCGCCGACCGCAAGGCGACCTACACCCTGCGCGAGGCACTGACCAGCAGGTACGAGATCGGCGCGCCGTCGAAGTACCTCGTCCGGGTCGTCGCCGAACGCACCGGACACCCCGAACTCGCCCGACTTCTCGACGCCGGTGACCCGCAGGCACTCGACGCGTGGCTCCACGGACTCGACGTCCTCGATCTGCTGGATCTGGACCCGATCTTCACCCCGACTCCCGAGGAACTGCTCGAGGAGTTGAGTCCCCTCGCGCACCGCGAGTACTCGATCTCGTCGAGCCCGCGGGTCCACGGCGACACCGTGCACATCACGATGGCCACGGTGCGCTACCGCGTCGCCGACCGGGATCGCGGAGGTGTGTGCTCCACCCACCTGGCCGACCGCTGCGCGCCCGGCGACACCGTGCCCGTCTTCATCTCCCCCAACAAGAAGTTCCGGCTGCCCGCCGACGACGTCTCGGCCATCATGATCGGCCCGGGCACCGGCATCGCCCCGTTCCGCGGTTTCCTGCATGAGCGGGCCGCGGCCGGCGCACCCGGCGGCAACTGGCTGTTCTTCGGTGACCAGCATCGCGGCCACGACTACCTCTATGCCGAGGAGCTCGACCGGTTCGTCACCGACGGGCTTCTCGACCGGCTCGACCTCGCCTTCTCCCGCGATCAGGAACACAAGGTCTACGTCCAGGACCGGATGCGCGAACACAGCGGTGAGCTGTTCGCGTGGCTCGAGGCCGGCGCGCATCTGTATGTGTGCGGCGACGCCACGACGATGGCCGACGACGTCGATGCGGCGCTGCACGAGATCGTCGCCGAACACGGTGGTCTCGAGCCCGACCAGGCCGCGGCGTACGTCGATCGCGTGCGCGCGGAGAATCGCTACTCTCGCGACGTCTACTGAGATGACCCACTCCGCCGGGGACCATCCGCACGCCCGCAGCGATCTCGAGATCCTGCTGCGGACAGCCGGATTCGCGGAATCCTCGGTGAATCACGACGTCCCCGCGGTCGCCGCGCGCCTGCCCGGTCTGGCCCAGGTCGTCGGCGTCACCGTTGCCGGTCCGGTGATCATGAACGCGGTCGGAGTCCATGACCTCCCGACGACCGTGGGCGGTCCGCTTCGTGTCGACTCGCAGCAGATCGCACTGCGGCTCGACCCCTCTCGCTTGTCGTCGGCGTTGCTCAGCGATCCCGCCGCCCACGTTCCGCCGACCCTGCGACTGTTCGACCACCGCGGCAACACCGCTCACGCCACCTACCTGACGGAGAACTCCGACCGGCTGGCGTTCGAGGCGATGACCTGCACCGGCGCGGCCGCGGTCCTCGATGGGCCCTTCGTGGATTCGCCTGCGCCACAGTGCGTGGACCCGTCCGCCTCGATCGACGACGATCAGGTCGCACAATTCGACGCGGTACTCACCGACGGAGGTGTCGCCCGCCTGGCGGCCCTCGCCCATCTCGACTGCGCGCGTACCGTCCGCGTCGAGACACGTGCGGTGATCGCCGCACTCGAGCACGCAGCGGGACTGGGGATGACCGTGACCTTCGCGACGGCGGCGCCGGGATGCATCCAGATGCGCCAGGACCGTCTCGACGGAGCCCGCGAGCATCGGGGCCAGATGGTGCTGGCATCCGGCAGCACCCGCGTGATGATCAACTTCGATCTCGTCGGCGAGTGCTGGGTGACGTGGCCCCGGGGGGTGTGGGACCGCACGGGATCACTCGAGATCTACAGCCGCGGAGGCGAGTGCGCGCTGATCGTCACCCAGACCGGGGCCGTCGCACCGCCGAGTGCGCAGGCGTGGCAACACCTGGCGGCCGACCTCGCCGGCTGAGAGGACACCGCGCGAGTCGCGCAACCCCGTCCGTCTCCCACCGCTCCCCAATCCGAGAGAAGCGAACCCCCATCGCTCGCTGATCCGAAGAGACTACAAAACCCCTGCTCCCTGAGGTGCGAGAAGCGCAAGCCGCCGGGCCGAGCAAGCGACGAAGGAGCGCGTCGAGGTCGACGAGC